>Ga0180437_10008898_pt1 | contig 12595 bp, 10 predicted proteins | sample SS_ome_4_FD_132410 | JGI IMG/M metagenome (GOLD analysis project Ga0180437, IMG submission 132410) | Hypersaline lake sediment archaeal communities from the Salton Sea, California, USA - SS_3_D_1 metaG | ecosystem: Environmental > Aquatic > Non-marine Saline and Alkaline > Hypersaline >...
TGTCTTTCTTATACTCGGTATTGCTTTGTGGGTGGTCTCCGTGATCGCCCGCGGCGGTCTGATCGCCGGTGTTCAGCAGGTTGAGGACGAAGGCAAGACCACATTCCGCAGTGCCTGGGTAGCCGGGCGGCGCAAATTCTGGACCCTGTTTGGGCTGGGAATCCTTGCCGCGCTGCCAATGATCGTGGTTGGTTTAATTCTGGTAGTGTTGCTTGCAGCTGGAATCGCTGCTGGGGTCGGTATGATGGAGGTTGAGGAATGGCTGGGTATATCGGCTATCGTCATTACCGCCATTGCCGGTTTTGGTTTATTATGCTGCGGTTTATTCATTATCGGGATTATTTTGGAACAGATTCGGGTATACGGTGAACGGGCAGCTATTATTGAGGATCTGGGCTGGATCGACGCTTTCAAGCGCGGTTGGCAGGTCTTGAAGGAAAATCTGGCAGCTACCATCATTTTCTGGATCCTGTTTGCTGCGCTGGGAGTAGTGCTGTTTATCATCACGTTTGTTGCAATGCTTGGATTGGCTGTACCAGCTTTTATCGGCATAGCTTTGTTGGAGCCGCAAACCTGGATGATTGTACCGGGAGTTTGTTTCGGATTGTTGTTTATTATCTTCATCGTTGTCGCAAAGAGTGTGATAACAACATATATTTCCTCTAGCTGGACACTGGCTTACAGGGAGATGACAATCGTGGAGCCTGGCGAGTTAGAGGCTGTCAACAGCGTGTAGCGAAATCCCAAACTCAATTCACTTAGGCTATACAGCCCTCAAAGTAGATGGTTGTCTTCGAGGGCTGTATTTTTTGGTCATCCCTCATTGAGCCAAAAATTCTATAGCTAACTCCTAATTTTGAAGAGAGGATTTCGGGCATTCAGTTTTTATTAATCCACTTTTGTGGTCTCTGTGGTTAAATAAGGTCTGTGGATCATAGGAAGAAGAATGGTGAATGGTTGAAGTTAAGCGAGGCGGCCGAGGTTTTGGGGGTGCATCCCAGTACGGTGCGCAAATGGTCAAACCAGGGTGTGCTGCCTGTACACCTGACCAAAGGCAGTCACCGCCGCTACCGCAGAGGGGAGCTTGAGCTGTGGAAACAAGCACAGCGCGCGGATGAACCTGTCGAGATTGATCTGGTGGTTCAGAGCGCACTGCGTACCACCCGTCTCCAGGTAAGCGAAGGAAAACTGGAGGCTGAAAGCTGGTATGTTAAATTGGATGACGAAGCGCGCCGCAAGTACCGCGAGAGCGGGCGCAGTTTGCTGCAGGGTTTGATGAAATATTTGGCATCCGAAGACCAGGCTGGCATCGCGGAAGCGGAAGCGCTGGGTTATGATTACGGCTCGCGCGGGCGGCGCTACGGGCTTGACAGCGTCGAGGCGACCAATGCTTTCCTTTTCTTTCGCAACCAGCTCATGGAAGCCATGCTGGGTGTATACGAGGCTGCCGCTGTGCGTTCACCAAATGTGTGGAGTGATATGTTCCGGAAAATCAACAATTTCACAGATCGAATATTAATCACAATAATGAGGACATACGAGTCTTACGGGAGCGGGCGTTACTAACCCAAAAGAGATTTGAATACAGCCGTCAGCCGCATGGATTTTGATAGGTCCTCACGAATGACTGTCTGGTAATAGATATGATTTTATTAATAAGGTGACTCTATGCTGGAAAATCAACCGCAAAAACAAGGTTCTGTTCTTGATATCCCAATAATCTCACGCATTCGGCGCAACCACGGTTTGGAGCATGCCACGCTGCATATTCTCGCCCAGCGTTTCCCTGGTAAATCCATGGCGGGCCACTCCAACCCCGAAGGTTTCTGGATATTGGGCAACCTGGATGCCCAGGATGTGCGCTCGGCGGTTGAACGGGCGCTGGAAAGGTTGCGAGCTGGTGAAAACCAGCTTGCCATCCACCCCAACTGCGGGACGAACATTGTGGTATCGGGCGTGGCTGCCGGTTTGGCGGCTGGTTCTGTGATGTTCAGCGCTGGCAAGGACAGGCGCGCCAGGCTTGAGCGTTTACCCCTGGCGGTCACACTGGCGACCTTCGCGCTGGTGGCTGCCCAGCCGCTTGGGAACGCACTCCAGGCGCGCGTGACCACTTCCAACGAACCGGGTGATCTGCGGGTGGTTGATGTTGTCCCTGCCGAAAAAGGACGGATCAAAGCCCACCGCGTAGTTACGGAAGGATAAAGATGGATCAGGACCTGCCCAGCGTGTACATTTTGCATGGGGAGGATGAATTTGCTCTCGCCCAGGATCTGGCTGGTATGGAATCAAGGTTTGGCGATCCGGCATTAAAGGAAGCCAATACAACCCGCCTGGATGGCCGCACATTCAACCAGGAAGACCTGCTCCCAGCCGTCAGTACAATGCCGTTCCTTGCGGAGCGGCGTATTGTTATTCTTGATGGTTATGTGAAGAAGTTGGAGACTCCGCCAAATGAAGCCGGGAACAGGACAAAAGAAGCGTCACAGAAATTAAAGGAAGACCGCCGCCAATTTCTCAGCAAATTGGAAAAAGTGCCTTCGACAACGGGTCTGGTGCTGGTAGAAAGCCGGACACTGCCCGATGAGAGTGATGGGCGCAGCCGCTATACCCACTGGCTGATAAAGTGGGCGCAAAAATTCCCTGAACAAACGTATGTAAAAGCATTTCCGCTCCAGGGATACAAGATGAATAAATGGGTACTGGATAGAGCTGCTGAGGTCGGGGGGCAATTTTCGCCGCAGGCAGCCGCTAAGCTGGTTGAACTGGTTGGGGACGATACCCGTTTAGCTGACCAGGAGATAAAAAAATTGCTTGATTATGTTGATTTCGCGCGTCCTGTTGAACCGGCTGATGTCGCGCTGCTCACAGTAGACTCCAGCCAGGCGAAAATCTTTACCATGGTGGATGCGCTTGGAGCGCGTAATGGACAGGGCGCGGTTGCTGTCCTCCAGCGCTTGCTGGAACAGGTGGACCACGGCTATATCTTTTCGATGATCGTACGCCAGTTTCGTTTTTTACTGCTCGTGCGTGAAATTTTGGAGGGCGGCGGGGGGAAAATGGACATCAGTGAGCAGCTGCGGTTTTTGCAGCGTGGGAATAGACCTGTCCCGGATTGGATGGCGGGAAAGTTAATTAAACAGGCTGAGCGGTTTACACTCAACGAATTAGAGCAGGTTTACCGGCGTCTATTGGATATTGATGAAGACCTGAAGAGCGGATTAACAACGGTCGATCTTGCTCTGGAGATTTTTGTAAGCGAAATTACGAGTTAGCCCCGTTTCCGTTTGACTTTCCGTTGATGCCAATCCAGAAATGATTGGGGAGGATGGTGCGGTTGGAGCGGATTTCTACACTGCCCGCCATCACCACTTCCTCTTCTTCGCTCACCTTATTATGGGCAGATTTTCCGTTCCCATTGCGGCTGTTACTACTCCCGTTTCCGTTCAACGGCAGCATGCTGGGATGTACGAAACAAAGGGTGGGATGGGCGCCGTACTTGTTCTGATAGTATTTCGCCGCGCGTGCGACCTTGGCGGTCATCACCATACTGGGGTCGTTATCGAACCAAAGCATACCTACATTCATCAGATAATCCCTCCGGATTTTTATTCCATATTAATAATTGCAACTTTTGTACCTGAAAACAGGGTCTGCCAGTCAATACACCCATTGGGTTGAATCAATCATTATGTTGTTCCTACCAGTACGCTCTCCGAACACATGTTCTAATTATAATCGCACAAATGTTCTGTGTCAAGCTAAAATTTTTCACCTTTGGATATCTATTACCGGGTTATTGACCAGAAGCTGACCGATTCAATGTGATAGGTTTGCGGAAACATATCGAAGGGAGTGATTTGTCTTAATTGGTAACCCCCGTTGGTTAAACGTTTAGCGTCTCTGGATAATGTAGCCGGGTCACAGGAAATGTATACCAGGATGGGCGCTTTCAATTCTATCAGTCCGTCCATGGCCTTTGGGCTGACACCGTTGCGCGGCGGGTCGACCAGGATGATATCCGGCTCCAGTTCAAGCTGGGGCAGCACCTGTTCGACTTTTGCCTGGTATAGATCGACCGCCTCGAACTCATCCAGGTTAATTACGAAATCGTCCGCGGCGCTGGGGGATGATTCGACTCCTACCACACGCCCCACGAGAGGCGCTAGAAAGGCGCTGAACAGCCCAACACCGCAGTAGAGGTCCAGAATGGTGCTGCTGTTATCTAATTCCGTAAAATCGGGCAGTGTATTTAATATATGCTTTACGAGCGATTCTGCCATTTTTGTGTTTACTTGGAAAAACGCTCCCGCTGAAACGCGCAGTGGGCGTTCGAGTATATCTATCCAAATTTCCTGACTGCCTGCCAGTACAAGCTCTCCGCCAGGGCTCAGGTGCACGACCGATATGGGCAGTTCTTCGATGCGCATCTCCGGTGCAGCCAGATCGGCGCTCTCGATGGTCAGTTGGATATCCTCCCCGCTTCCTGATCTTAATCCTACCCGCTCTACAGCCGGTATAGATTCGAAATCCAGCAAAGGCCAGACCGCATTTAGATGCGCCTCTGGCAGATGGCATTCATGGATGGCGAGCACCTCGTTTGAACGCGGTCTTCGATAGCCAATTTCGCCGTTCTGTGTCAGGTGGAACTGGACATGGTTTCGGTACAGGTATTGCTGGGAGGACGGAATAATTGCTTTTACAGGTGGATCAATTAGCCCGCCGATGCGTTCAATCTGCTCGGCCAGGATTTGTCTTTTCAGTTCCAATTGGTCATCATACGGAATGTGCTGGTAGTGGCATCCGCCGCATGTACCGAAATGCGCGCACAGCGGGGATATTCGATTCGGCGCCGGTTTGAGCACTTCCAGCAGTTCTGCGCGCGCAAAACCGCGTTTGTTCTCCACCAGCCTCACCGCGGCTTCTTCACCTGGGAACAGGAAGGGCACGAAAACGGCGCGTTTATCCGGGAGTCGTCCCATCACATCCCCGCCGTAAACCATCTTGGTAGCATGAACGACATAAGTACCTGTTTCAGACATAAAGCCTCAACTCAAGCGCCGATATATTTATCGATTTCCTCCAGAAGCATATCTAAATCCTCCATCCGGGTTTCTCCCATATGGGCGATGCGGAAAGTCTCATTTTTTAGAATCCCATATCCGTTTGCGATGCGCAATCCGCTCTCAAGTAGGCAGCGGTTCAGGTCTTGGATATCCAGTTCCAGCAGGTTGTTGAGGGTAGTCACAGTCTGCGAACGGAATCCATCTTGAGCGAACAGACTGAAACCGCGTTCAAGCGCCCACGAGTGGATCCGCTTTGCCATCGCGGAATGACGGGCGTAACGTTTCTCCAGACCCTCCTTCAAGATGTGCTCGAGCTGTGTATCCAGCGCATAGATCAGTGAGATGGCTGGGGTAGCAGGGGTGGAATCTTTCAGGCGGTGTTTTTCCATTCGCAGTAGGTCAAAATACCAGCCCCGGTGCAGCACTTCTTCGGCGCGTTTCATCGCCCGGTCAGACACAGCCGCAAGCGCCAATCCTGGTGGGAGCGCCAGGCATTTTTGCGACGAGGTCAGTACCATGTCCAATCCCCAGGCGTCCGTCTCAATTTTTGTACCGCCCAGTGAGGAGACAGCATCCACACATACCAGGGTGTCAGGACTGGTGTGGCGGACCGCCTCGGCAATCTCTTCGACCGGGTTCTCCAGGCCGGTGGAGGTTTCATTGTGCACGATGGTGATGATGTCATAGGGATGTTCGCCCAGCTTTTCGGCAACCATTTGCGCGGTTACCGGCTGTCCCCAGGCGGCTTCTAGCTTGTCCGCTTGAAGCCCATTGCTCACAGCTACATCGTACCAGCGTGATCCAAAAGCACCGTTGACGCATGACAGCACCCTATCGCTCGCAAAGTTCCTCACCGCCGCTTCCTGCAAGCCTGTTCCGGAACTGGAAAACACGAACACGCGCCGAGTAGTGAAAAACAACTGTTGAGTTTTAACTGTGGCGCGCTGGAATAAATCTTCAAATTCCGGGCTGCGGTGGGGAAGCATGGGCTGTGTTTGTGCGTTTAATATATCCGCATCCACATCCACCGGGCCGGGTACGAACATATGAGGCATGGTTAACTCCGGTTAAAGGTAAATGGTTTATTGCGCATAAATGCGAATTACCGGTAAGGTTATTTTACCAACTGCGGCTGAATGTGGGTACAGCAGTAATAAGGCAAAATGGGTGCAGCCTGCTATAATTGTTTTTATGTTCAGGCTCATCCTACTGTTCTGTTTGATAATGGCAGCGTGCAGCTTACCTGTTTACCAGTCGGCGCCGGAATCTGGCGCGCCGGCCAGTTCGCCAACAGAGAGAATCCAGCAGCTCTCGCCCGTTTCGGTCGAGACTGAAGAAATACCGGACACCCTCACGCCTGCTTCAGTCAAAACGGATGGTTTGCCGGACACGCTCACACCCACAATCGAACCAACATCAACCACTGCCCGTGCACCAGAACCTGAAGCGCCTTTTGAAGTAAAAATTCACCCGGACGGCCCTTTATACGTTGGGGATTGGGTCAGCCTGGAAGTGATCGACAATTCCGGAGATGCATTAGCGGGTAGGAGCATCGATGTCAGCAGCGGCGCGGTGGGCACGCTTCTGGTTGAAGGGGAAGGCTTTTCGCCATTTGGTGTCGGCGGACGCACCCAGGCGACTTTGATGTGGGTTTGGGATACCACCGGTCTTGAGGCGGGAGCGCACCAGCTGCTTTTGTCCATCGAACCCGACGGGCACGAATGGACGGAGACTGTTACGCTTAACTCCCGGGAAGAGCTGCCTCCCGGGGAGCGTGATGCGCATTGGCAGCTGGCAGAAAGCGATTGCTGCGTCGTCCATTACATCAGCGGTACAGCAGCCGAAAGGGATGTTGATGAGTTGTTGCGCGCAGTTGACAAACAGGTGGCGCAGGTCAGTCAGCAGCTGGAATACGAACTTGAAAAACCGCTGTCTTTCACATTTTTCCCTCGAGTTCTGGGTCATGGTGGTTTCGCGCAAGAGGATATTTCGGTCGCCTACCTGGACCGCAACTATGCCGGCAGCAATCCAGAAATCGTGCTGCGGCACGAAATTGTGCACGCCCTGGATGCCAGGATCGGCGCTGGATTGCGTCCAACGATTTTAAGCGAGGGTCTGGCGGTCTATTTGAGCGGCGGCCATTTTAAACCGGAGCAGCTGTTAGCGCGCGCAGCTGCCCTGCTGGAAGCGCAGCCAGGTTGTGAGCAGGTTGATGTCACGGCAAATGATTTGGGTCAGGAAGCCTGTGCGCTGGATTGGTATCTGCCGCTGGATCAGTTATTGGACGATTTCTATTTTGAGCAGCATGAAATCGGTTACCTGCAGGCTGGCGCCCTGGTTGAATTTATAGTCGAAACCTGGGGCTGGGAGGCCTTCTCGTCCTTTTACCGTGATATCCATCCAGTCGAGGAGGCTCCCCATGAATCCCGGCTGGAAGGTGGCAGCCATGCGTTAGCGATCGATACGGCATTACGAGAGCACTTCGACATCTCTATTGGGGAATTGGAGAGAATGTACATTGATGCGATGCAGGCGGTTTGGCTGACATCCGAGCACGTTCTGGATGTGCGCAGTTCTGTAGAGTATTATGAAACTGTACGCCGCTACCAGAATCTGCTCGACCCTTCCGCTTTTTTCCTGACCGCCTGGCTGCCAGACAATGCGCAAATGCGCGAGCGTGGTATTGTGGCGGATTATCTGCGCCATCCGGTGGAAGCTGAAAACCTGGCTCTGGAGGTGATGCTGGTAGAGGCGGATGAATATTTGTTGGCTGATGATTACCAGCCGGCCCAGGAAATTCTGTCCGGCGTGAACGCTGTTCTGGCAGCCCTTGAAAATGATGATCCAGAGCCGTTTACCGCCAACAATCTGGCGCAGGATTACCTGCAAGTTGTCCAGTCCCTGGTTGATGCCGGTTACAATCCGTACAAGGTCAGCATATCTGAAAATCAAGCCCGGGCTTTCGTTGCAAGGTACGAATCCGAACCTTCAAATATGGACAGGGTCCAATCCCTGGTTATGGTACGAACACATGCCGGATGGTCGTTTATTTCTGAAGCCGGGAATTAATTCTTCAAGCTGCTGGTTCCTGTTATTTGCACACGAACCCAAAATCGGTCCAGATGGACTCCAGTGGACCGTAGCACCAGAGGTTGAGTGTATCAACGACATACACGCTGCCAACCAGCAGGCACAGCATCACGATCAAACAACCACAGCCGACATATAATCCGTTGTTTGATTTTGGAGGTTGTTCTTCATGCAGGGGCGGCGGTTCACGGGGCGCCATTTCGGGTTCGACCGGGGGGCTGGGTTTTTGTGCTGTTTGAATAACTGGCTGGGGCTCTAAATCTTGTGGAGGCTGGGGGAGGGGCGGCGTTTCATCAATTTCGACCGGTGGAAGAGGCGCTGCGACCGGGTCGCTTACCATGGTCGCATCCTGCTCGGGGGTGTATTCTTCGAACACGAAACTCACATTTTCTGCGAAGAGTACCATCTCACCTGGTTTTAACAAGTGCGGGCCGATCAAACGCTGGCCGTTGACAAATGTACCGTTCGTCGATCCTAAATCTTCAATTACATAGCCTCCTGCCTGAGCGAGCAGGCGGGCATGAACGCGCGAGATTTCAGGGTCTTTGATAGAGATGTCGTTACCAGGATCGCGTCCGATCTTTATCTCTTCCCCGGATAATTCGATGCTCTTTCCTGGAGTGGGTCCTGAACGCATTGCTAGTTGGTAGGTTACCGCATTCATAAAATCCTCCTCAGATGATTAAGAGGCTGTATTATTTGTTTAGTATTCTCTGTAATGATTATCGTTGCTGGTCAAATTTAGACGATGAACGGGTATAGTGTACTGAGAATTTAGTCGCCTGTCAAACGACCTGCACAGGTAATTCTATCGGATTTCCAAAGGCTTCATGATCATTTCGTAGTCCAAAACCCGTCCAAATGATTCCGCTACGACGTTCATTACTGTATCCAGGGCGGGTAGTGGATCCAGCAAATCCGCCAGACAGGTGACGGGATAATCTCCCAGCCCGCATCCAACAATGCCCTCCCAGTAAGACATATCCGGGTTTATATTTAACGCAAAGCCGTGTCTGGAGATGCCTTTTACATCTACTTTCAGTCCGATTGCCGCGATTTTTGCGGGGGAGCTGCGCAGTTCTGGTGGACAGCGCAGGCATCGCGATGGCACGTGCGGCTGCACCCACACCCCGGTCAGACCGTTTAGCTGCCCGCTGGCCACGCCCAGTCTCGCCAGGGCTGAGATAAGGCTGCGCTCCAGCTTACGAATATATCCTAAATAATCCGCCTGGGGTAAACGAGTCGATTCTTTCCCTGCGGCTTGCTCTGAATTTTGGATCATCAATCCACCCACCGCCAGCGGTATAAGCGGGTATCCGACCAGTTGCCCCGGACCGTGATAGGTGACATCCCCGCCGCGATCCACCCAATGGACACTGATCCTTCTGCGGGTTAATTCTTCGCTATCCCACAGCAGATTGTCCGGATTTCCGCGCCTGCCAAAAGTGTATGTGTGAGGGTGCTGCAGCAGCAGCAAAGTGGGCGGGCGTTTGCCTGCAGCGATCTCCGCTGCCAGGCGCTGCTGGAGCTTCCAGGCCTGGTCGTAAGGCAGGATCCCCAGTTTATGGACCTCGCAGTAATTTCCCATATTTCTTGTAAGCCTATTCTTCAAGCAGCAGCATGGGCATAGCTTTCAACTCTGCCCGGTTCTTTCCAACCTGCAAGTGGTGGAAGTTCAAATAGATTAACGAAACAGTGATGAAGGTCTGGGAGATCACAGTAGCCCAGGCTGGACCAACGATGCCAAAGTAGTAAATCCCAAAGATATTCAGGATGATGTTTCCCAGTACGCCCGCTACCAGCACCCACATCGCTTTTCTCTCAATATGCTGCGCGTTAGAGTAGAACAGGCAAATGACGCCCATAAATAGAAAGGGTACGCTCAAGAACAATACCCTGACAATTTGAGTTGTCTCGAAGTATGCCTCCCCAAAGATAATCGAAACCAGCAAGTCGGCAGTGATTAATACCAGGATTGTCACAATAATTCCAAATGCACCCGTTACCAGGAGCAGCTTTTGAAACAGGTTTTTTGCCTGCTTCCAATTTTGGTGAACGATCAGACCGGCGCTTATGGGGAAGAAGATCATCGGCAACGGACGGATGACAAATTGAGAAACCTCAAACAACTTTGCGCCGGTTGTGAATGTTGCAACGGTTGAGTATGAGCGCATATAACCGAGCATCAGGGTATCGATATTCAATTGAACCGATGAAAGGAATGTAATGATAAAGAAGGGGAACGATATTCGCAGGATTTTTGTAAAAAATGCCCGATTCCAATATAAATAAAAGCGGCCGTCTTTAAACCATACCATCAGGAGTGAGAATATGATCAGAAACAAGTTGGATAGGATGAAACACATCAGGATAAGATTAAGGGAAACGCGCATCCTGGTAACCAGAATAATTAGCGCTAACAGCAGGATTTTGGCGCTGATATGGGTGACTGCCCGGTATATAACCTGCCTTAATCCCAGGAAGAACAGGCTGACAGTGAAGTATAAATCCTCCAGGAAAACATATACGGATGTGAGAACCACAGTCTCGAGGACATCCGGTTTGGTCAGGAATACAAAAAAGTTGATGATAATAAAGAAGGCGACCTGGAGCAGCAAGCGCAGCGAAAAAACCCGTGAAAAAGATTTCAGCGCCCTCTGCGGTTTCTCGGATACCTCTCGGATCAAGTATTGGTCCGTTCCCATTGATGTGAACAGCGCGAAGAAGGTTGCCAGTGAGGCTGCAAACAGGAATACACCCATCTCGTCCTTGGTTAGATAACGCACCAGGATGGTAATGATGACATACCCGACAAGTTTCACAAAAAATTGAGTGCCGGTAGCCAGGACGAGGTCAGTTCTGATCTTTTTACTGTCCATATTTGAGTCTATGTTGAAAACCTTGGTTTGCAAATCGTTGCACGATATTTTTTTACAAAGGCTGGCATGATTATAAAGTATAAAACTGCCCCAAATATTTCCATTATCTTTGGAGTTCTGCGGCAGTTTTTTGATATTTTCCCCTGAAAGAATTTCTTTAAAAATCCAGTGTTTTGTTCTTATATCCGGTTAACGTATCACTTATTTGATTCCTACACAGGCGGCGTATACTCTTTTAATAGAATATAAATTGGAGAAATGTCTATGGATTTAAATAAATATACGCAGAAGTCGCAGAACGCCATATTAGATGCCCAGCGGCTGGCGCAGGATTATAACCACCAGTCGATCGAACCGGCTCATTTGTTACTGGCGCTGTTAAAACAGGACGATGGGGTGGTACCCGCGTTGGTGACGAAAGTTTCCGGCAGCGTAGTCGCCTTACGCCAGGAGTTACTCGACGATTTAGAAAACAGGCCAAGGGTTTACGGCGGGGATACCCAGTTGGGTTTAGCGCGCAGTACTTCTGATGCGCTGGCAGCCTCTGAACGTTATGCCAAGGGTATGGGGGATGACTACACTTCCACCGAACACCTGCTTTTAGGCTTGACCGAGAGCACTGAAGGAAAACGCCTCAGCCAGTACGGCCTGACAAAAGACGCAATCCTGAAAGCGCTCTCCAGCATTCGCGGCACCCAGCGGGTTTCTTCACAAACGCCGGAGGATACCTACCAGGCATTGGAGAAGTACGGCCGCGACCTGACCGCTACCGCACGCCAGGGAAAATTGGACCCGGTCATTGGCAGGGACGAGGAGATCAGACGGGTCGTGCAGATTCTATCGCGCCGCACGAAGAACAACCCGGCGTTAATTGGCGATCCCGGGGTAGGCAAGACCGCCATTGTGGAAGGTTTAGCCCAGCGCATTGTGAGCGGAGATGTGCCCGAAGGATTGAAACGCAAACGCCTGGTGCAGCTGGATATGGGCGCGCTGGTTGCAGGGGCAAAATACCGTGGTGAGTTCGAAGAGCGCTTGAAAGCTGTGCTGGAAGAGATCACTAATGCAGCCGGGGAGATTTTGTTGTTTGTCGACGAGATGCACACTGTCGTGGGCGCCGGAAAGGCAGAGGGTGCCATGGATGCCGGTAATATGCTCAAACCGATGCTGGCGCGCGGCGAACTGCATATGATCGGCGCGACCACACTGGATGAATACCGGCTCCACGTTGAAAAGGACCCGGCATTAGAACGGCGTTTTCAACCGGTGCTGGTCGAAGAGCCGAGCGTGGAGGATACCGTCAGTATTCTGCGCGGGTTAAAAGAACGCTACGAGGTGCATCACGGCGTCAGGATCACAGATCCAGCAGTGATCGCAGCTGCAACGCTTTCTGACCGCTACATTTCGGACCGCCAGCTGCCAGACAAGGCTATCGACCTGATCGATGAGGCAGCCGCACGTCTGCGCACCGAGATTGACTCCAAGCCGCAGGAAGTGGACGAAGTTGATCGTCATATGCTGCAGTTGGAAATTGAGCGGCAGGCATTACAAAAGGAGAAGGACAAA
>Ga0180437_10008901_pt1 | contig 12593 bp, 10 predicted proteins | sample SS_ome_4_FD_132410 | JGI IMG/M metagenome (GOLD analysis project Ga0180437, IMG submission 132410) | Hypersaline lake sediment archaeal communities from the Salton Sea, California, USA - SS_3_D_1 metaG | ecosystem: Environmental > Aquatic > Non-marine Saline and Alkaline > Hypersaline >...
AAGCTCATGGACTTCGGCATTTCCAAGCTGATGACGAGCGCGAACGTGACTGCGACCTCCATTATTATGGGCACACCGTACTACATGTCGCCCGAGCAACTCCGCGACAGCAGCCGCGTCGACGCCCGGGCAGACATTTACAGCGGGGGCGTGGTGCTGTATGAGATACTGACGGGCTCCGTTCCGACCGGGGTGCCCAAACCCGCGTCGCAACTGTCGCGCGAGGTGCCGCCGGCGCTCGATCCGATCGTGGCGAAATGCGTCGAGCCGGAGCCGAAGGATCGCTATCAGACAGCTACGGCGTTGCGCGAGGCGCTTCGGCAAGTCCGGGAGGCGGTTGCGTCGACGGCCGGTGCAAGACGTCGCGCCGGCCGGCGCCGGGAGAGAGGCGTCTTTCCCTTGCGCAGGGTCGTGGGCGGCATTCTTGCCGCGTTGGTCCTCGCGGCTGCCGGCGTGGGTGTGAGCGTGGCCGAGAAACACCGGCGCGCGGCGCGCGCAGACCATGCGGCACGCCTGGAAGAACTTCGACGAAACGCTGGCGGCGCGTATCGGGAAACCTTTGCGGAGAAGTATGCACGGCTTGAAAGGCTCGTCGGAAAGGCCCGCATCCGGGCCAACGTGGCCGCCGAGAGCAATGAGGCGCGGGGCAAAACTGCGGCACTGGGCGAAAAATGGTGGGAACGCGCACAGGAGGCCGTCGAGCATGATCGCTCCCGGGCGCTTCTCTACGGGCGCTACGCCCTCGAGTGCTTCCTGGCCTCCGTTGTCCGGAAGGAGAATATGGCGTTTGTGCCGCCGGGCGAAGTGGTGGTTGGGGGGAGCGGGAATCCCGTCCCGCTGGATGGGTTTTTTATCGATAAAACCGAAGTGGTCAATGCCGACTATGCGGTCTTCTGCGAGGCAGGATGGCCGCTGCCGATGTATGGGGATCTCGTCTGCTACGAGCCCCTCCTTGACCGGGAGTTTTACGCGTCGGATCCGGCTTTTCCTGTGACGATGGTGACGTTTTATGACGCCCAAGCCTATGCCGCCTGGAACGGTAAGAAGCTCCCTACGGAAGCGCAATGGGCTCGAGCGGCGTACGGGTGCGCCGAGTCTGAGAGTCCCTATCCCTGGGGCGTCGATCCGTACGCCGGCGCGGCGAATTGGGCGAGTCCGGAGGACGGCAGGGTCGGGCCCGCGCCGCCGGGTGGATTCGAGGATGACCAAACGGACTCGGGCTGTTTCGACATGGCGGGCAACGTGGCTGAATGGACGCGCAGCCTGGCCTGGCCTTTGCCGTATGACCCGAACGACGGCCGCGAGAATCAGGAGGACATTTACTTCGGCAAGATACTGTCGATTTGCGGCGGAGATTTCCATACCCTGCCGGAATTCAGGCTTGACGGCCGGCGGCAGATGCGCTACGGGGACTGCTGGCCGTGGCTTGGCTTTCGTTGCGTGTGGGAGTTCCCGTCCGAGCTGGAAGAACTCGAAGCTTTTCTTAGAGGTCTTGATGTCCGCGCCGGACTCGAGCGCGAAGAGCGTTAAAACTGTGCATACTGCACGCGCGCGTTTTCGGGCGTTTGCCGCGAAAGGATGGGGCGCGGCGCCGCTTTTGCGAAGGCCGGGTCGTGCACGTCTCACGTGTCGCCCGACGGTCAATGGCGGGGAATCTCGATACTCGAGGCGTACGACAAGTTGACAGGAAGCCGTGCCTCAAAATAGAATTAGTATAGAGCGGCTGTGCGGCAGTTCTTGTCGTTGAGAAGCATGAGAGGAACGGACATGAAACTGGTTACGTGCCCACACTGCGGAGAAGATCGTTTTCTGTGGACGAGCGTACCCAAAGAAGTCGTATTGGTCGTGCCGTGTCCTTCGTGCGGGGAAGTGCTGGTGCTGTACCGCGACAAGGTGGTCGCGCTGAACCGCAAGATCATCGAAGATTTAACGATCGAGGAGCGCAGAAATCATCTGGCCAACGTAATTGCCGGCTTTCTTGGCTCAGGTAAGTTCCCTATATTGCCGGAGTTGCGCGCCGCGCCCGAGGAGGACTCCGAAGTACTTGCCGATGACGAGGAGGAGGCAGAATTGTGCAGGGGCGCGGCACGTGATCCCATCACGCAGGAGGAAGTCGTCCGGTTTGTCCAGGTCGAGTTGAGCCGGCTTGACGATCCCGCCTACTTCAAGAGGCATTTGGGCTCATCCTGATCGCAGGAGTGCGCAATCCCCCCCAAAACCGGTTTTCCGGTGCAGCCGTCACGCCGCTTCAGGCGCCGCGATTCGCGCCGAGAACGACACGGGCACGGCTATCATATTGAGGATCCGGTGCAGTCTTCTCCGGCCCACGGCGGGCAGCGCCCGGATCTTCGGCGAAGAGTGTCGCACGCGCAACGCCGTAGCTAATTCTCTAGGTGAGAGGCATTCGAAATGTCAGCACGTGCAACGACACGTCTTCGGAGAACGTGTCACTGAAGAGATTCAGGCGGCCCGGCGGACTCGCTCTGCCCCTGCAGCGGGGAGGTATCTGCGGACGCGCCATGCTGCGGGGCAGGGGAAGGCGCTTCGTCCGACGCCGTCTCTTGCGGCGTTTCAGGGGCGGCGTCGAGTTCAGACTCGGGCTCCAATGGCGCCGCGTCTTCTTCCGCAAACAGCTCAGGATGTTTCGCTCGCAGCTTCTCGAGGGCCGCTTGGGCGTACCTTTCTTCCGCTGAGCCAGGAAACGCCGTCTGTTGCGATTGATAGGCCGCCACGGCTTTGTCGAGCCGTGCGAGCCGCTCGCAGCACCGGCCGATGTTGTTGTTCTGGCGCTTTGCGGCAAAACTCCCCGGCCATCTCTCGACGACTTCGTTGTACACGGCGAGTGCGGTCTCATAGTCCGCCGCGTTCTCCGCAATGAACCCAAGCCCCTCGACGCCATCGGGGGTGTGCTCGTAGTCGGGGTAGTTGTCCCGCAACTGCTCGAACGCCGCCTTGGCCTTGTCGTAGTCCGAGGCCTCGAAGGCGTTCTCACCCATCATATAGAGAACCTCCGGGGCGAGGGTTTCCGCCGCCTGGGTGAGGGACTCGAGTTCGGCGGCACGCAGCGCGGCGTCTTCGAGGTCCAGCGCCCGCGCGTAGGCCGTGGCGCTCGAACGGACTTTCGCCAGCGAATGCAATCTGTAGAAGATGCCAATCGCTGCACACCCAATGATGAACGCGGCGACAACCGCCGACACGACGGGATTCTGCTTCACGTAGTCGGCGAGCGCCGCGAAATCGCTTTTGGTTTCGACGACCTGTTCCACTGGCTGCGCCTTCACGCGTTTTCTGCGCCTCTTCTTCGCCATGCCCGATCGCTCCTGTTGGCGGGAACCTACCGGGTGCTTTTCCACCCGATGATTTGCCAAACGTCGTTTGTTTTCTCGAAATGAACCTCAGCCTGCCCGTTGATGCTTACCGGCAAGCCGACTTCTTGATTCACCGGCTCGGCCACAATCCCAAACGTCTCGATCGCGCGCGCCCGCGTTCCCTGAACGATGATTCGCGGCCTTACGCGCGTGATGCGTATTTCCCGATAGCTGCTGAACAGGCGCTGCAGCTCGTCGCGCGCGGCCTGGTAGTCCCTCATCTGCGCATCAAGATAGCCCGGCGACAGGTGCGCGAGCACCTTGTAGATGCGTCGCGATTCGGCGCCGCGGCGCACATCGTCCAGCACAACGGCGATCTGCTCCTCGTCGCTCATCTTGGCGCCGCCGATTTCCTGCAATGCAGACTGGAGGGGCGAGTCGCACCCGACCAGCGCAACGAGAACCAGCGCGAACTGCGATGCGGCGCTTTTGCTCATTGCGTGGGTCCATTTTCGTGTTCGGGTATTAGGGTGATAGTGAGCGTCCTACCACGGGTGACGCCGAGGTCCCGAATCCTAACGGTCAGCCGCCGGCCGGGTTTCACGAAGACCATTTCAATCACCTCTGCTTCTATCAAGCTGGCGCGTTCCCAGTCGGCCACAGGGGCTTCATCGAGGTAGAATTGGGCTAATGCGTTGACCGAGGCCTTTGACGTATAAACCATTCTGCCGATCTGGAGGTCGGCCGATTCATATACGAACGTGCGATCGAGATCTTCTTTGACGCCGACAGGCAGCGGCACGTCCGTGAACCGTTGTTCCGTTGAAAGACGCAACCCGCGCCCAGGTGCTGCCGGCGCTTCGACGCCGAGGGTTTCCTCGAAAGGCTCGATTTCGGGCAAGGGCTCGGCGGACTCTTTGCGCCACGGCAACGATTGGCAACCCGCGAGACCCACCGCAATCAGGAGCGTCAGGCTCACAAAACGCCTCATTCCTGCCTTCCTTTCTTCCTTTTGTGTCTGCGTTTCCGTCGCTCGGCCACGGTGCCAAAGGCAACCCGCCCCTTCGGCATCATTAGACGCACTTAGTCCCCGCCCGACAAACGGCCGTGTGAATGATAGCACGGAAACCGCCGACGATACCACCGAGAATCGCCTGTTTTGCCCGAAGGGCGACGCGTCGCCGGCCTAAACCCTTCTCGTGGGTTCGCTTCTTGTCGGTTCCCGTTCTGGGGTTTGACCGACTGCCCCGGAGGATGTAGCATGGGGACTTCCGCGATAGGTCGTGGCCGGCACAGGGAGGCGGGGATCAATGATGGACATCAAACGTGTTGCCATATTGGGTTCCGGGGTGATGGGACGGGCCATTGCGGCCCATTTTGCGAACTGCGGCGTTCCAAGCGTCATGCTGGACATCACGCCGCCCGACCTGTCCAAGCAAGAAAAGAAGGACAGGAAGAAACGCAACGGTCTAGTCGAGGCAAATAAGAAAGCACTGCTCAAGGCCAAGCCGCCGGCGCTGTATCTCAAGTCCAACGTCGATCTGATCGAAACGGGCAACTTTGACGATGACATGCCGATGATCGGGGATTGCGATTGGATCGTCGAGGCCGTCACGGAGAATCTTGATGTAAAGCGGACGGTGTTTGAAGGGGTGGCGAAGCATCGCGGGCCGGATTCGATTGTCAGCACGAATACCAGCGGCATTCCAATAGGCACGTTGGCGGCGGGCATGGACGCCGACATGGCCAAGCATTTTCTTGGGACGCATTTTTTCAACCCGCCGCGGTATCTGAAACTGCTCGAACTGATTCCGGGGCCGCACACGGCGCCGGAAGTTATCGAGACGGTGGCGGCGTTCGGGGAAGAGGTCCTCGGCAAGGGGGTGGTTTATGCGAAGGACACGCCGTGTTTTGTAGCCAATCGCATCTTTATTTTCGCCACGCAGTACATTCTTCGCGCGATGGTCGAGACGGGTTTGACTCCTGAAGACGTGGACGCCTTGACAGGCCCCGCCATTGGACACGCGAAAAGCGCTACGCTGCGAACCGCCGACATCGTTGGACTGGACACGTATCTCCACATTCTCGAGAACACCTACGAAGATTGCCCGAATGATGAGCGCCGGGACCTGTTGGTTGCGCCGGACTGGTTGAAGGCGATGGTCGACAAAGGCCTGCTGGGTGCGAAGTCCGGCGCCGGATTCTACCAGAAGACGAAGGAGCGCGACGAGAGAGGCGCGCCCATCATTTTGTCCATAGATTTCGATACGCTCGAGTACTCTCCGCAAGACCTGCCCGGCTTTGAATGTACGAAGGCGGCCCGCGCGGCAAGGACGCTCGAGGAGAAGGTGCGCGTGATGCACACGGGCGACGACAGGGGGTCGCAGTTCTTGTGGACGGTTTTCGCAAACACGGCCGCGTACGCAGCGCGACGGATCCCGGAGATCGCGGACGACATTGCAAGCATTGACAACGCGGTGAAATGGGGATTTGCCTGGGATGTGGGCATTTTCGAAACGTGGGACATGCTCGGCGTGCCGTACGTGTGCGATCGGATGCAGGCTGACGGCCTGGACTTGCCGCCGATTGCGGAGGCGCTGCTGGATGCCGGGGCGGATTCGTTTTACCGGGAGGGGCCCAACAGAAACAGACAGTTCTTCGACCTTGCCACAAAGTCGTACCAGGACGTAGCTCGCAATCCGCGCGTATTGTTTCTTGAAGACGTGAAAAAGGCGCAGGCGCCGTTGCGGGAAAACGATGTTTGCAGTCTTGTCGATCTGGGCGACGGGATCCTGTGCGCGGAGTTCCATTCGAAGATGAATACTCTGGGGCCGGACCTGCTCGCGATGGTGCGACAGGGCGTGGACCTGGTCAATGAGGGTCAATTCGACGGGCTGGTGTTGGGCAACCAGGGCAAACACTTTTCAGCGGGTTTCGATCTGAAGCTCTTTATTCAGAACATCCGGGAAAAGGACTGGGACGCGATCGATGCGCTATGCGATGAGTTCCAACAAGTTAATATGGCGATGCGGTTCTGCAAAGGGCCGGTTGTGTCGGCGCCGCATAACTACACGTTCGGGGGCGGCATGGAGATGGCGCAGCATGCGGCGCGGGCGGTGATCGCGGCGGAGACGTACGGCGGGCTGGTGGAATCCGGTGTAGGGCTGATGCCGGCGGGCGGCGGCGTCAAAGAAATGTTGCGTCGTGCGCTTGCGTATGCGCCTTCGGCGGTGCCCGGCGCCGACCCGCTGCCTTTCGTTCAGCGGGCCTTCGACACGATCTGGATGGCGAAAGTGAGCACGAGCGGCCAGGAACTAGTCGAGCTGGGGCATTTTGGAGCGGAAGACGTCGTCTGCGTTAACTGGGACCACCAATTGAAACGGGCCAAGGACCTGTGCCGTGGCTTGAGCGTGTCGGGTCACGGGCCGCCGAAGCCGGCGACGCTCGAGGCCCTCGGGGAACCGGCGATGGCGGTTCTCCGCGCGACGCTGTACCAATATCAGGTGGGGGGCTACGCCTCCGAGCATGATGTGCTGATCGGCCTTAAACTGGCCGCGGCGCTCACGGGCGGCGGCCGCGCGCCGGGCGCGAAGTTGACGGAGCAGGACGTACTCGATCTCGAGCGGGAGGGTTTCCTCAGCTTGTGCGGCACCGAGAAAACGAAACAGCGAATCGAGCATATGCTCGAGACGGGTAAGCCGCTGCGCAATTAGAGAACGGGGCTGACGCCAAGCGAGTCTCACGAGCCCGAAGCGAGTCCGCGAGCGGAGACGTGGCTGTCCCTTTCTTCGCGCGGATACGTGGCCGAGGACGTGGCGCGCTAGGGACGAGTTCCTTAGATTGTCTAAAAAGCGCATTATTGAGTCATCCTGAGCGTAGCGAAGGATCCGGTTTGGGGCAAGTGCGTGGCGAATCGAGATGTTTCGCTTCGCTCAACATGACCCCGGGGACGCCGAAGGGCTTTTCAGATAGGCTGTCCTGCTCGACTGTCTTTTCGGTCGCGGTGGAACGCGACCCTACCGGCAGCAAAGGAGGTAACAAGCATGCAAGAGGTCTACATCGTGTCTGCGACGCGGACGGCCGTGGGCAAGGCGAAGCGGGGGACTTTGGCGCAGTATCGCCCTGAGGATATGGCGGCTGCCGTGGTGAAGGAGGCGGTTCGCCGGGCCGGGACGGCGCCGGAACGCATCGAGGATGTCGTGTTGGGTTGCGCGTACCCCGAGGGCGAACAAGGCCTGAACATGGCGCGGCTGGCGGTGTTTCGCGCCGGGTTGCCCGACGGTGTTCCTGCTATGACAGTCAATCGATTCTGTGCTTCGGGACTCGAGACCATCGCAATCGCGGCGGGCAAAATCCGCGCCGGTCTGGTTGACATTGCCGTGGCCGGTGGCGTCGAGTCCATGAGCATGATTCCCATGACGGGCGTCAAATATGCCCCAAACCCATGGCTCACCCGAGAACGCCCCGAAGCCTACATTGCCATGGGACATTGCGGGGACAACGTCGCACGAGAATTCAACATCAGCCGCGAGGACATGGATCAGTGGGCGTATGAAAGCCACCAGAAGGCTATCGCGGCGCAGGACGCCGGCAAGTTCGATGAGGAGATCGTCTCGCTCGAGGTCGAGACCGGCGATGGCACGGTGGTTTTCGCGCAGGATGAAGGGCCGCGACGCGATACCTCGCTCGAGGCCTTGGCAAACCTGAAACCGGCGTTCGCGGCATCGCCCAAGATCGGGTCGTGCACGGCAGGGAACTCGAGCCAGACGAGCGACGGGGCGGCGGCGGTTTGTCTTATAAGCGAGCGGGCCATGAAAGACACGGGCGCTCGGGCATTGGCGAAGTTCCTGAGCTATAGCGTCGCCGCGGACTCGCCCGAGTTATTGGGACCCGCGCAGGTCAAAGCCGTGCATCGAGCGTGCGAACTCGCGGGGGTCAGGCTCGATGACGTGGGCCTCATCGAGAACAACGAGGCATTCGCTTCGCAATGCCTTTACGTGATACGCGAACTGAAATTCGCTCCGGAGAAGGTGAATGTGAACGGCGGCGCGATCGCCCTCGGGCACCCGCTCGGCTGCACGGCCGCGAAACTGTCCGTGCAAATCGTCCATGAAATGAAACGCCGCAACGAGAAATACGGCCTCGTCACCATGTGCATCGGCGGCGGCCAAGGCGCCGCAGGCGTCTTCGAGCTTTGTGTGTGATGCGCCAGAGGCCCAAATCAAGTACTGTGGCGCGCTTCGTTCTATGGGAAAGACGATGAAGGTTTATCTTCTTGGTGGATTCGATTATCGATCCGGGGCCGTATCCCCTGTTGATCGACGGTGCGTGGCTGACGCGGTTCGCAAATCGGTGTACGTCCTTGACGTGACCAGCAATGATCGCGCAAAGATCGAGGCTTATCGTCCGATGCTCGAGGAGTATTTCCTGAATGTGGGAGCAACTACCGCGGCCTTTCTCTCCTTATCGAAAGGCCGAGAAGAGATCGAGCAACGATTCGAGCATTCGGGCATTATCTACGTTCCCGGGGGAGACACGCGTGTCCTCATCGAGAACCTCGAGACATTGCATCTCGCCGCCTTGCTCAAACGCGCCTCCTGCTCCGTAGCCGGGAATAGCGCCGGCGCGATTGCGCTGTGCACCGATGCCATTCTAACCATCGATGACGACGTCAAAGCGACGACCGTTCTACCCGGAGTCGGCTTGGTTGATTTCTCGGTCGACCCTCACTACGGATCATCACACGACGAAGAACTCCTTCCTCTCTCAAGAGGTAGAGTGATCTACGGCCTCCCGGAGCAGTCTGCTATAATCTATGATGGAAGCGTTGAGTGTGTCGGGCCGGTTTGGCGGTTTGCGGACGGGAAGAAGGCGAGAGCAAACTGAGAGACATAAGGGATGCACCGGGCTCCAGGGACGCAATACTCACCTGGCGGCGTTCTTACTCACATAATCGCCGCTTGTTTTGCGACGCCCCCGTGTCCGAATGTCCCGGCGTCGAGGAACTCGCCGTCAAGGCAGGCCAAAGCCTAAGGCGCAGGACTCTCGTTACCAAGATAGAAGAAGACGCCTCGGAGATCCTCGGTGGCGCTGATGGGTGTCCGGCCGCTCAGATCCTCATGGAACGAGAACACCCTGAACTGGTAGTACATGCCGATCTCCAGATCGGGGCCCGCATACGTGTGCGTAACATTACCCCCTCCGGTAAACTTCGGCACGTCGGCAGACCAGATCTCGTCCCCGAAAGCGTCGAATATGTGCAGCTCATAGCCGTCCTCACTCGAGTCGTCCTCCCATTCGAACACCGGCGTCGGTGTAAAGACCTCCTCGGGCGAATCGATGCCGGGGCCAAACACCTCGAGCGCTTGCGTAATCTTGAAGCCGGTCGGTAGAATGATCTCGTTGCCCTCGTCCGGATCCGGCACTTCGACCCTCACAATCGCCGTTCCTCCGATAGTCTGGTCCGGATCGCGCATCAGCAGGTCGTTCTCAAACGCCGCGAGCACGACATACATCCCGTCGGGCACATCCTCGAAAATGAATTCCCCTGTGACGTTACCCACACGCAGGCCGGGAGGCGCAGTGCCGCGGGCCGAGGTCTCGTTAAACGTGCTCTCGACGGCAAGAATGACGCTCGTGAATTCGGCGTCGGGGGCGTTGACAAACTGTACGGTCCCGGAAATCGTGCTCAAAGGATTGAGCGACTCCGTTATGTCGACCCCCGATGTCTCCTGACTCTCCTCTACGATGGCCTCAACGGGCGTAAGTTGCGCCCCGATCGCATAGCCCTCGACGCTGTATGTGCCTGCGGGGACATTAAAGATCGTGTACGCGCCCTCGCTGTCGCTGAATCCCTTTAAGGCCTCCGAGACCCCGTCGTCGGCCAACATCAGGATGCCTGCGTTTGCGTCGGCCAGAATCGTCCCGGAAATCCTGCCAAGGAGCGAGGTATCGCCCGGCAGTGCAATCAATTTGACCGTTGTTAGGGGACTCTCGACGACCAACCGGGTCGGCACAGGTTCGACAACCTCGCCCTCACCCTCACCTTCACCTTCGCCTTCGCCCTCGCCTTCACCTTCGCCTTCACCTTCGCCCTCGCCTTCACCCTCGCCTTCGCCCCCCGCTACGAGAAGCAGGAAAGCATCCAATTCCGTGCTGGAAATCTGCCCGTTTCCGCCGGTGTCCACCAAGTCAAACTCTTCCTGTGTAATATCGGCATCGACGGTCGTTTGGACCTCAGCGAAACTCAGGCTGCCGTTGTCATCGGCGTCCGCGGCGTCAAAATTCGCTGAGAGTTCGGTAGCCAGAATCTGCAGCCGCTCGTCCGTAACGGTGCTTACGGGAATCTCTTCTTCCAAAGCAAAGGCTACATCAATCGGCAACGCGGGCCGCAACGCCGTCGGAAACTCCTGAAATCCCTGCGCCTGTACCCGGAGCGTATAAACGGCATCCTGAAACTCGCCGTCGACGTCCCTTAATTTGGGGACCTCGAGCGCATATCGGCCGCTCTCGTCCGTCACTACGGTCGAGCCCACGGGCGTTCCATTTATATCGAGGGCCTGGACCTGGGCATCTGGGATTGGGGCATCGTCAACAACCGCCAGGACCTTTCCTCGAATCAAAACGGCGACCACACAAAATGACTCGCCTTCTACAAAACCACTACACATCAGACCCGTGGGGCAGGGATTCTCCAGATCGCAAGGGATAACGCTAATCTCGCCTTCCCCTTCGCCTTCGCCCTCCCCGCCGACAAGTACGAACTCAAGCAGTTCTGCATTGGAGATCTCACCGTTCCCGCCTGTATCCAACGCATCAAACTCAGCTTGCGTGATATTCGGGTCGATGGTTTGGGCTTCGGTGAAACTCAGGCCGTCGTTACCGTCAGCGTCCGCCGTTTCGAAATCTACCAATAACGCGGTGGCGAGTTCCTGCAGCCGGGCATCACTAACGCCCTCTCCCTCGCCTTCGCCTTCGCCTTCACCCTCTCCTTCGCCGCCGCCAATACCCGGAGCGCACTGGACTACCAAGACCATGACCAAGGCCAGCAGGATTAACAGGGAACTCCATTGTGCCCAATCTTTATAGATCATCAGTGGATTTCCTTTCCCGTGCAGGATAACTCCCCATTTGAACCTATCGTTCCCCACCTAATTTTATCCCGGGACTCGGGATTCGTCAAGCGCTGCTCATCGCAAATACTCAGACCTGCTGATATCTTCTCTCTTAGAGCATAGCGCAAGTTATCTAGCTGGGCCAAATCACAGGCAATCTACTGCAGCGCCGCATCTGCTTACACCTACTGGGTTTTCGCTCGTCCGGCTTGCTCAGCGTACGTCACCGCCTATTCGGCGTGCTGCACAGTACGCCTGCGCGGGCCTCGATCGCGCGCCTTGTATTTGCAGACATCTGCGTCGCTTCGCTACGGTTGCCTGTGCTTTGTCGGGGTTCGTTATACAGACCGCCTTCCACCAAGTTCTGTGGCCGATATAGAATGGCGCGAACTGAAAGTGCAATCGCTTCCGTTCCTTGCAGTTGCGTCTTTTCTCTCCCCTGATCGTGGCGAATGGTAGTGGGGGGGGGCATTGTTCCGTGATGGAAGAGCGTCTGGCGGTACTAAAGGCGGCTTTTGGGGTGTGGGGTCCAGGTGCCTTCTAAGTATGCATACGCCCCCGCTTGTTGCGGCGCCACCAGACCTCGGCGTAACGCTGCTATGCGTGTGGTTTGTTGCTTGCGGACCTCGTCCTTAGTGGCGCATATGCGCCTCCATGGTTCCGTGAAAGGCTCTAGTCGGTGGCGACAACGGCGCCGAAATCGCCGGCCATGGCCTGTTCGAGACGGCGGTTGCCGGTGGAAAAGAGGGCGTCAGGTTCGGCCTCGTCGGTGGGAAAGGTTACGATGGAGAAGCGCATGTCGTGTCGCCTGCCGCACCGATCCTTGTAACGCTCGATCGCGCACAACGCGCCCTCGCTGTCGGTTTCGCCCATAAGGACCACTGCGGCGTCGCCGATCTGCTCCATGACGTCGCTCGAGCGGAGCGTTCCTTTCAAGACCTGTCTTGCTTTTTCGGCCCCTTGCCTGGAGCCCACCATAACGATGGACACAAAACGGCGGTAACGCTCTGCGGCTGCCAGTTCATACTCAAGGAATTTGCGCAAAGACCCTGGCTCCTCTAGCATCAAGGCCCTCTCCTATCCAGCTTGCAAGCTCGCTGGTAAGTAGGCAAGCAAATCCTATTCCAACGCCAAAGCACTGTTCGATCCGTTTCTTTCGGAATGGGCTAAT
>Ga0180437_10008902_pt1 | contig 12585 bp, 10 predicted proteins | sample SS_ome_4_FD_132410 | JGI IMG/M metagenome (GOLD analysis project Ga0180437, IMG submission 132410) | Hypersaline lake sediment archaeal communities from the Salton Sea, California, USA - SS_3_D_1 metaG | ecosystem: Environmental > Aquatic > Non-marine Saline and Alkaline > Hypersaline >...
AATTAACTTTTCTAACATTTCTTTAGCTTCAGCTGGAGTACCTCTATTCATTTTCCAGTTGCCACCGATAATAGGTCTTCTTTTCATTATCTTTACACTCTTTAAAATTGATTTAATTATAATATGAATTATAAATTCTAATGAAATGTTGTTTAAAAATCATTAATAAGAATAAATTGAAAAATTATTCACTACTTTTTGGGAGCTTTTCAGGAAGTTTTGTAGCTTCCAAAAGCTTCTTGACTTCTGCAACATCGGGTTCTATTATTTTAGGTAAGCCTAGTTGGTCCCGTCTTCTTTCTATCGCAGGTTGCATGGGAATTGCTTTGGCGTTCTCTAAAATTGTTGACGCTTGACTAGTATAATAATCAGGAGCTTCGCCTTTTTCAATGCTCATGTTCTTTAAAATGACAAATATTTCTGTAAGTTCTACCTTTTGTGGACAAACCTCGTCACATGTATCACAGACCGTACAACCCCAAATATTAAAGATATTCTCTGGCCCAAATATTTTCTCTTTAAGTCCCAAAAGACTATCCAAAATCAATCTCCTAGGATTATACTTTCCTTCCGTAACTTGCGCTACCGGACAAGCTCCGCTACAAGTCGCACATTGATAGCAATAAGCTAAAGTAGTACCTATATCGTTCCCGAGAATCTTGTTCCGAAATTCAAAATCAAGTGTCGCCATTTAATTCACTTTTTTCAAAATAATATGTATTAATATCCATAGTCTAATTTAAAAATTATCGAGTTTTATTATTGAAAATTTGTTTATAAAAAAAAATAAAAACACATTTAATAGTAAACTCGATATTTAAAATAAAAAACAATTTAATATTTTCACAATTATATTAACTAGTCAAAACTATCGTGTGAAACAACATAACTGAGATGAAAAGTTTAAATGCATGTATCTGAACTGAAATCGGTTGGTATTGACGCTCCTTCTGATGGAAAACTTGTAATTGATGTATTTACAACATGGTGCGGACCTTGTAAGTTCGTAGCGCCAATTTTGCATAAATTAAGAGATGAAGGTCTTATAAAATTAATTCAAGTTGACCTTGATCAAAATCGTCCCTTAGGTGAAATGTTCGGAATTACGGCTATCCCTACTCTCCTATTCTTTAAAAATGGAGATCTCTTAGAAAGTACTATTGAAGTCGAAGGGCAATCACTTGTCAAAAGAGGTATCATGGTAGGAGCTGCCGGAGAAGCTGTTTTAAGACAAATCATAGATAAAATGTAAGAGATTTCTCTTACGATTTTAAATTTTAATCAGTAAAATTCCAACTTATTTGTAACAGTAGTTTTTAAATTATTTCTAAGAAGAAAAGGGCAATTGGAAAAGAAGATAAGTCATAAAGAATTCATACAAATAATAGAAATATAAGTAATTCATTCTTTTTCTTGACTATGACAGATTTTTTATACATGGATGATTCATATTTGAAAGAATGGGATGCAAAGATACTAAAAGTAACGGATGGAAAATTTGTTGTGCTTGATAAGACTGCCTTTTATCCTAAATCTGGAGGTCAACCTTGGGATGAGGGAATAATTACTAGAAATGGAGATAAATTCAAGGTAGTGTATGTAGGTAAATTTTCGGGAGAAATTAGTCATGAAGTTGATAAACCTGGGTTGAATAAAGGAGATATTGTATCTTGTCAAATTGATTGGGAGCGGCGATATAAATTCATGAGATCCCATACAGCTTGTCATCTGATAAGTAATATCTTGTATAGAAAGGCGAATGCTAAAATTACTGGCAATCAGATTGAAATCGATAAAAACCGGATGGATTTTTCTATGGAAGATTATTCTCCTGAGAAATTGCAAGCTTTTGTGAATGTAGCAAATGAAATCATTCATCAAGATTTACCAGTAACTATAAGTTATATGTCTAGGGAGGAAGTAATGAAAAAACCTGAACTTGCTCGGTTAGCTGTAGGGTTACCAAAAGATCTACAAGAATTTCGTATCGTAAGAATCGGTGATATTGATGAACAGGTTGATGGAGGAACCCACATAAACCATTTAAAAGAAATTGGAAAGATAGAATTAACTAAAACAGTAAACAAAGGTGCAAAGAATCGAAGATTATATTTTGTTATTAAATAAGAGCAATTGGAAAATAAGTTAAATCATCATTTATTCATATAAATAATCTATTGATAAATTTTATAACAAAATTAAAATTTCTTAATCATATAAAAACTAAAATTTGCGTTAGAGGCATGATAAAATGAATATCACGAGAAAGGAACTTGTCGATCACGATGCAACTATGAATCAGAGTAGGAATATGATTTATCATTTAATACGTTTTATGAAAATTAACGGTGTGGAAGGGGATAATGTAAAAGAAAGGCTTCGTGTGATGGGTAGAAACATTGCGAAAACATTTTATAACTATTGGAGTCCTGTAGAACAAGTTGATATAATAAATGTAAGAGATGTCATCGCGACCATGTATAAAAAGATAGTAAACAGCTCTATTTCAATTGAAATGGATGAATCTCAAAAATTAATAGTTGTCAGGGATTCAAAATGTGCATTGTGTAAATATTTTTACGAAGATGTAGGTAGATATGCTGGTTGTGAAATATTACTCGGAATGATTTCAGAACTAATATCGCTCATAAATAATGGTTCCTCATCTAGCTCAAAGATTTTACTAACTCCTCTTGAAGTTAGCGAATCATTGTCTTACGGTGATAACGCGTGCATTCAAGTATTTAAATACAGCGGTGGAGGGATGTAATTATGGGCGCATTTCAATGGCTAATGAAAAAAGTAATGAAAGTTTTTTCTCGTACAACAAATTCTTTATTCTACACGCTATTATATCGGGAAATATTGAAAGAAACTCACGAAATTACCAAGAACGAAGACGATAGTGTCACGATTTTTAGAGAGTTTGGAAAAAGATCGGCTTACGAATCATGTGAACGACATTCGAGCATTTTTAAGTTTATGCCGGGCAATCCTGAAAAGATACTCGAGTATTTCGAAGTTATCTGGGCAGTTGTATTTGGAATGGAGATGGGAGAGCATTCCTATGAAGAGGTCAGAGGCGAAGGGCAGAAATATACAGAATATCTCTTAACCATTACAAAAAACCCTATTTGCGGAGGTTATGGTGATGACGAGGAGGATACTTTCAAGTTCAAAAAATTAAGTAAAGATACTGAAGGTTGTTCGGCTGGTTTAGGTGGAATGCTTGAAAGCGTGGCTAATTTCATTTTAAAGATTAAGGAAAATGAGTATAGAATAAGCATAACTGAAACAAAGTGTTTAGCGAAAGGTGCCGACGCTTTAGAACTCAGTTGTAAAATTTACGATTTAGCGGAGTGGCAAGAGGTCACCGCAGTAAAACTGCAAGATAAAATCACTTCTAAAGTCCACATTTTAGATAGCAAGGGAGAAGAAGAGTTCGTACAAGACTCCAAGTTGGACTTTCTCGATAAATTGCAAGACATTATATCCCTAGATAAGTTGGAAGAAATCCTCGACGAGCCATTGGAAGGCATAAAGAAAAGACTGGCCGACGTCATTAGAGACAAGCTTAATATGGAACCAGATCACTTCTTTGATTACTTCAGGAATTACGAAGACGACATGATAAGAATTATTGGATTCTTGTTTATCCACATTCTAAACGAGTACGGTGGCGTAATTGAAAAATTACTTAAAAGCGAAACGTTTGCAAAAGCAGTTGGATATTTGTTCAGGCAAATCAAGGACATGGCTTTATTGTTCATACCAATCGATGTTGTTAACGATTATCATCAATTATTAATCAATTTCTTAGATGGATTGGCACCTCCTGAAATGGTTGAAAATGTCAGGAATATGTCCGGGAAAGACGATTTATATTTAATATTTGAAGGGGCTCAAATGGCTCTTGAAAATCTCGGTATTAATTTTTCAGAATTAAAAGAAAATGTCTGGGAAGAGCTAAAGAAAGAGCGCGAGGACGGTTTAATATCCTCTGACGCCTCGATGGTGGAAGAAACTCAAGAAAAGTTTCCAAAAATTCTTAGAATTGTCCAAGAATTATTAATGATGATCAGTGAGGTGTTAACTCTCCCAATAAGGGTATTAATCTCTGAAAGTCATTATGGAATAAAAACAACAGTGAATTCGGTAATTTCTGAAGAAGAAGGTGGACTTTTTGTGAGATTTCGAGATAGGATTGACAATATCTTTGATGTAGTTCAAGAAATGAGAGAATAAATGTTTAAAACTCTCTAAACTTAAATCCTGCAAAAATCTCTTTTATATTATCTTTTTCTTTCTTACTTAACCAATTCGAGCGAGAATATTCCCTTTTTGCTCCAAGAGTATCCAATTTTGATAACCATAAAGGATTATAGGGTAAAAGTCCAATTTCTTTTATATCATGTGATTTCAAATACCCTGCTAAATCTATCAAATTCCTTTTAGTCGCGGTTATTTTTGGGATTAAAGGGATCCTAGGTAGTACATTAATACCGTTTCGTTTTATTAAATCTTCAAAATTTTTGAGAATTATCCCGTTTGGGACCTTGCAATGTTTTTCATGTGTATTAGAATCAAGTATCTTCAAGTCAAAATAAATCAGATTGACATTAGGCAAAATAATCTCGTTGAATTTTTGTAGATTGTAATATCCACAAGTTTCTAAACATGTGTGAATCTCGTGTCTTTTCATTTCTTTTAAAAATTCGGATAAAGAATCCATTTGTTGGGTAGGTTCTCCACCAGATAGAGTCACTCCGCCTCCAGAGTTTTCGTAAAAAGATTTATCCTTCAATATTATATCTGCTAGTTCCTCAACTTCGTATTGCTTGCCAACAAATTTTAGAGCGCCATTATCACATGCTTCAATGCACATTCCACATAAGGTACACGTATCGCGGTTGATGCGAAACTTTTTTGAGTAGTTTATGGCACCAACTTCGCAAACTTCAATGCATTTTTTAGAATTCTTACAGTTTTCGCTGATGAAAGATATCTCTTGGCTTGACGATTTTGTTTCTGGATTTTGACACCACACGCAAGAAAGTGGACATCCCTTGAAAAAGATAACAGTCCTTATTCCAGGTCCATCATCAAGTGAATTTCTTTTTATTTCCACGATTAAAGCTTTCATTGTCTTCATGCTAATGAGTAATGAACTCGTGCCTTTCAATAAGCTCCAATTGCATGTCTCGATTTAAATCCGTGAAATAAGCGTTATACCCGCTTATACGAACGATTAACCACCCATAATCTTCTGGATTATTCATTGCATCTCTAAGCAAATCTGATGTAATCACGTTAAACTGAATTTGCATACCGCCTAAATCGTAATAGCTTTTCACGTAGCTATTAAAATAATTCAAAGTTTCATCGTGGGAATCAGAACTATTTGGTACCAGTTTTACGTTAAACGCCAAATTATTAGGCATTTTTAACGTGTCTAAAGACGCTACCGAGTGAATATTTTGTATTAATTCGTCTTTTCTACCTGGTGCCGGCGTTAAACCCGGTGTAAAAGATTTATAAGCCTTCCTACCGTTTGGTAAAGCCCCAGAAAGCGTTCCAAACGCAACGTGATTGCTCATGCTCCAAAAACCAGCTAGATATCTACCGCCTCTATAATTCTCATACGACAAGAAATCCTCGTAAAGGTAATTGACTAAATCTCTACCAATCTCGTTAGATTCTGCATCATCAGATCCAAACATTTCAATTTTTTCAATTTGCTGATATATCTCTTTTCCTAGTTTCGTCTCAAAGTTGGCTTTTATGACATCATTGAAAGTCGGTAAATCGATAAATTTCCTGTCATACACTAAATCCTTAATTACCTTAAGACTATCAATCACGTCCGTTAAACCAACTAAAGCTACTCCAGAAGTGTTATATAAGGCAGCCCCATCAACCAGATCATTCCCCTTTTCCATAGGGCCCTCAATTAATGAACTAAGCAAAGGCGTTGGATGGAGAATCTGATGAGTCTTTCCCAAATTGTTGTTATATTCAACAGAGTTATCAACCAAGAAGTGTAATTGGGTTTTGTAAGCCTTTAGAAAATCATCGTAAGTTTTGAACTCGTTTAATTTCCCTGTCGTTGGACCAATTTGCCATATATTACTAACAATTGGGTGATATCCATTATTTAAGGTCATTTCCAAGGGAGCTACCGTGTTTAACATCATGCAATTTGTATGACCAAAATGCCTTCCACATATGGTTGGCTCAACGCAGCCAGTCGCCGCCCATGTTCGAGCGTGCTCAATTGGAATGCCTTGGATGGTAAGCGCTTTTATCATCTGTTTATCATTGTGTATTGAGGGCGTGGCAGCAGTATTGATGTTAACTTCACATAATCTGTCTAAGTATTCTTTTGAGTTTTTATCCGGGTGATAACGAGCATTCATATTTGGATCTCGAAGACAAAGCATTTCAGTTACTTTAAGAATGATGTATGTCATGTCGTTCACGGAATTTTCCCCGTTTTCGTCGACACCGCCCACCGTTAACGCTTGATCAGAAGAACTCCCTCCAAACAAATAATTTCCAATATCAGGTACTAACGGTAAGTGATCTCCCGTCCTTAAAAAAAAACACCCCATTAATTCAATCGTTTTCTTAATTATGGCTTCTTTTTCTTGTTCTGATTTAGCTTTCTGCATGTCTGCTTCAAAATAGGGCTGAAGCCACTGGTCTAATCTACCTAAAGATAAACCCGCATTCATGCTTTCGTGGTGAAGAGCGATCCACGTGATCCAAATGGAGTTGATTGCTTCTTCAAAAGTTTCCGCTGGTTTAGCAGGAACTTTCGCGCAGATTCTCGAGAGATTTTCCAATTCTTGTTTTCTTTGCTTTTGAACGTCCGAAGCATTACTATTGTCAATTAAACCTGCTAACTCTTGAGCTTTATTGCTTAAATTAGTCGCATAATTAATTACTCCTTGAATGGCTAAGTTAAATCCCTCGTAAAAGTCTTGTTTCTTTTTATCGGACGCAAATTTTTTATGTTCATCGGCATCTTCCTTTAATTTTTCTAATCCTATTTCTAAAACCGATGGAAATCCGGGTATTGTGTGCGAGATTGTTTGAGTTTTCCACATGAAATATAAAATCCACACTTCATCAAGCCGTTGTGAAAGGGGATTTCCCGTCATTGACCTACAATATTCTCTAATGTTTCTATCTGACCAGTATGGGAATACCTCGTAATTTAAAATGTCTATATCTTCTTGATTAATTTCGTAAGGATTTAACTGTCGGTTATCTATGGTGTATAATTCCGGCCAAAGTGCCACGGCGCCAGTGTCAGGATATAAAAGCACGCCTTTCTCTTTTGTCGTAGTCGTGCCCGCCAGCAAATCGTGCTCTTGAATTATTGGTTTTTTATTTGATAAAACATGGTTTAACATTTTGCCTTGTCTTAATTCGGGATGATCCTCGTTACCATCTTCCTTCAAAAATCCATTTTCCCTGAAGTAATCAGTAAGCAGTTTAGCTCTTTCAGTACAAACGCTTCCTAGAGTTTGGAAATGCCTATATTTCAAATAATTAATACGCTTGAAGTCTTGAATTTTATACCTTCCTAAATAGGGGTCATCTAAGTATTTTACATTGTCAACCTTATAGTCTAAGATTTTATTTTTTGCAGGTTTATATTTCGAAGACCCATTTTCCCAGTCAACAAACTCATAGTAGGATAAAATCTCTTTTTTAACTTTCTTTTCCTGCCTTTTCTGGAATTTTTTTTTACGGCCTTGAAGTAGATACGCCGTTAGAAAGGAAAACCTTGCTATGTCAGTGAGGTTTCCTTCGTATCTAAAATTATTATTTAATAGCCACACCATTGTATTTTGAGGCGATGTACGGTATAATTTAGCCAAAGCCTTAGAATCTTTAAAAGTAAGTTTAATTGTTGGGTCTTCAAGAGGTTCACTTCCTATTTCCACATTTCCGTTCTTAAAAATGATGTACAGATGTTCTTTGTCATCTTCGGTAGTAAAATAAATACGAGCGTTCCACACGTGCCCCGTTTCTTCATTAAAAATTTCTTTCTTAAATTCCGGCTTTTCGAGTTTCTTTTTTGCTAATTTTATTACAGTCTTGAACATGAAATTACCCATCTATATCACTCCTATCGCATGTAAATTCTATGTGATTTAATTGAAGCATACTTACCAATTAAAATTTAACCTTAATGTTAATAAGATTTTCATTAATAATGGGATAAAAAAAATGTTTTTATAGATGCACATCATACTTATAAATTGTTTTAAACTATCGAAATCAAAAAAAAAACAATTAGATGTAAAATGAGAAAAACTGAAAAAAAAAATGTAATTCAATTATCTACAGCGATAGTGCTTACAATTATTTCAATGACGATCTTTTCGATTCCCTTGATAAGCATCGTTGCGCCATTAGGAAATATTCTTTTTCCCGGAACTGGATTATGGCGCGCTCCAGGGGAAGTACCAGTCTACGAAGAAGTATATGTACCTGGACTTAGTGGTTCCGTTACTGTTTATCGAGACGAATGGGGAGTTCCGCATATTTATGGAGACACCTTAGAGGATGCTACTTTTGCTTTTGGGTATGTTCACGCCCAAGATAGGTTATTTCAGATGGACATGCTTAGGAGAATGGTTCGAGGAAAGCTTTCTGAAGTCGTCGGAGATTCCTTTCTAGAGAGCGATAAATATAATCTTGCAGTAGGTATGGAATATTGGGCTCAAAAAACAATCGAAAAAATGTATGAATGGAACTCAAATGGAGAATTTGAATATTTAGACGCGTTTTTAAGCTATATTGAAGGGGTAAATCTATACATCGATACTCACACGAATGAATGGCCAATAGAATATTCAATTCTAGGATTTAAACCGACAGAGTGGACTTTATTAGATTCGTTATGCTTCTTTAAGTACCTTCAATTTGGTCTCACTTTCGAATCTTATGACCTTGACCGTATGATTAATCTATTTGGTTTAGGAGCCAGTAATTATACAGAATTATTCACCTCTACCTACGGACAAGTACCAATATGCCCGAATTATGGGGAGTATAACGATAGTTCTGCGCTTCCATATGAAAGTGGAGTTCCCCGCATGAGCACGAGCACTGCGATAATCGAAGCGATAACTCAATTTTTAGCTGATGTGCAGAATATTCCTTTCCAAAAAGAACTAAAAGAACTACAAGATCTAAACATCATTGGCTCCAATAATTGGGTTGTAGACGGGAATAAAAGCAGCACGGGTAAGCCTATCCTATGTAACGATATGCATCTTCAATGGATGATGCCGGGGATATGGTATGAGGCACATGTCGTAGTTAGAAGTATCGGTATGGACGTTTATGGATTCACACTCGCGGGTATTCCTTTAGCCATAGCAGGTCATAATGACTACTTAGCTTGGGGTTTTACGAATACTGGATATGATGTCATTGATTGGTACTATTATCTTGGTAATCAGACTCATTACAATTACAATGGATCTATGGTTGAATACGAAACGAGGACTTATAATTTGAATGTGAAGGATGCTGGAGCGCACACATTTACAGTAAGAGAAACGATCCATGGGCCAGTGTTATCACCTTTCTTTGACGAATCTGAAATCCCTAGTAATTTAACTGGTTATGTTATTGCTTCCAGATGGACGGCAAATAATATCTCGCAAATAGTAAAAGCCTCAATTGGAATGAATATGGCTAAAAATTGGGTGGAATTTAACGAATCCGTAGTCAACTGGGATACTCCTGCCCAAAACATAGTGTATGCTGATGTTATAGGTAATATTTCGATTCGACCGACTGGTTTGGTTCCAATTAGAGACGATACAAATATTCCATCTTGGCATTTTGGTAACGGATCAATGCCATATAATGGTTCAAACGGCGAAGGAGAATGGAAGGGTTATGTTCCCTTCCAAGAATTACCATATTCACTAAATCCACAGCAAAGCTATTTGGTCTCTGCAAATCAAAAAGCTGTAGGACCCGACTATACGAAATATCACTTGCAAAACAATTGGGCTAACGGTTACCGCGCTCGAAGGATTAATGAACTGCTTAATAATTCTCCAGATGGCACGGTCGGAATAGAAAAGATGAAAGAAATTCAATTGGACATAAAATCGACTGCCGCAAGAGCTTTCGTGCCGTATTTTATCAACGCAACTGAGAACTTTTTTGGAGCTTCGATACCAACGATCATTAGCAATATGATGACTCAACTGAAAAATTGGGACTATGACATGGACAAGGATTTGGCTGCTCCAACGATCTATAGAAAATGGCGAGATTTTTATTATGATTACACGTTTAACGACGAATTTAACTTCTTTACAACTTCTAGAATGCCTGCCATCAATGTACTGGAGCAATTAACGCGAGATAACGCATCTTCATTGTGGTTTAACGATATTACCACAGCTACAACCGAAAATCGAGATGCAATAATCATCAAAGCTTTAAACGATACGGTTGATGATCTTGTAGATTTCTATGGAACTAGTGATGTATCTGCGTGGAAATGGGGCGATGTTCATAAACTCTCGTTTGAACACCTCATACCTCAACTTGAATCGTTAAGCATTGGGCCTATTGCGGGCGATGGCTCTGGATATACGGTAACTCCTTCTGGAGTGAATATTAGAAACGGAGTCGGAGAGGCTCATGGTGGAGCATCTGAAAGGTTGATCGTGGACTTGAGCGACATGAAAAACTCTATAAGCGTGATACCATCAGGACAAAGAGGCATTTCAAGCTCGCAACACTATTCCGATCAATTAGAAGAGCTATTCTTGCAGGGAAAATACCATAGTCACTACTTTTACGACGAACCAAGCGATTTCCCCACGAGTCATATAGAATCTCAAATTCTCTTTACCAATGTTAAGAACATGACAAGGTTTTATCAGGTGGTTAATGTGTTAATCATATGTTCGGTAATTGGTATTATTGGTATAATTGGAGTATGGGGCATTAAGAAAGGCGATATCATAGCAAAACTTAAGAAGAGAGGTGGCGAAAAACGATGAAAATACGCAACAGAGGATCCGAAACTGATCCTGAAGTCATAATTTTCTATGTATCGATCATAACTGCCATGATAATTGCGTATTTCTTGACTTTCATAGAGTATTGGCAATTCATATTAGTAGCTGGAATAATTCCCGGATTGCTTAATAAAAAAATGAAGCGAGGTATTTACAGCGGAGCAATTGGAGTTTCTATTGTGTGGTTATTATATATGATCTATGCGATGGTAACTCGAAACGCTTATACTAATATTGATCAATTTGCAGGATTGATTTTCGGCGATATGGGATATGGTTGGGCCATTGTTATTCTGGTATTTCTGTTTGGAGCTTTATTTGGTGCCTTAGGAGGATCAATCGGGAGCGGGATTACGATTGCCATTCAACTGAGGAGCGACGCGCTCGAATCCGACGATAAAAAATCAAAACCGATAAAAAAAACCACGTGAATCGCCAAATAATTATTTCTTTTTTTTTATTATTACTTTTTTAAAAATTCTGTAGTGTCTTGAAATTTATTATTGCACTCTATTATTAAAGTAATAACTTTAAAGTAGGATGTCAAAATGGCAATTATAGAATCTAACCTTCGTACGAGCGATCTGGACAAACCGGTTTTGTTCATATGTCCTATTTGTAAGGTAAAAAAGCAAGTCAACATTCCAAAATCTATCATTAGCGAAGCGAAGCAACTAACTTCAATCTCCATTTCGAAGGATATCGTATGCGATCATCATTTTCAAGCATTTGTTGATAAAAATTTTGTCGTCCGCGGTTACCAAAAGGTAGATTACCAAATTGAGAACAAAACTAACGAAAAAGACGGACTTTCATTAAGTATTAGAAAAGAAAGTGATGAAGAGCTTTTCAATAACTTGATTCTTGAAGAAAATTACCTGGAATACAAACCGAAGATGAGATTTCCTCAAAATACTGAAAAATTTTCAAATGATACGCAAAAGATCCATTCAAAAGAGAAAAAAATGAATTTAGAAGATATTTACGAGGAATTCTGGGAGTTTATTTCTGAAGACAACGAGGAATTTAGTGAATATGTGAGAAAAGATACTCGAAGACGCAATAAAAATTTGGAAATTCTTAATTAATATGAATTTACTAATTTATTGAACCAATGCAAAACATTTTGAAAGAAGAATCGTTCTCTCAAGACATCATAGTGAGATTTCTCTTTCAAACTAGTCAATTTCGCTATATCTTCTGACTTTAACTTATCTTCTTGGATTAACTCCATCCGAGTCTTAAATTGATCTTCCATTTTAATTTTTCTCAAAATTAGGGTGATGGCGTTAGAGATCTTTTTCAACAAATCTATTATAATTTCTTGTTGTTGATCGTCCAGAAATCTATAGTCTTCTTTAAGATAATTCTCGATCTTGTTTAAAATCGGTTCCTTTTTATAATAATCAATTAGTTCCTCTTTTTCAATTACTTCTGTGAGGTAATTTATGATTTTTTCAATAGTTTTAGTATTAATGAGCATGGATGTCATTTCTTTCTCCAACTTCACTAAAAA
>Ga0180437_10008904_pt1 | contig 12584 bp, 7 predicted proteins | sample SS_ome_4_FD_132410 | JGI IMG/M metagenome (GOLD analysis project Ga0180437, IMG submission 132410) | Hypersaline lake sediment archaeal communities from the Salton Sea, California, USA - SS_3_D_1 metaG | ecosystem: Environmental > Aquatic > Non-marine Saline and Alkaline > Hypersaline > Sediment...
GAATTTGTCTCAAATCTGACGATTTAGGTCCAGGGAGAAGTTCCAGTTTTTGCACCTCAACAAACATGTTGGCTCTGGTTGCGCAACGGTTACGCTAATGGCACAAATGGCACAAATGGCACAAATGGCACAAATGGCACACGAATGATCAAATCAGCAAATCAGCAAATCAGCAAATCGGCGAGTGGATCGGTCAACGCAAATGTCGCCCGGAGTCCGGCTTTTCGTCGGGAATACTCGCCAATTTATACTACTTCAGGGAAATTGGTGTGATGGGTCCAGCGTTTCGTGTCCTGCGTAAGAGCCTTCTGACCGGTGCCCGTGAGGCGGAGGGCGTCGCCGTCGTCATCGACGTCCTGCGTGCTTTCACCTCTGCCGCGCTGATGTTCCAGCTTGGCGCCGAGCGGATCGTCTTGTTGGCGGAGCCGGAGGAGGTCTTGAAGTTCAAGGCCGAGAGCGGGTGCCTGGCCGTGGGCGAGGTCGGTGGCAAGAAGGTGCCCGGTTTTGATCTGGGCAACTCCCCCTCCCGCATCCTGGCTGCAGGGCGGGCTCTTTTCAGCGGGCGAACGGTGGCCCAGCGGACCTCGGCCGGGGTCGCCGGCGCATTGGCCGCCGCCGGCCGGGCGGACGTGGTCCTACTCGGCAGCTACGTGACCGCCGCCGCCACTGCGCGCTATATCAGGCGGCTGTCGCCGCCGCCGCCGGTCGTCTCGCTCGTGGCGATGGGTAATGCGGGAACCAAGGTCACGCCCGACGACGAGGCCTGTGCCGACTACGTCGAGCACCTGCTCACCGGCCGGCCCTACGATCACGCCGCCGCGCTGCGCCAGATCGTCGAGCACGAGTGCACGCAGAAGTTCCTGCGGGGCGATCAAGAGCACTATCCCCCTGCCGATCCGGTCTACTGCTTGCAACGGGATCTGTTCGACTTCGTGATCGTCGCCACTCCAGAGGCAGCAGGGTTGGTGGCACGACGGATATACGTACCTCAATAAGAGTAAGGAGACAAGTTGAACATCAAACCTTTTCACACCGAGCGGTTTTTCGCCATCCACGAGTTCACCGCGCCGTATCTGCTGTGCGCGTCCGACTGCGAGTCATTGACCGTGGACGAGTTGCTTCAACTGGCCGGCGCCTCCTGGGAGGAGCTGGGCCGGCTGTGGCTGGGGTACACCGAAAGCCAGGGAGCCCTGGCGCTCCGTGAGCAGATCGCCGAGATGTACAGCCGCGTGGGTGTGGACCACGTGATCGGCCTGGGAGCGCCGGAGGAGGGCATCTTCCTGACGATGCACGCCCTCCTTGAACGCGGCGACGAGGTCGTCGTGCTGACGCCCTGTTACGATTCTCTGGCCAACGTGGTGGAGTATCTCGGCTGTCGCGTCTTCCGCTGGTTTGTGGAGGAGGCCGAGGAGCCGCCGGACGGCCCCGGAGGCTGGCGGCTCGACCTCGACGCGCTGGAGCAGCTCGTCACGCCGCATACCAAACTGGTCATCGTCAACTTTCCCCATAACCCGACCGGCTACCTGCCGTCCCACGACGAGTGGCAGCGCATCGTTCAGATCGTCGATCGGGTGGGTGCCTGGCTCTTCTCCGACGAGATGTACCGCGGCCTGGAGTACGACCCGGCCACGCGCTTGACCTCCGGCTGCGACATGTACGGGCGCGCCATCACCCTGGCCGGGCTGTCGAAGACGTACGGGCTGCCGGGCCTGCGGGTGGGCTGGCTGGCTTTGCAAGATGGGTCGTTACGGGACCGGATCCTGGGTTGGAAGGACTACACCACCATTTGCGCCAGCGCGCCCAGCGAGGCGCTAGCGCAGGTGGCCCTTCGGGCCGCCGACGCGCTCGCCGGGCGCAGCCTGGAGGTCATCAAGGGTAACCTGGCGTTGGTGGATCCGTTCTTCGCGCGCTGGCCGGCCGTTTTCCGCTGGAACCGGCCCCAGGCCGGCTCGGTGGCGCTCGTGGGCTTGCGCGGCCGGTCCGCGCGGGAGTTCAGCGACCGGTTGGTGGCCGAACAGGGCGTGCTGCTGTTGCCCAGCACCGGCCTGGGCTTTGGAGATGGGCACGTGCGCTTTGGCTTCGGGCGGCGAAGCTTCCCGGATGGTCTGGAGCAGTTGGACCGCTACTTGTCAGGGTAGGACGTCCCGGAGACGAGGGCAGGCGGGCAGGATGCCCGCAGTCCGAAGAGGCGGGCAGGATGCCCGCGGTCCGAAGAGCGCCCTGAGGCGCCTGCTCAGCATATTCGCGGTAGTTGTGCGCCTGTCAGCATGAGGAGCACCCGGCGCGCGCCGTATGGGGTACGCAGGGCGACGTGTCCTGCGTGTTCCTCGGTGACGCGCCCGATGACGGCCGCATCGTGGCCCAGCGGATGTGCCCGCAACGCGGCCAACGCCGCATCCGCTGCCTCCGGTGCAGTCGCGACCACCACCTTGCCCTCGTTGGCCGCGTACAGCGGATCCAGTCCCAAGAACTCGCACGCAGCGCGGACCTCCTCGCGGACGGGGATCGCCGCTTCTTCAATCTCGATGCCCACGCCCGCTTCGGCCCACTCGTTGAGCACGGTCGCCAGTCCACCGCGGGTGGCGTCGCGCATGCACCGCACGGCACCGGGCGCGGCATCCAGTACCCTGGCGATGAGCCCATTGAGCGGTGCGCAGTCACTCTGCAGCGCTGAGCTGAAGTCCATCCCCTCGCGCTGAATCATCACCGCGATCCCATGGTCGCCCACGGTGCCGTTGACGAGCAGCACGTCGCCGGGGCGCAGGTTGGCGGGCGCCAGGTCCACGCCAGGCGGCACGATGCCCACCCCCGCCGTGTTGATGAACAGCTCGTCGGCGGCGCCGCTCTCCACCACCTTCGTGTCGCCGGTGATGATCTGCACGCCTGCTTCTTGGGCCATCGCCGCCATCGAGTGGACGACGCGCTCCAGCGTCTCCAGGGATAACCCTTCCTCAAGAATGAAGCCCGCGCTCAAGAACAGTGGCGTCGCACCGGCGACTGCCAGATCGTTCACCGTGCCGCAGACCGCCAGCGTGCCGATGTCCCCACCTGGGAAGAAGATCGGCTGCACCACGTAGGAGTCGGTGGTCAGCGCCATCCGGCCCGGTGGCAGTTGGTCGAGCACCGCGGCATCGCCCAGGTCGTTCAGAACGGGGTTGGCGAAACGTCGTACAAACACGTCGCGGACCAGCTCGTGGCTCAAGACGCCACCGCTGCCGTGGGCGAGCAGAATTCGGTCATCCATACCGTTTTCTCCAAACGAAGGGGCCGCCGGCCTATTCCGGCGTCTCTTCTCCATACTTGTAGTACGCCGCGCACGCTCCCTCGCTGCTGACCATACATGGCCCGATTGGGTTGCGCGGGGAACAGACGCGCCGAAAGAGAGGGCACTCTGTCGGGGTGATGACGCCGCGCAGGACCTCGCCGCAGCGGCAGCCAGGTGGCTCTTCTGCCGGCTCGATCTCTACGGGGAACAGCCGCGCCGCGTCCCGGTGGGCGAAGGTTTCGCGCAGAGTCAACCCGCTGGCGGGGACGCTGCCGAAGCCGCGCCACTCCGCCGGCCCGATCTCAAAGACGCGGTCCATCATCCGTTGCGCGACCTGGTTGCCCTGGGGACTGACGCCCCGTCCGTAGGCGTTGACCACCGTGGGATCGTCCATCACCGCGGCGTGGACCAACGCTGCCACCGCGCCCAATATGTCCAGCGGCTCGAAGCCGGAAATGGCACACGGGATCCTGTACTCACGGGGCAGGAAGTTCCACGCTTCGCTGCCGATGACGGCGCTGACGTGTCCCGGCCCGACGATACCATCCAACGCCACCTCCCCGGCGTCCAGAATCGCCCGCATCGCCGGCGGTGTGAGCTTGTGCAGGCTCAGGACGCTGAAATTGGGCAGGTCTTCCGTTTCCGCCTGGACCAGTGCCGCCGCGATGGTCGGCGCGGTGGTTTCGAAGCCGATGCCCAGGAAGACCACCGGGCGCTCAAGGTTTTGGCGGGCCGCCTGCAGTGCGTCCAGCGGCGAGTAGACGATACGCACGTCGGCACCCCGCGCGCGCGCGTCCTGAAGTGTCCCGTGTCCCCCCGGCACGCGCACCATGTCGCCAAACGTGGCCAGGATGACGCCGGGGATCTCCGCCAGCGCGATCGCCCGATCCAGGTCGGCGGCCGCGGTGACGCACACCGGGCACCCGGGGCCGGAGTGCAGCTCGACGTGCGGGGCAAGCATCTGGCGCAGACCGAAACGGAAGATGGCGTGGGTATGCCCGCCGCAGAACTCCATCAGGCGCACGGGACCCCGCCCATCGCGGGCCTGTGCCCCGTAGGCCTGCGCCTCGCGGGTAATCTGTTCCACCAGCCGCCGGGCCAGCGCCGGGTTGCGGAATTCATCGATGAATTTCATGTGCCAAATCACAAATCACAAATGCCAAATGCCAAATGCCAAACCCCAAACTCCAAATCTCAAATTTGGAATTGGGCCAGCGCTGCTTGTCCTAATGAGATTCCTCCATCGTTGCAGGGAACCTGGTGATGCAGAATCACTTCGAAGCCTGCATCCTCGAGGAGCGGCACGACTAGCTGCAGCAGCAGCCGGTTTTGGAAGACGCCGCCGCTCAGCGCTGCGGTGGTCAGCCCCGTCGTGGCCCGGATCTGCTCACAGACGTGCACCACCATATGGGCCACCGTCGCGTGGAAGCGCAGCGCAACCTGCGGCGTGCTCGTTCCCTCTGAGATCTCGGCCAGCAGTGCTTCGAAAAAGGGCCTGAGACGGATCACCAGGCCCGTGTCATTCGTCTCAAGGTCGAACGGGTAGGGTGAGGGTGGGCCTTCCGGGCGTGCGGCGATCTGTTCCAGTTCGATGGCGGCCTGGGCCTCGTAGGTGGCCTCGTGGCACACGCCCAGCAGCGCGCTGACGGCGTCGAAGAGACGCCCCATGGAGGACGTCTGCGGTGTGTTGATTCCCCGCTCGATCTGCTGGCGGATCATCGCCAACTCATTCTCTCTTTGGGAGAGGGGGAAGGCCCTCACCCCGGCCCTCTCCCTCTGGGAGAGGGGGAAGAGGGGGCCGCCTGGGAGGCTTTCTTCTCCCAGCAGGGCGTACACGTACGCCAGGGCGATGCGCCATGGGTTGTGGATGGCCGCGTCGCCGCCGGGGAGCGGCATGTATTCCAGGTGTGCGGCCCGGCGGAAGCCGCCGTAGTCGCCCACCAGCCACTCGCCGCCCCAGATGGCGCCATCCTCACCGTAGCCGGTGCCGTCGAGCGCGACGCCGATGACCGGTCCTGCGTCGAGTGGGCGCCCGTTGTCCGCCAGGCAGGCGGCGATGTGGGCGTGGTGGTGCTGTACCCGCAGGGGTTCCGCCAGCCTTTCTTGCTGCGCCATCTGCTTCGCGAAGCGGGTGGTGAGGTAATCTGGGTGCATATCACACACCACGATCTCCGGTTCCAGGCGGAAAAGGTGTCTGTAGGTCGCCAGCGCTGCCTCGTAGTGGTCCAGCGTCTCCATGTTCTCCATATCTCCGATGTGCTGGCTGATGAAGGCATACTCGTCGCGCGTGAGGCAGAAGGTCGTCTTCAGCAGGGGGCCAGTAGCGAAGATGTGTCGCATCTTGAACGGGAGGCGGATGGGGAACGGCGCGTAGCCCCGCGCGCGGCGCACCGGTTGGGGCAGACCTTCGCCTGCGCCTGTGCCCGTGGGCACGATGTGCCACACCGAATCGTCGTAGCGGGCGTAGATGTCACGGTTGTGGAGCAGGAACGCATCGGCCAGCGGAGCCAGCCGCCGCAGCGCCTCGTCGTTGTCCTTGGCGATCGGTTCCTCGGTCAGGTTCCCGCTGGTCATCACCAGCGGGCGACCCACGTCCCGCAGGAGGATGTGATGCAACGGCGTATAGGGTACCATCATCCCTATCGTGTGGCTGTTGGGCGCCACCTCGTCCACGATCGATGAACCGGGGCGGCGCTCCAGCAGCACGATCGGGCACTGGGACGACGTGAGCAGGCGTTCTGCAGCGGGCGGGACCTCGGAATGGGCCCTCACGTCGTCGAGTGTCGCCACCATCACGGCGAAGGGCTTATGGGGGCGGCGTTTTCGTCTGCGCAGCGTCTCTACCGCCTCGGCGTTCGTGGCGTCGCAGGCCAGGTGGAAGCCGCCCAGGCCCTTGATCGCCAGGATCTTTCCTGCCAGCAACAGGTCCCGCGCTGTTGGTATAGCACCCTCACCCCCAACCCCTCTCCCCCTGGGAGAGGGGAGGCTTTCGGGGGTGGCGTGTTGCTCGTGGCCCGCGATTGGCTCGCCCGTTGGGTCGGTCAGCCAGACGTGTGGCCCGCAGACGGGGCAGGCGTTGGGCTGTGCGTGGAACCGGCGGTCGGTCGGGTCCTCATATTCCTTCCGGCAGTCGTCGCAGAGCGGGAAAACCCGCATCGTCGTGTTGGGACGGTCGTACGGGATGTCGGCGATGATCGTGAAGCGCGGCCCGCAGTTGGTGCAGTTGATGAACGGGTAGCGATACCGGCGGTCGGATGGATCGAGAAGCTCCCGCACGCAGTCGGCGCACGTCGCTACGTCGGGCGAGATAAGCTGGTAGCGGCCTTCCTGTTGCTCGGAGTGACGGATCTCGAATTGCGTGAAGCCGTTGGGAGGGATGGGGCGTAGGGTCAGGGATTCGATGTGGGCCAGCGGCGGTGCGTCAGCCCGCAGCGCGGAGACGAATGTCTTCAGCGATTCCTCCGGTCCCTCGACCTCGATGTCGACACCACCGGAATGGTTCAGCACCCAGCCGCGCAGATTCAGCCGTACAGCCAGGTTGTACACGAACGGGCGGAAGCCCACTCCCTGGACCACGCCGGTGATTGAAATGTGATAGGCGTAACCAGTGTCCATATGTCAATTGCCAAGCGTGAAACGCAGATACTGAAACGTAAAACGTGAAACGTCAAAATCCGTCTATCGCGGAGGTCTTTCCGCCGATGGGATATTATACATCGTTTTCTTCTAAAATCCAGGTGTGCCCTGGACACCTGACCAGGGTCAAATCTGGCTACCCGTCCAGGTTTTTAACTCCCCGCCTGGCCGATGCGCAGAACGTGTGTTTGTGTTAGAATAGATCCTGCTGGACAGCTTTCCAAGTCTGGTCCTCCTGGGCTGAAAGTTGTTGGTCCTGGGTACGGAGCAAGGTTGATCTGACCAGACGTAAGAATACCAGATTAGGAGACGTGAGATGAGAAGCAAACTTATGGTGTTGGGATTCGTACTTGTCCTGAGTGCGTTGGTTCTCGGTGGCTGTAAACCTTTATCCTTACAAGGGCGCCATTCCGATGGCACGCCGTCTGCGGTCCCGACCCCCACGATCGAGTCCCCGATAGCTGTGCCCACCGCCGTTTCTCCGTTGCCGACGAGCACGCCCGAACCGACGGTCGCGTTGGCTCCAGAGGTCTCTGAGGAGCTCGAGGAAGAGGAAGGTGTCAGAATCTCGTACGATTACACACTGGCCGACGACCTGCTGGTCGAAACGATCCCGGCTGAGGAGCTGATGGGCGGTGCAGGCATTATGCCGGAGCACGTCGGATTGTCCTTCAGTGGGTACGTCCTGCCGGACACGTTCCACAAACCGCTGATCCACATCTATGCCATCCGTGATCTCGAGGCCGGCAGTCAAGCCGCCGCCAACGTCGTCGCTGCTCTGCGGCAGTTTCTGGCTGAGAAGCCGGCCGCACCGGAGGGAATCCCCTTTCTGCCCTTGTTCAACGCGATGCAGGCGATGCGCGCGCAGGTCGCAACCATCGATTTCCAGAACGGGACGGGCGTTCGCTTTCTGGCCCACTATACCCAGGGTCTCGTGCCGGTCAACAACAACGAGCTGTTCTACACCTTCCAGGGTATCTCGGACGACGGCGCCTACTACGTGGCGGCGATCCTGCCTGTGTCGCATCCCGCGCTGCCCGCCGATGCGTCGGTGCTTATCCCGGATGGCGAATTTGAGACCCACATGAGAGATATGGAACAGTTGCTCAACGCGCAAGAAGCATCCACCTTCACGCCGGACCTGAAGGTGCTCGACGCTATGATCCGGTCGCTTTGGCTGCCCCCGGCGTCAGGAGAGGAGGGGACGCAGGGGCAGATACCGGCCACACCCCCCTCGGCGGACGCGGAGGGAGAGCAGGGGGACCCATATGCGGGCTGGGCACGGTACGTCAACCCGGACTATGGCTTCGGTTTCCAGTACCCTTCCGGATGGACGCTTGCGGAAGAACCGCACATCGTGAGGCTGAGCCGGGAAGGATTGATGCTGACCATCGGATACCGGCGCGATACAGAGGACGAACTGGGCTCACTGGGCGACCTGCCCGAGGGTGGCTTCGAGAACAGAGGCGTGGTGACTGTGATGGGCCAGACGTTCCCCAAATCGGTGCTGGTGTATCAGGGCCGGGATCGGGTGGTGCTCACCGGTGGTGCGGTCGATGATCTGGTGTTCACCATACGCCTGGACGACCTGGGTGCCGACGATGGGACCAGCGCTATACCAGAAGCCGCGCAGGCCGAGCTGGATCAGATTCTGGGGTCGTTCGAACGGGTGATATCCCAGTAGTCCCACGTCCGCAGCGTCTGGACTGACCTGGCTGTCTGTGCGCTGGTTGTGCCGCAAACCGGTATCAGGTAGAATGGGGGGCGTTAGGGGTGGGGAAGAAGGATACAAGGGTACAGGGATACAAGGATGCAGGGAGCCAAGGAGGCGAGGATAGGGGGAGAGGGGAAGTGGGAGATGGCGGTGGGGGGGGCGCCAGCGCTCTCCCGGCGAGAGTTCCTGCGCCTGGCAGGGGCGGCGGCCATCAGCGCCGTTTTCAGTGCCTGTAAGGCGCCAGGGCTCGAACGCGTACCGGCGGGCGGGGACCCGGTGCAACTGGTCTACCAGGATTGGCGGACCGAATGGTTCCCCCCCATGGTCCAGCAAATGCTGGAGGAGTTCCACGCAACGCACCCGGACATTCGCGTTTTCTACACCCCCGACCCCGAGAACCTCCAGGAGAAGATGCTGGCCGACATGCAGGCCGGCACCGCGCCGGATGTCTTCCAGGCATGCTGCTCCTTGTTTCCCATCCTGGCTCAGAGGGGATACACGCTCGACCTGCGTCCCTACGTGGAGATCGACCTGGACCCGGCGACAATCGATGATTGGGATCCGGCCCAGTATCGGGCGCTGTTCGCCCGGGATGGCCAGCAGTACGGTCTCCCCAAATATCACGGTGCGCTGGCCGTATACTACAACCGTGATCTATTCGATGAATATGGCGTGGACGCCCCGGATGAGAACTGGGACCACGATGATTACCTGGCGACCATGAAGCGCCTAACCCTTGACCGCGATGGCGATGGTCGGATTGATCTGTGGGGCAGTATGCTTGACGTCTCGTGGGACCGCGTTCAGGTGCACGTCAACGGCTGGGGCGGCCACTTCGTCGACCCGGATGATCCCTCCCTCTGCCGCATGTGCGAGCCGGAGGCGATGCAAGCGATGGAGTGGATTCGCGCCCGCATGTGGGACGACCGGGTGCTGGCGACCGCCCGGGATGTGCAGAACGTGACGACTCGTCAGGCCTTCATCAACCAGAAGGTCGCTATGGTGGAGGATGGCTCCTGGGCGCTGAAGGACATTCTGACTGGAGCTGACTTCCGGGTTAGGGTCGCCCCTTTCCCTGCCGGACCCGCGCGCCGGGTGACCCTGGCTACGACGGACGGGTTTGGCGTCTATGCCGGGACCCGGCATCCCGATGCCGCCTGGGAACTGCTCAAGTTCCTCACCAGTGTGGAGTACGGCCGGGCCATGGCCCGCGCCAACTTTCTCCAGCCTGCGCGGGCGTCGCTCGTGGATGAGTGGGTCGACTTCGTCCGCGAGGAATTCCCGGGGAAGATCACAGACTGGGACATCGCTACTTTTGCCGATGGCCACGTCAAGGGGTATTCGGTGACGGCTGAGGTCTTCGCCAATATGGCGGATGCCAAGCGACTTGCAACCGCTGCGTGGGATCAGATCTTCTCCTTGGGCCAGGCTCCGGTGCAGTACATGGAGGATATCTGCCGGCAGATCCAGGAGGCCCAGGCGGAACCCGGGTAGGAGGATCATCGTGTGGTTGAGAGTTCGGTGGGGAAGTTTGCGTACCAAGATCATCGCCTGGTCCTTTATTCCCACGGTTCTCATCCTTCTTGCGGTGGCGCTGGTGGTCTTTGTCGCTTACCAGCAGGTGACGGAGGACCTGGTGATCCAGCGGGACCGGGAGTTGACCCGCCTTTCGGCCAGCCAGTTGGCGACCGAGCTGACAGAATACGTCGATCTACTCACTGCCCTGGCCCGTACCGCGGACATCTACCAGGGTGACCCGGCCGCCCAACAGGATGCTCTGGCGAGGGCCAGCAGAGGTTTGGCGGTTTTTGACGCGGGTTCGCTGATCCTCGACACCTTCGGTACGGTCGTAGCCACTGGGCCGCAGCGCGCGGATATCCGGGGCCAGGACTGGTCCGACCGTCCCTACTACCGCGAGATTTTGCGGGCCCAGATACTTGGCCTGCCACAGCCGGTGTTTTCGGACATCGTTGGCGATGGTCCAGATGGCGCGCAGGTGGTTGCCGTTGCTGTGCCCATCACCGGTGAGCAAGGCGAGCTGCTGGGCACGATCGTGGGCATGTTCCGCACGGGCGCAACGGCGATCAGTGCCTTATACGGCGACATTGTGAAGTTGCGCATCGCGGAGAGCGGCAGCACCTACCTGGTGGATAGCCGTGGCGGCGTCATCTACCATTCGGATATTGGACACATCGGTGAGGATTTCAGCGCGCAGCCGGTGGTGCAGCAGGTTCTGGACGGTCAGGTGGGCGCCGTTCGCACCCGTGATTTCGAGGGACAGACCATCGTGGCCGGCTTCGCACCGGTGCCGGGCACACCGTGGGGCCTCGTCACGGAGGAACGCTGGTCCGTGCTCACTCGCAGCGGCCAGGGTTACCGGCGGTTCTTGCTCTTGCTGCTCGGGATCGGCGTGGTGGTGCCGACACTCGTCACCGCCGTGGGGGTCAGGCGGATCACCGAACCCATCGCTGAGCTGATCAAGGCCGCCCAGGAGGTGGCCAGGGGCAGCTTTGGTCAAACGATCACCGCGCAGACGGGGGATGAAGTCGAGGAACTGGCCAGGCAGTTCAACCGCATGTCGGCCCAGCTTGAGGAGTCGTACGCGCATCTGGAACAGCGGGTGGCCGATCGGACCAGCGAACTGGCCGCTCTCAACGCCATCTCAGCCGTCGTGAGCCGTTCTCTGGACCTGGAGGAGGTGCTGAACGACGCCCTGGATAAGACACTTGAAGTCACGGGGATTGAGGCCGGTGGGATCTATCTTCTCCGGGAGGACACTGACGTCTTGACGATGGCTGCACACCGGGGGCTCCGTGCACCGTTTGTGGCCGGGATCGACAACTTGAGGGCTGGAGAGGGCTTCTCCGGTCGCGTGATCGAGACAGGCGAGCCATTGGTGGTGAGTGACCTCTTCTCGGATTCCCGGCTGACGCGCCACGTGGTCAAGGAGGACGGGTTTCACTCGGCGGCCGTCTTCCCACTGGTTTCGCGGGGAAAGGTGTTGGGTTCTTTCTTCGTGATCACCCGTGACTATCGGGAGTTCCCACGCCAGGATGTCGAGCTACTGACCTCCATCGGGCACCAGATTGGCGTCGCGGTGGAAAACGCCCGGCTCTTCACCCAGGTGGAGCAGCGGATGCAGGAACTGGATGCCCTCTACCGCGCCGACGAAGAGCTGTACCGCCACCTGGAGCTGGACGAGGTGCTGCAGACGCTGGCGGACGTGGCCGTGGATATTCTACAGGCCGACAAGAGCTCGGTGCTGGTCTGGGATGCCCGGCGGGAGAGGCTGGTCGTGGGAGCGGCCCGTGGCTTCCGTCCTGAGACGATGGATCGGATTTCATTTGCCCCGGGCGAGGGGGTCGTGGGGCGTGTGGCGGTCGGTGGTGAGCCGGTCATCGTGGAGGATGTGTCCGCAGACCCGCGCGTCGCCAGGGCCATCACCGATCCCGAGGAGATCCGCTCCTTCATGCACATCCCGATCGAAATCGACGGCCAGGTATTTGGCGTGTTCAACGTCAACTACGCACAGCCCCGGGCGTTTGACAGTGAGCAGCGACGGCTCTTCACTGCGCTGGCCCAACGGGCTGCACTGGTCATCGAGAATGCCCAATTGTACGAGCACGCGCAGGAGTTAGCCGTTGTGCAGGAGCGCAGTCGCCTGGCCCGAGATCTGCACGATGCGGTCACCCAGACCCTCTTCTCGGCCAGCCTGATCGCCGACGTGCTCCCGCGCATCTGGGAACGGGACCCGGAGGCCGGGTGGAGCCGGTTGCAGGAGGTGCGGGAGCTGACCCGCGGCGCGCTGGCCGAGATGAGGACGCTGCTCTTGGAGCTGCGCCCGGCAGCGTTGGTCGAGGCGGAGATGGGCGAACTGCTGCGCCAACTGGCCGAGGCGACGACCGGCCGGGCGCGGGTGCCGGTGGCGGTGGAGGTGGCGGGGGAGTGTATCCTGCCGCCCGACGTGAA
>Ga0180437_10008906_pt1 | contig 12583 bp, 8 predicted proteins | sample SS_ome_4_FD_132410 | JGI IMG/M metagenome (GOLD analysis project Ga0180437, IMG submission 132410) | Hypersaline lake sediment archaeal communities from the Salton Sea, California, USA - SS_3_D_1 metaG | ecosystem: Environmental > Aquatic > Non-marine Saline and Alkaline > Hypersaline > Sediment...
GCTAGGGTCTATTGTTCTTTTTTCTGTCTTTCCGACAAACATACGATAGTTCCTGCAGTAGTTGTCTAAAGTGCATACGTCCCAAGTGTATTGGTTATTGTCTTCGCAGTCTTCATAGAAAACACATTCGACATCTTCTGTCAGTTCATACATGAAATAGACACATTCGCTTGTTTCTGTGAAACAGACATCTGTAGTATATTCATCACCATCATCGCAATCCATGTCTGTATTGCATTCACCTGTAATAGGTTCTGGTTCTGGTGCCGGTGCTGGAACCTCTGGTTCATCAGGAACAACAGGAGGTTCCGGAGCTTCCTGCTTAAGATAAGTTGCAGTCAGAAAACCTATGATTATTAGAATGACAATGACAATAATGATTGTCCAGTATTTTGTTTTCATTGCTCTCTATTATAATATAATGGTATTTAAATCTTATTATATAAATCAAGGAATACATTTATAAATAAATCTAATTTCAAGAGGTAGTATGATTAAGATAGAATTAGATGCTGAATTCAAGCTCAGCAAGCCGTTGCCTGCAGAAGCAAAACAGGACATAAGCGCTATGCTGGAAGAAGTTAACAAAGAACTTTTCAAGAAAGGAAGCAAGGAAGACAGCGAAGCAACCCATCTTAGGGAATGGAAGATTGTGAAGGATGTTTTATTTCTCAGATTAAAGAGCGGCGGTCAGGTAAGGGCGCACGATGCAGTGCTTAGATTGAGACGGCCTTTGGCAGAGACAATAGGAAAGAAGTACAAGTGCGGAATAAAATCAACAACTGTCAAGAATATCAAGATCGAGATTCAGTTGGGTGAAAAGCCTGAGAAAGAAATCAGCTTGCCTTTTGTCGAGAACATAAATATTGTAGATGATAAAGCCATATTGATTCTCAGTGAACTTAAGGATCTTGAATTAGAGAAGAATTATCTTACAAAAATAATCAATCGATTCTTGTCAAAGATAAGTGCGCAGAAAGTCCATGGAAAAGCAGAGACAGAAAAGAATGTGAGGAAGAGTGAAAAAAGAACAGACAAGTATGTTTTCCAGAAGGATCCTACACAAGAGCTGATTGACTTAGGCTGGGTTCGTGAATTTCCAGGCGCAGGCATCTGGACATTGATGCCTCCTTTTACAGCATTATTGAAAGCGATCCAACAATTATTGATCGATGAAGTGTTGAAACCAATGGGTTTTGATGAAGTTGTTTTGCCGAGACTAATTCCATTAGAGATCCAGCGAAAAAAAGGACAGCTCGGCGGTATTCCAGAAGAACTGTTCTGGGTATGTCCTCCTGCAAAACGGGATCCTGAATATTTTGAAGACTATAAGGATTATGTAGAGATCACAGGAGAATGCGCTCCAGAAAGATTGATGGAAAAATTAAGGCCTCCTATGTTCGGTCTTGCGTACGCACAGTGCGAAGCATTCTATGATTTTTTCAACAAAGAGATAATCGATGCTTCAAAACTTCCTTTCAAGTTTTATGACATCAACGGACCAACCTGGAGATGGGAAGCTGGCGGACTAAAGGGTCTGGAACGATTGAATGAGTTCATCAGGATAGAAGTCGTTTACGCAGGCTTGAAAGAACAGACCATCAAGATAAGGGACGAAGTTTTGGAAAGATCAGAAAAAATACTGGACAAGATATTTGATGTTGAATATAGGATTGACAGCTGTACTCCTGTTTACTTGGAGCATGCAGGCGCGACAGAAGAAAAAGGAGAGGAAAAAGAAGCAGACTTTGTTAAGACGTATGACATGACTGCAATAATTCCGTTTGTGACTGCGAGCAAGGAAGAGACAGAGCTTGAGATATCAAGCTTTCACGTCCATACTGATTTCTACATGAAACGGTTCCATGCCAAAGAGAAAAACAAGAAAGAAGTCTGGACAGGATGTGTAGGTTTCGGACCGAGCAGATGGGCTTACTTGTTCCTGCTGAGGCACGGTCTTGATTACAGTAAATGGCCTAAAGAGATAAAGAAATACATCGGAGATAAATTGCCAGGCGTGCCAGAGATGGTGACTTGGCCTAAGAAGAAAGAAGGGGATGAGGATAATAAAAAATGAAAAAAATAATATTAGCTGCAATATGTATTATGGCGTTGATGATCTTTGGCTGTGCAGCGCCAGAAGTTGGTAAGACAAAGATAGGTGTTTTAGCGCCATTGACTGGAAATGCTGCAGAACTTGGCAGTCACATCCAGACAGGTGCTGACCTGGCGAATGAACATCTTGGGAACAAATATAAGCTTGTCTATGAAGATGACATGTGCGTAAATACAGAAGCAACGATCAGTGCTGCGCAGAAGTTTATGACAATAGATAAGATAGAACTTGTCATAGGTCCGTTGTGCGCGCCTCCTTACCAGGCAGTTGCTGGTCTGTTTAACCAAAATGAAGTTGGCTTTATGCACACGAGCGGAATCACTCCTCCTTTTATCGAGACTTCTGGCGAATTTGGGATACCTGGGTTAAGTACAACAATCTATGAAGAGGATGCATTCCTTGCAGATTTCATCTATAATGAGTTGGAGTTGAAAAAGATGGGTGTCTTTGTCTGGAACGAGGAATGGGCAATAGAACATAGAGCAGGTTTTGTGAAGAGGTTTGAAGAGCTTGGCGGAGAGATTGTGTTTGACGAGAAATTCAACTTGGATGAGACAGATTTCAGGACTTCAATCTTGAAATTGCAGGAGAGCGGTGCAGAAGGCGTGTTTATTGTCGCATTGAATTTCCAGAACGCAGACATTGTCAAACAATTCAAGGAACTTGATGCTGAAATGAAGATATTCGGCCAGTTTGAGATAGAAGATACTGCATTCCTAGAACCTGCTGGCGAAGCTGCAGAAGACGTGATGTATGTATATCCGAAAATATATAGTGAACTGCCAGAAGTACAGAAATTCCAGAGCGAATACATGGCAGAGTATGGAAAAGAGCCTAACTATTATGCATACATAGGTTATGACAGTTTGATGATGTACGATTGGGCGATAGATCTATGCGGTAGTGTGGATGCAGCGTGCATCATGGATAAGATAAGGACTGCAAAGGACTATCCAGGAGTCAGCGGTAAGATGACTTTCAATCCTGACAAAACTCTATCCAGGGAATTTGAAATCAAAACAATAAAAGAAGGAAAATTTGTAAGTTATTGATTATTTCTTTTTATTTATTTTATTCTTGCCAGTTCATTTATTCCGCCTTGTACGAATCCTATCATTATCGGAAACAAGACAAAGTATGACAGCAATCCGACATAAGGGATGAACTGTATGACGCAGGTCGCGATCACCAGTCCTTTCTCTACCCTTGGTGTTTTGTTTCTTAACTTAAACTGGAAATTGATCCTGTCAGCCATCCTCAGCCAGAACATGAACAGCCAGTAATAATTGAAGAACGGAATGAACATGAATCCGATCGCTTTTCCTGTTCCAAAATCTTTAGGATGTGCTTTTGGGAATTTGCCGTGCTGGACCCCATAGAATATGATGGTGAATATTCCCATTGTTATGATGTGCAGAATGATTGAGACTGCTGCTGGAAAATATTTCAGACTGTGCTTCTTGAACTTGCTCTTTTGTTTTGCTGACAATTTCTTTATCTTGAAATCTTGATGATATAGTTCATGTAGATCTGCTGCCATTTTATGACCCCCTGTTGATTGTATTTATTATCCTGTTTTAAAACTTTTTAAAGCTTGTTGTTTTTGTCCGGAAATTTTCCGAATTCAATAAGTTTATATAAGGCGTGCTTTTCTCAAGAAATAGGGTGATGTCTTTTGTTGAAGAGGCTGATGGAATTAATAGAGAATAAGAATGTATTTCTGGGAACTCATTGGGATGCAGACGGCGTGTCCAGCGGAGCGATAATCTATCATCTCATCAAGGACAGGGCAAAGAGTGTGAAGACCTTGTCAAAGGGCGATGTGTTTGTGATCGAGAAAGAGGATGTTCCTGATGACTGTGACATTGTTATATGCACTGACATACATGTGAGCAGGGAGATAGAGAAACCTGCAATATACATTGATCATCATCCGATAGAGAACGGAGAGTTCAAGAAAGATTTTGAGTTGGTAATACATGACAAGGACGCGCAGAGCTGTACTCTTGTCATATGGGAGAACCTGATAAAGGAAACAGATGATGCTTATCTCATATTTCTTACATTGTTAGGTTATTTCGGAGACGGAGGGAGCAGGGACGAGATTCCAATAGAATTAGAAGTCAAGGCAATGGATGCATTTCCAGAACTGATGGTCAGAAAACCCAGTTTCTATAGTAATGGAGAATATTTGACAATAGAACGTTATGTCTCTTCATTGAATGTGGGAAAGAGAGTGCATTGGAGCGGACAGGTCCCATTGGAATTGTTCAAGTCAATAGACAGTTGGGAGCCATTTGTATATAATACACATCCTCTTGCAAAGGAATTGCAGAACCTGAAATTTGAATTAAGGGATCTATACAAGATGCCTGTGGACATCACAAATCTTAATCATCTTGATTACATAAAAATAGACTGTGACAAAAATATTCAGGGAGTCCTTTGTGCAAGACACATGAAGGACAAACCAATTTTAGTGATGAACAGGTTCAATGATGTTATCATGGGGAGCATGAGAGTGCCTGATGACCTTGATTTTGACGCTGGCCAATTTTTAGAGAGATTCTCAGACAAGATTCCTGGCTTTGTAGGCGGAGGTCATGAAAGAGCAGGCGGTTTTACCTTTCCTATTGAATACTATGAGGCTTTTATGAAACACCTTAAAGAGCACCCCTGAGTGGTGAAAAACATATACTATATAGGTGCAGATTTTAAATATGACGATTACTTCTCTGTAGTTAAGAATGCGAAAGAGGAGTAAGAACAATCCGACGTTCTTCACAGAGATACAAGTGCCTAAAAAAGGCCAAAAATGGAAGAAAACAGACGAATGGAAGCCGTTGGGTTGAATTTGGGGGAAGAATTCTTTTAAATTGTCTCTATTTAGTGGTAACCAGTAAGCTTTAAATAATACTTTCTTGCTATTATATTATACTATGAATCAAGACCCAACAAATGAACATCATTGCCCAGACAATATCACTCTAGAAGAGAGAGGGGCTTATGCTTCTTTTGTCACAAGATTCAGGAAAGGAATGCCTGGCGGAATGACTGAAAGGGAAAGAAGGATATTGAACAGATTCTGTGACGGCGATATAAGAAAGTTAGATCTTTTCTTTCAGAATCACTTCAAGGAATGCCCTTACTGCAGAAGAGACTATGATGAAGCGATTGCACAAGAAGCTATCTTTACAGATGACAGCGGCGATCTTCATGTAAGATTGCTTAGTGATGCTGCAAAAGATGAAAGCAAGGTTGGCGGATCACTTATTGATTTGCTAGACTTGACTCGAAAAATGGAAAAAGCAAGAAAGAGACTGCAAGACGCACATGGTATTGATGCAAATAAATTCATAGACTATATGGGAAGTTGGGCGCATGGTGAAGTTGATGTAAGAAATCCAAGTGAAGAACACAGAGAGATGGAACAACACTTGGTTAGCTGCAAACCTTGCCGAGATTATTTTAGGGCTGTTATTAACGTAGCAGGTTATAGCAAAAAGAAGAAGCAATAATTCTTTCAAAACAGTATTAAGCATATAGTGTACTACACTTGACAATATGCATATTGTGTTCCGCAGGATCATAAATATTACTGTGTATCCGAGTCTTTGATAATAGTCTGTTCTTTATTTTGCTACACTTGACAATATGCATAGAAAGTATTCAAAACATTTATAAACTATATTCTCCTCTTTTTTAGTAATGGCTGAAAAAAAAGAGGTTGTAGAGGGTAACATCCCCAAAGAGGCTAAAGAGAAATTAGATAAGCTGAAAAAGAAATTAGACAGTTTCAAAAAAGAAGTTCTCAGCAAGTTTGATGAATATGTGATGAGCATTGGTCTTCTTCCTCCTTCTAAAGAAGACAAGGAAAAAAAGGAAATCAATATTGTTATCCTGATCAATGACAGCGACAGCACTAAGATGTCAAAGTATGAATTGAAAGATAAATTATCTGCGATCATCGGGAATCTTGCAAAAGAGACAGATCCTAACTTCAAGCCGCAGACAGTCATACTTAGTGAGTTATGGGGATCATGCTATGACGGCAAGTTTGATCTATTAGAACTTTTTGCAATGTCTGCGCCTGTGTATGACACTGGCATGCTTGCAGGACTGAAGATTGCGCACCTGCACAAGACAATGGTTCTGAAGAAGTTTGAGAAGTATGTCGTTGCTTATGTTCTTTGGGGAAGTCTTGCAAGAGGAGAGCCGAGGCCTGAGAGCGACATTGACATTGGCATTGTGATAGATGATACTGATGTCAAGAAGATGTCAAGGGCAGAATTAAAAGATAAGTTAAGAGCGATCATAATAGGCATGGGAATAGAAGCAGGCGAAATGACTGGAATAAAAAATAAACTTAATGTCAATATCTACATCCTTACTGACATGTGGGAATCCATCAAGGACGCGGTTCCTGTGATCTTCACTTTATTGAGGGATGGTGTTCCTTTATTCGACAGGGGAATCTTCATGCCATGGAAGTATCTTCTGAAGATGGGAAAGATACGGCCGTCGCCAGAAGCAATAGACATGTTCATGAGCAGCGGGGAGCAGTTGGTAAACAAGGTAAAGTTCAAACTTGTAGGTCTGGTTGAATCTGACATATATTGGGCAACACTCACACCGTCACAGGCAGCATTGATGTTATATGGTGTTCCTCCTCCGACTCCTGCAGAGACTGTCAATCTATTGAACGAGATCTTTGTGAGGAAAGAAAAGATGCTCGAGCCGAGTTATGTTGAGATAATGAAGAAGATAAGGGATTATTACAAAGGCATAGAGCACGGCGACATAAAAGAGATCAGTGGAAAAGAAGTTGATGAACTCCTGTCTGATGCTGACAAGTATCTGAAACGATTGAAAAGATTGTTCAAGCAGATAGAAAAGACAAGAGAAGAAGAGAATGTGCTCGAATTGTATGAGACAATACTCACTGTCAGCAGGGATTGCCTAAAGACAGAAGGAGTAAAAGAGGTTGAAGAAGCAGACTTGCTTAAGGTCTTCAAAAAGGAATTGATTGACAAGGGAAAGATTCCTGACAAATTCTTAAGAATAATGAAGGACATAATAAAAGCGAAAAAGGATTATGAAGCTAATAAACTTACAAAGACAGAAGTAGAGAAAGCACAGAAGGACGGCCGTCTTCTTGTGCGCGTCCTGGTCGAGTACATGCAGAGGAAGAGAGGGATGGAGCTTGAACGGACAAAGATCAGGGTGAAATACGGAACAAAGTTCGGTGAAATAACTTTGTTAGAGAATACAGCTTTCATTGTTCCCGACATTGATGCAGAAGAAAAAGAATTCCTAAAAGCAAGGATAAAGCCTGATGGTAGCTTGGCAAAAGAAGAAAAATCAAGCATTGAAGAATACGAAGAAGCATTGTCAAAAATAAAGATACCAAAGAAAGTCTTTATCAAAGAACCTGTTTTTGAAGATTTGAAACGAATCTTTGGAAAGGATGTTGAGATTCTTGTGAGTTTCTGATTCTGATTTTTAAAATTCTTACCTATACTTTCTTAACTGTTCATCAACACGTTTCCTTGTCATTTTCAAGGTTCCGTTGCTGATGTATTTGTGGTCCTTTGTTCTCAGGCCTTTCAATGCATCTGCCAACAAACCTTCCATTGCTCTTGCGCCTGTTGAATCTTCTGCAGCGTATTCTGCAATTCTTTCTATCGCATCATTCTCAAACAACAGCTTGATTCCGTAAGACTTGAAAAGTTTTTTCTCGCCTTCCAATGCAGAGCCCGGTGCTTTCAGTATCCTTGCATAATCATTCTTTGTCAATTTGTTCAATTCAACAACATACGGCAGCCGGCCAATGAACTCTCCTTTGAATCCGTAAGCTCTCAGTACGTCTGCATTAACTCTTCGTCTTCCGTTCTTTTTTCCGCCTAATTTCTGGTCGAGTTTGCAGTAATTGTCAATGCCTTCGAACGCACCTCCGCACACGAACAGGATATTGCTCGTGTCTATCGGTCCGTGTTTTGTTTCCTTGATTTCTCCGGCGAGCACTGTGAGCAGTTCGTTCTGTATATCATCCCCTTTGATGTCTCTTCTATCTCCATTGCTCTGTTTTCTGATCTTGTCGATCTCGTCCAGATAAACAATGCCTTTTTCAGCAGCACTGATGTCTCCGCCTGCATTGCTGATCAATTCTTCTAGAATACTGACTACATCCCCGCCGACATAACCTGAAGCAGTCTTGTCCTGCATTGAGACTTCTGCAAAAGGCACGTTAAGGACCTTGTCTGCGATAGTCCTTGCAAGATATGTCTTGCCAGAACCAGTAGGTCCTACCAAAAGAATGTTTTTCTTTCGCGCGATCTTCCTGTCTTCATCACTCATCTGCATCCTCTGATAATGATCGCAGATGGCTTCTGAAAGTGTCAAGGTCGCACTGGTCTGTCCTATGACATGCTTATCTAATATCTTTTTTACTGTCTTATAATTCTTGAAATCAATACTCTTGTCTTTTTTCTCATCAGGATTGAAGGTCTTTCCTTTTCCAGGCCTGTTTCCTATTGGTGTTGTCTTTTTGTTCTGTTTCTTTTTCCTTATCTCTGCCAACAGGTCGTTCAATGATTTATCTCCGCTGCCTATCCTGTGCCTGAACTGAAGTTCAAGTCCAATGACTGGTCTTTCGTCAACCAAATCATTTTCAGTAAGCGCGATTTCTTGATATTTGTATAAATCATCTGAACTGTCGTTCATAAAAATCCTGCTTGCTTTCTGCGGTGCAAGAAGCATTGTCTCATTAGGCAAGGTCATGCCTTTTTTCTTTGCAAGTGCAGAATAAACTTTTTCTATTCTTTTCAAGAAATCAACAAGCTTACCCATCCTGTATCCTTCCCTATCTAATGAAGCTCCATATTTAGGTGCGTTCGCTTTTTCCGGCACTACAGATTCTGAAGCTACGGACATTACTGCTGCATCATTTTTTGATCTTTTGAAGCCAAACCTTTTTGCTCTTTCTTCTTCTTTCTTTGCGCGCCCGAAAATGTCAGTTACCTTGTCGTTCGCAACATTTATCGCAATCTCATAACCGAGCTTTCCTTTTTGGTAATATGGTTTTATAGAAATGTTCAAGTCATCGAATATCCTAGAATCTGTTCCAGCATCAAGAGCCTCTTCCAATGGCAGTAATCTTAGTTTGCTTTTTGCAAGCTTCCACCAGGTTCTCCAGTCCAGAAAATTGAAATCAAAGATGGGCTGTGTCCTGATATAAGCTGCAGCTCCTTGATCATTGATCTTCACGACCTGTTCCTGGACAAGTTCTGAAAGATTGCGCATGCCTCCATTCCTTTCTAAGCCTGGCACAGAATCTGCTAACCTGTCCTGCAGTTCTGGATGAAAATAGTACAGCGTGTCCTTGTGGAACCCGCTCATCTCATCGAGCCCATTATTGTTAACATTTACTAATCCTAGCTTAACCATTGTAATATAGAAAATAGCAAGCAATAGATATATTACTGATGTCTATTAGTTATATTTTCTATATAGAATATTTTAGAACTATTAAACCAGACTTAGAAGCCAAGATCTCCAAAGGTCAATGTTTCTGGCAAGCTTTCCTGAACCTTTTCTAATTCTTGTTTTGATATAGGTGGTTTTTTCCTTCCCATGCCGAAGTTTTTTAAGATTTCTTCTTTGGTCCTGCAAGGCATGTAAATGTCAAGGATGTGTTTTCTCACTTTTCTAATATAATCTCTTTCATACTCAGGAAGATCGCTGAAAAACATAGGAGGTCCGTCCATCTTGAAGAGGGTTTTCTCTATGACTCCTCGCGTCAGGTCGAACAATGTTGTTGCATAGAAATAAGCTTCTTCTTTTTCTACGAATATGCCGTGTTTTGCAGCGCTCATAAAGAATTTTTGTGCCTTGTTATGGTCTCCTAAAGATCGTTGCCTCAGCCCTTCAAGCACCAACAGCCTGAACGGCGTAGCATGTTTACTATTCTTTCTCACGTCAATAACCAGACCTAGATAATGAAGCAATAGATAATTGTCAAATGATTTTCTGCTCGCAGGGTTGGTCAGTCTGGCAACAAGTTCTTTTCCTTCCCTTACTTCTTTTAGGGCGTTATCATACTGCTTCATCTCCATAAAGCATTGCGCCATTCCAAGGTGAGCCCGTTCATCTGTAGGGCTTCTTTCTTTCAGAATCTTGCAGTACGCCATACCATAGATGGGCTGTGGAGTATCTGCTTCTATGCAGAGGCTTATCCTTTCCCACAAGGTCTCTGTGGGCAAGTCTTCTGCTTCTGCCCGGATCTTTCTTTCTATATTCTCACTGCTAACATTCATCTCCTTCCCCTATGAGGGACTAAATTTTTCGAATATTTAAATATATTCTATATTGGCAGGCAGGCATTTATAAAGGAAAGAAGGCCATTTAAGGCTTATTTTGGCTGAAAAAGGCCATTTTAGACAGGCTGCGTTGTATATAGATATGTCGTCTCTTCTTAGTGATGAATAAACCGTAAGCTTTATATACTAGAGGAGTTTACTACTGGTTAGAAAGTATCAAAAAGAGGTAAAACCCGACAAAATGACAAAACAAAACCCAAGATTCAACCTTGTAGATTTTATCAAAGTTCTGAATGGAGATAATCACTATGCTTTCACAGACATGTGGAACAAAAGAAATAGAAGCAGGAATATCACCAAGAGATTGAAAAAAGGAGATTTCAGACTTTCTAAGAATGATGAATTGAATATGAAGAGATTAAGAAAATTAGGCAAGGTAGCTAGACAAAAGGCTAGAGAAAAATACCTTGGCAGACAGGGTGTCAAAAGCCTGAGAAAAGCAGTAGCAGATAATTTGAGAGATATTTATAGGAATAATCAACCAGTCATCTATAATGCAAGCCAATTGACAGAAGTTCTTAATGGCAAATTACCTTTCCAGGAAGAAGATGATTATAGCAGATTTGAGTGGAACGGTATTGTTAAAGGTGAAAAAACTGTTGCATTGGATAAGGCAACTGATGTACTGAAAAAAGGACACTTTAGAGCGCCAAGTAAAGCAAAGGATGTCGAGCAATTAGTCAGAGCTGCTGAATTTATGAGAAGCCAGTATGGTGTCGATCCTGAAAAGGTTGAAGAGTTCAAGAGAGCTTTGGATACACAGTTGGAAGGTCTTGTCAGAGTAAGGAGAATACCAAAGAATTTGTATCACAATAATCAAAGAGCTGGCAATGAAGCTGCTAGACAGTGCGCTTTAGAAAGCACAGGCCTTAGAGGCTTGCTGTATGAAAAAGGCAAGACTGCAGTCAAGTGGTTCAATAGATTATACAGCCAGTTCAAGAAAGCTGATGTTGAATTGGTTTCTAAAGATGATCCAAGAATCAAGTCAACTAAGAAAGATATGGTACAAGCAAGAAATGGCTTGATTGGAACTATCAATAATTATCTTGCTACAAGAAAAGAAAGAGCTGCTAAGAGAAAGCTTGCTGCTCAGAGAGGAGCAAGAATCGCAGAAGAGAATAGTGTCAAGATAAAAAAGAAAGTAGATCTTACACACAATGGCAGGGTTGTAGAAACTGTTGCTGTTGAAAAAGATCTTAATGATTATCACAGGATCAAGGAAAACTTGAGAGACAGATACTTTGAAGAGCAGGATCTCTTGAGGAGACTGACACCTGCGCAAGTCGAGCAGTACGCAGCTAAAAAGGATCAGTTCGTTGGTGAAGAGGCTTACGAACAGTTGCTTAAGGTCGCTGCTTACAATGAGCTTCAAAGAGAAGCAGAGTTCGATTTGAGAGCAAAAGTTGCTGACACTAAAGCAAGATTAATCGAGAATGTCGCAGAAGCAAGACAGAGATTCGCGCAAGTCGAAAAGGACATCAAAGCTCAGGATAAAGTTAGGGAAAAAGAGCAGAGAAGAGCAAGAGCTTACCAGAGCTACCTTGACAACTATGCTACCAGAGACGGCAGACAGTTGACAAGGGAAGAGTTCGACATTGTCGCTGATAACTGCAAAGCCAGAGATAAATTCACAGTCTTCAAGGACGAAGCTACAGGAAGCAGGATCTTGTACTCAATGCCAAGAACCCTTGAGAAAAAGATCGATGAAGCTTCAATCAGTGTTGCTCAGAAAGAGGCTCACAGAAAAAAAGCTTTGAAGAAAGGCTTGTTCCAAGAAGCAGAAGGACATTTCGAGAGAAAGGATGCTTACTTTGACTACATCAAGAAGAGGCCTGTCGATGGCAAGTACATGACATTTGACCAGTACACTGCTTTCAAGAACACTGTGAAGAAAGCAGAGTTCCTTGGAAAGATGAACATAGCAAACATCGATGGACAGGAAGGACTTTTCGAAATAGTCTACAGAGCGAACATGACATTGACAGACGGCACAACCGTAGAAGCTGAGCTTGATTTTGCAGACGCTGCAAAGATCAGGGACTATGCAGCTGGCAGGGTCGCACAGGCAGACGCTGACAGGCAGGAAAAA
>Ga0180437_10008907_pt1 | contig 12582 bp, 9 predicted proteins | sample SS_ome_4_FD_132410 | JGI IMG/M metagenome (GOLD analysis project Ga0180437, IMG submission 132410) | Hypersaline lake sediment archaeal communities from the Salton Sea, California, USA - SS_3_D_1 metaG | ecosystem: Environmental > Aquatic > Non-marine Saline and Alkaline > Hypersaline > Sediment...
GATGGATACCAATGTCCCGGTCACGGCTTCCACCTGGCGCTCACGGTTGCCATCAGCAGGATGAAAATCAACGCGCCCAGCAGGGAGGTGATGATGCCCAGCGGGATTTCACCCGGGCGCAGCGAACGGGCCATGGTATCGCAGAATACCACGAAAATGGCGCCCAGCAGGATGGTCGCAGGCACGGTACGCTGGGCGCTGGCGCCGAATAAGCGGCGCGCCATGTGGGGGATGATCAGACCAACCCAGCCGATCACGCCGCCTACCGCGGTCACCGCCGCGATGGCAGCCACAGCGCCCGCCAGCAGCAGCGCTCTTTCGCGCCCCATGCGCGATCCCAAAGAGAAAGCAGTCTCCTCGCTCAAGGAAAGTAAATTCAAACGCCAGCGCATGAGGTAGATAATGATCAAACCGGTAACGACGAAAGGAAGCATCAGCAGCGCATCGCGCCAGGTGACACTCCACAAACCTCCCAGCAGCCAGAAGGTGATTTCAGGCAGCTGGGTGAGCGGGTCCGCCAGATATTTCAGCAGTCCAATTCCGGCCGAGAACAGGGCTGAGACAGCGATGCCGGACAGGATCAAACGCAGCACCCATCCGCCGTAGTGCAGCTGGCGGGCGATCAAATAGGACAGCGCCAGTCCCAGAGAGGCGAACAAAAGCGCTGACAGCTCGACCGCCAGCGGCATCTTGCTCAGCGCGATAATTGCCAGGGCTGCCCCGAAACCAGCGCCCTGCGAGACACCCAGGATTCCGGGTCCGACCAGCGGGTTGCGGAAAACCATCTGCAGCACGTTGCCGGCTGCGGCCAGGCTGGCGCCCATCATGAGCGCCGCCAGCAGCCTCGGCAGGCGCAGCGCCAGCACCAGCTGCCGGGCGAGTTCGTCCTGTTGTAACAAGCGCGGCGGCATCCAGTAAGGCTGCGGGTACCGGCCGATAAAAATGGAGGTGGTAAAAACCAGCAGCAGCCCAATCAACAGTCCCCCCCACCGGAAGGCGCGTGCCTTTTGAAAACGGGATATAACCATTTGCTGATCCATCATTTATAGATCAAAATCACCTGTAACCAGAGGCAGCACCTGCTCCTCGAACGTACCAGCGTCCATTCGATACAATTCTTCGTAAAATGTCTTAACTTCATTGAGAAGGTCTAAAGACTCAAATTCTTCCGGATGGATGGCAGCCGCCAGCCACTGCAAACCGAGTATCCAGCGCGTGTCAGGCTGGTCCCAGCTCGAGAAATCACCTGGAAAGGCGAAGATTTTTTCGGTCTGTACCGCCCGCAGCGCGGCCCACTTCGGGTCCTGGCGCAGGTCAGCAACCACAGGATCAGGGTCATCAAAGTAATTGACAACGAAGATCATATCGGGGTCCCAGGTTGCAATTTGTTCGAAGTTTACCACCGTCCAACCGCCCGCTTCGCTGGCTTCCAGCCATACTGGTATCCCACCGGCAAGCTCAACCATCTGGGTCTGCAGCCAGCTTGCCGGAGGCACATTAAAGGCGGCATCCCCGCTCCTGCTGTCATACTGCAGCAGCAGCACGCCCGGCTGTTCTTCCGGTTTTAAACCCTGCAATGCGGATTCGACACGCTGCATACGATCTTTATAGAATGATTCGATTTGTTCTGCGCGCTCCGGGTTGTCGAACAAATCCCCCAGGCTGCCCACGTCCCGCAGGAACTGCTTGGGCGTCTCCAGGTCCATATAGATAACAGGTATGTCGAGCTGCCCAAGCGGTTCTCCCAGGCGTTCCGCCATATAAGTTTTCATTAACACGGCATCCGGCTGGAGGGGGGCGATCTGCTCGGCAGCCGCATCGCGTTCAAATTGTGTTTTATCCTCAAAATCCGGATCGATCAGCGGCAGCATGGAATTCTTGCGCTGCGCCCTTTGTTCCATACCAACGACTCGCTCTACCGCTTCGGGGAAAAGGTAGGCGGCATGGATGATCATCTGGCTGGCGCGCCCCGCGATCACAACCCTTTCCGGAGGCGACTGTAAATTCAATTCATTCCCGCTGGCGTCCGTGAGCTTGATACCGGTGGGATTTTCTTCAACTTTAACTTCCGGATCCGCAGTTTCAGCGGCAGGTTTGGGATTTAAATCATCAATGGAAGACTCTTCTTGGTTGCCAGCCGTGGGTGCGCATGCTGCCAGGAACAACAATATTATTATGAATAAATAGATATGTCTTGATTTTTTCAATTGAGGACTCCTCATTGTTGATATTGATTTGATTCAATACTTACGCGGCAGTCTTCCAGCCATTCAAGACAGGAATCAAGCTGCCGGATGCGAAGCTGAAGTGAAAGCCGGTTTAAGAGCTGTGTATCCGGCATTTCATCGTATACTTGCTTCAGGCGTTTGACGTCTTTCATGAGCGCGATTTTCTGGTCTTTGATTAATTCCTGGGCGAAGCGGAGGTCCTGTTCGCGGGCAAAATATAAACGGGTTAGAAATTCCATCCGCAGGGCGCGCAGGCTGCCCGGGGTGGGTTCCTGAAGCCAATTCTCAAAGCGGCTATTCCCACCCGCTGTGAGCGACAGCATGCGTTTGTCAGGGGCTGACTTCTGCCTCAGGATTTCACTTCGCACGTCCCCCTTTTCTTCCAGGCGCTTGAGAATATTGTAGACCTGGCTCTGGCTCAGATCCCAAATGCCTTTTAATTCCTCTTCCAACCGGCGGTGCAGGTCGTAGCCGTATGAAGGCGCTATGGATAGGAATCCCAGCAGCGGAAATTCTGGTGATATATCGCTTGCACGCATTTTTATCTTAACCTACTCACTCGATGAGTAGGTTATTATAGCACAGCAGGTGCCGCTAACAAAGACAATTATTTTATTTGACGTTTAAGAATTTTGACTATATACTAATATGCATTACCGGTATTTCAGAAAACATTTTGGGGATAGGTCAAAATTGCCGGTACATGATTGACCCATATCCTTCCATCTCTAGCAACAATTCGTTTGTTTGTCACATGGGAGGCATATCAATGACTCGAGATCGATTCCTAAATCATTGCCTGTTCTGCGCGTTCATACTGATAAATGGTTTTGGTTTGGCTTTCGCACTGCCATGGCTAGCCAATTCCCAGGGTCAGGCAGCCCAATTTGAGCCTGCTAGACACCTTTAACCAGATGAGCCCACCAGATTCTATGTAGCCATAACTGGCACTAGCGCTGGTGGAACGACCTGGGAGACCGCATTTAAAAATTTGCAGGATGCACTGTCTGCAGCAGCAGCAGATCCCACGCTTCATCCAGTCGAAATATGGGTGGCGAAAGGCGTTTACTACCCTGATGTTGGAGGCAGCCAAACCAACGACGATGAGTCCGCCACATTTATTATGTCTGCTGGCGTTGCCCTATACGGGGGATTCAAATTCGGTGATAATAATTTAACAGACCGCGATCCGGAAAACAATGTGACGGTATTAAGCGGTGATCTCGAACAGAATGATACTGTTGATCCCTTTGGAGTCGTGGTGACAACCACCGATATCGTCGACGATAACGCCTACCATGTGGTCAGCGCCAAGAACGTGTCCGGCACCGCTGTCCTGGACGGTTTCACTATCACCGCAGGGCAGGCTGATGGAGTATTTGATGTTGACGGTGGCGGTTTTATCTGCAAGGGGAACGACGGCCCCTGCAGCCCCACATTGAAGAACATCAAATTTTCGGGAAATTATGCAGAATATGACGGTGGGGCGATGTACAACCTTGGCGACGGGGACGGTAACAGCAGCCCAATGTTAACCAATGTAGTGTTTTCGGGCAACTCAGCCGGCCGCAGCGGTGGTGCAGTGTACAATTACGGAGCGGAGGGCGGCAGCAGCAGCCCTACACTGACCAACGTAACTTTTTCGGGCAACTCGGCAGATGAATACGGCGGTGCTTTGTTTAATAAAAGCATGCACGGCGGCAGCAGCATTCCCATATTGGAAGAAGTAATCTTTTCGGGCAATTCAGCGGGATCAGACGGTGGGGCGATCTATAACCATGGCGGTGAAGGCGGAAACAGCAGCCCCCAGCTTACAAAAGTGACGTTCCAAAATAACATAGCAAACAACGGCGGTGCGCTGGTAAACGACGGCAGTGACGGCAACAGCAGCCCCATCATGACCAATATTACCTTCACCCAAAACACCTCCAGATACGACGGCGGTGCCATGTTCACCCTCTGCGATAACGGCAGCTGCCACCCTTCCCTGACAGGTGTACTGTTTTCGGAAAATCATGCCACCCGTGACGGCGGGGCGGTTTACAACAAGGGGGACGGGGGAATCAGCAACCTCAAATTGACATATGTGGTCTTCTCAAGTAACTCTGCTGACGATGAAGGCGGAGCGGTTGTCATCGATTGTGATGGAGAAGGCGAATGCAGACCGATATTGACCAACGTGCTGTTCTCCGGCAACGCTGCCGGGGGTGACGGTGGGGCGCTGTACAACGATGCCTACGATGGTGGCACGAACCTGCCTGTCCTGAACAACGTTACTTTCTCTGGCAATGCTGCAGGTGGAGATGGCGGCGCCATGTATAACTCAGGCGAAGACAGCACCTGCAGTATAAAAATGCGCAATTCTATCGTTTGGAATAACATGGCAGACGGTGTAACGAGCGCCATTTCAGCCTCTATCTCCAACCTGACCTCCACTGTAAACGTGTCAAACAGCCTGGTGCATGGAGCTGGCACCAGCGGCCTCGATTGGTACGGCGGCAGCTTTATAGACGGCGGAGGCAATATTGAGGCGAACCCAATGTTCATAACACCTGTCGGACCCGTAGACGCTCCTACTACAGCAGGCAACCTACGGTTGAAAACAACCAGCCCTGCCATCGATGCTGGAGACAACAACTACGTTCCTGTTGGTGTCACTTCAGACCTGGACGGGGAAGCACGCATCAAGGACGGGACTGGTGATGGAAGCGCAGCCGTGGATATGGGTGCATACGAAGCGAAAGGCTACTTCAATCTTTACGTGTGGAAGTCAGGTTCCGGTCTGGGCACGGTGACAAGCACGCCGGCAGGCATTGACTGCGGGGATGTCTGCAGCCAGTATATACTGGAAAGCACCAGCCTCACCCTTGAGGCGGTACCGGTAGGATTTTCGAAGTTCACCGGATGGAGCGGCACCTGCAATGGGGACGATGATTGCACGCTGAATATCGATTCCGATACCCACATCACGGCTACTTTTGAAGCAACCTTGAAGGTCGACCTGCCGGTAATCTTCCGGTAATTTAACAGAAATCAATATGCCGCGATCGCGCCAACAACGAAAAAATTGGCGATTCAAAAAAGGCTGCTCCGAATTCAGGGCAGCCTTTTTATTCTTAATTCTAGCTGAATAATCCTACCCACAGCCTCCGCTGGTGGGGGCGCGCTTCAACTCGAGTTTCACCTTGGGCGTGTAAATCAGCTCCGCGCCTTCCACGTCCGGCTCAGCAGCCGGGTTGCGCGCGCCCAGGGCGGAATCGAAGATATAGCATAACTGGTCATCGCCCGCGCCGCGGTTGAATGTCTTGGTAAGGTCATCGTCGCCAAAAACTGCGATCCAGTTGTTGATCCCACCTTCCAATAAATAAACGTTGGGTACACTTTCCGCTACAAGCATCTTCCAAGCTTCTGTGGCGGCGGCTTCATCGTTGCTCATGGTCACAAATACCGCGTTGGCGGGCTCAAAGTGCAGGTCAGAGATGATTTCTGGCAGTTCTTCGATCGGCATATGTTCGGCATCCAGGATGTGGAACAGGTTGTAGTCCATTTCATCGCGCACATCCAGCATGATGACTTTAATCTGGTTGTCATGGATCAGGCTGAGCAGTTCTCCGGGATGGATCTGCACTGCTCGTTCATCCAGCAGGGCTTGTTTCTCTTCCGAGATGGCTGTCCAGCGCTGGGCATTGGTGGGTTGGCCGACAAAGATCAAAGCCACTGCGCCTGCGATCAGGGCGCCGGCAGCCGCAAAACGCCATTTGGGAGCTTTGCTGGGGTCTTTTTTACCGAAGATCTTTTCCAGCTGCTCGGCGCCGAAAAACATAAACAGCGCCATCAATACAACCCCCAGCACCACCCAGCCAGTTTCAACACCGAACAACTCCGGCAGCGTGAAGCGGCCCAGGTAGGATGAGTTCCAGAAGGTATAAAAATATTCGACCGTCTCGCCGAACAGGAAGATGCCGAAGAACACGCCCAGCACGAAGGCTATTCCGTCCAGTTTTAACGTAGCCGCGCCTACCAGGGAGGTCCCCGGGCAGAAACCGCCGATGATGAACCCGACACCCATGATCAAGCCGCCGAGGATACCGGGCCACAGGTATGTCGGGTTAACCCAGATCAGGCGGTAATCCAGCAAACCGATGGCTGTAGCGCCGAAAACCAGCACCATGGCGGTGATAATGGCGCCGAACATGACTTTGAGCACAGTCATATCCCGGAAGTAGAACTGGGCGGCCAGCTTTTTCGAGTTGCCGAACCCGGAAATTTCCAGCACGTATCCGAAAGCAAACCCGACCAGCAAAAAGACCAGGTAAACGCCGAAAGGCAAAAAATACTGTGAGAGCGGTAAGGGGAATATGGTCATGATTTATCTCCTTATATCCACAACTTACGCACAAAATAAGCCAGGGCATATGCGCCGGCGAAGACCGCGAACATAAAAGCCCAGCTTCCAACGGACAGTACCGCCCCGCCGGAAAGCGCCTGTCCAGAGGTGCAGCCCCTGGCGAAGCGCGCCCCGTAACCCATAAACGCACCCCCGATAAATGCGGTCACCCAGCGCAGCTTGACCGGCATACGCGGGCCGCGGTTGGTCTCCACTTTTATGCGCCCGTTGCGCCATCCGGAAAATAAACCGCCAAAGACGGTTCCAACAGTGACCCACACCACCCAGCTGTCCAGCGGATTTTTATCGCCGCCGGCCATCTCCAGCAGGTAAGGCGTGCGGTCGACGTGACCCGGCGCCAGGGCATCTTCAACCACGACCAGCAAACGGTTCATGCCGCCCGAGGCGCCCAGACCGCTGCCGGTGATAAAAAATGCCGAAAAGAGCACCAACCCGAGCAGTATGCCGCCCAGGTACGGGTTGATATAAGGCCTGGCTTCTCGTTTCAGGCTGATTTTGGTTCTGGTTTTCGTTTTCGCCGCCGGTTCAGCGGCATCCTTTGCGTCTTGTGCAGGTGTGTAAGTGGTCATGGTTCGATCGGTTCCTCCTGAGCGGGAGTGGAATGGACTTCCATTTCCTCCCACCCCATGATCATGGATTTGATGCCCGCGGTAGCGGTGTGCCCCGTGGTGGTCAGGTAGACGTGCAGAACAATAAATGTAGCGAACAGCCAGGCGATGAGTGTGTGGAAAGGAGCCAGGAACGGCAGCCCTCCCAGCATCGCGGCGGTATCCGGCCAGCGGTTGGCTCCCCACATAAAAATGCCGGTCAGGATTTGCAGCGGCAGCAGCACGTTCAGGATGGCGAAATAGGTCACCTGCTGCAGGGGATTCAGTTTGCGCCCTGGTGTTTTTTGGATAGGATGCCCTTCGCCGTGAAAGATGCCGTTCACATAGAATTTCGCCTGGACGACCGCCTGGTTGAAAAAACCGTGTGGTTGCGGGATGAATTGCTTGATCTCCCCACTGGCAAGGTGGTAGAAAACCGCCAGCGCGGCGTTAGCCACCAGGATGAACGCCAGGATGTTATGCACCTGAACGACATACCGGAAGCTGAATAATCCGAATATGTCCGGTTTGTGGATGATCAGACCGGTAAAGAGAAGCCCCAGGATGACCAGCGTCTGCAGCCAGTGCCAGAGCCGTTCGTAAACGCTGTACATGTAGACTTCTTCAAGCCGGGGTTCCTGGCGCGCACGGCGGCGGGCGGAGAAGAAGCGCAGCCCGGCGTGTATGGTGATTCCTGCCAGCGTACCCAGGAAAATCAAAGCGCCCAACCTGTCCACCCAGCTTACGTAATCGTGTCCAAGCAAATACAGACCGGCGCCCTGCCGGTCACTTGCCCGCCCGCTCTGCGGCTGGTAATAGAGTTCACCCGTCTCAGTGATTTGAAGTTCGCCGTTCATTGATACAGAATTGTCGCTGATGAACTCCGGCGTGATACCTCCCGGGACCCGGTCGGACAGCATCATAGCCGCATTAATGCGCGAATCTTCGGTGTGGCAGACCTGGCAATCTCTGATCACCCATTCTTCGTGGGTTACGGTGTGGTTGATGCTGTAAGGCTGTATTTCGCCCTGGATGCGGGCGTTCTCCAGGCCGCGACTTTCCAGGCGCGCTTTGATCAGGTCCTCTTTCACCTGGCTGTCGATGATGAGCTCCGCCTGGTCGAGCTGCCCATCCCCGCTGCTGTCGAAAACGTCCAATATTTCATCCGGATAAGCATCACCCGCTAACCAGACCGCCTGCAAATCCCGCAGGGGCACCGGGCGCGGCGGATCGCCGTATACCCAGAACCAAGATGTGATCAGGTTGTGCGGCGCCAGTGAAACGCTGCCGTCATTGTTGCTGCGCGGCAGCAGCACCGGTTCGAAACCGGTGATGAAGGCGGAACTGAACGTATCGCCCTCTCCTTCCATTCCGCGGCAGCTCACCTGGGGGGTGCTGTCCGTGCGCAGCACGGTCCAGTCATAATACTGGCGGGCTGGCGCGTACATCTTGGGGACATGGCAGGTTTCGCAGCTGAGCACCTCGGTATGGCGCTCTTTGTAAGGCAGCCATTCGTGGGTAGTCTGGATGCTGTGACAGGATTCGCAGCGCCGCAGCGTATTATCAAATTCGGGCGCCAGTGTGCCCTGCGCGCTCTGGCCTTTTGCGAATTGGTGCAGCGGGCGGTAAAGGTATTCGCCCAGGTCAATGCGGCGCGGGTCGAACAGCAGGTGGTCCGGCTGCTTTTCGTTGGTTTCCTGGTAGTAAACCGGGTTATTGAGCGAATAATGGCAGTCAGTGCATTTGAGTACACGTTCGGCGTGGATATCCCATGTGCGGTCCAGCTGTTCCTTATCATCCAGGTTTAAGCCCGATGAGGATATGCGCTGCGGCGAGAAGATCTGCCCGGAGGTGATTGTGCTCCACTGGTCTGGCTGGCAGGAGTACATAACCAGCGGCGTTTGCGCATCGACGTGCACCAGCCCGTGGCACAGTCCGCAGTTCTCATTGCTGGGCTCCTGGATGTTTATATACTCGGCTTTTACTTCGTTTGCTTCGTTGAACGCTTCTGGATTCCACACCCACTCAGCCCCTTCTTTGGTGAGGATACCCGTGTCCAGCAGGGTAGCTGTGTTTGCCCAGCCGAACGCACCCTCATGCAGCGTCTCCAGTCGGGCTTCATTATTGGGGGTAAGCGTATGGCACAGGAAGCAGTTCATCTCGACCTGTCCGGATTCGCCCCAGTCCCAGGATTTTAAATCTCCGCTTTCCGGGTGGACGATGTTGGTTTCCGGATCGCCGTCTTTTGGCGTTAATTCTTCCAACAAAACTCCTTCCCGGCTGGCGACGGCCGGGCCTCCGCCTGCGTGGCGGGCGCCCAGCATCTGCACCCATTCAGGCGTGGTCAGGTCTAACCTTTCATCGCCATTTGGGGATAAATACCTGTATATAATTGGGTTCCAGTTCCCAAACAAACCCGGACTGGTGTCCCATGCCCGCCCTGAAGGCGTATCACCTGGTTCGCCAAAAGAACTCAACCCGACATCGCTGTGGAAACTGTGTTCTTCAATAAAGGTAGTGTCGTGGCATTCTTTGCAGGTCTGCATGGTAGAAACCGCCCCGCCGGCCTCGACCACATTCTCCCCATCCTCATTTAATAAGGGAAAGTTGGGGTGCAGCACGGGCGATTCGGCATTTGCCGTGCTGGCAGCCACCAGGAGAGCTGCGGTACCCAAAACGACCAGGGTGAGGTAGAAGAAAAAGTGGAATTTACTGCGGCTAGATTTTGGGTTAATATGCATGTCACTAACCTATCACTGGGAGCCGGAGGGTACCACGTGGCGTCCGCCCCAGCGCAAAGGATCACCGAAATAACCGAGTGCTTCCCAGTCCATGCGGCTGTCATCACCATGGCAATCGGTGCATCCTAAGGCGTTTTCGGTGGGCGCGACCATGTGCGACAGCGGCCAGTACATTTGCGTGGGCGCAAAATCGTATTCTCCACTGTATTCCATCCCCACGGATTCTGAACCCAATTTAGCCGCCAGATCCCAATCGAACTCGGTCCAATACCCGCCCTCGCCGACGGTCTTGGGCTGGACCAGGTAGTTGTACACACTGTCGTATATCTGGTTGGCCCGGTGCACCTTGAACGGCCATATTTTTGCGTCTGGATCGCTGATGTCGCCCTTGGGCTGGTTCAGGGATGTGGTCTCTTCAGGATTAATTTTATCACCCAGAATATAACGGTCAGCGTTGCCGTTCGACCAGTGATACTCGGGCATAAAATCTTCTTCGTATACGAAGGTGCCTTTAATTTTCAGGTATTCATGCTCATCTTCGGGTAAGTCCTGTCCGGCGGTGGACCAGTCCCAGTGCATCTTGGTGGCGTCCCTGACAGCCCCTTGAGGGATATGGCAGGTCTGGCAGGCGACCGTCTCGACATGGGCGTTGATACGCTCATCCGGGTGGACGGTTTCGCTGTGGCAATCTGTGCAGAATACCTGGTTTTCGTTGTCCACGCTGACGGACATCGCCCGCCCGCGGATATCGTGGTCTTCGGTCTTATGGCAGTCCACGCACTCGAAATCGTGGCGCCCCATGTGCACATCGATGTTTTCGGTGGGAAAGAATAGGCTGCTGTCAAGATCGCCGTGTTTGACCGCGTTCCCGCCGCCGCCGTTGAAATGGCATCCGCCGCAGTTGGCGCGGGTGGGGTTAGCGACACTCTGAGCTACTGCCAGCAAATCGACATCGCTGTCCGGGAGACCGGAGTTGCTCTTCACGTACGTCCCGGTTTGATCGTGACAGACCAGGCAGTCGATATTCTCCTGCGCGCTGAAATCAAAATTTTCATCCTCCCAACCATACCCGGCGTGGCAGCGAGTGCAGCCTTCCCAGTTGGATTGGATACCGATGCAGAAGTTGTTGATCTGGTTCTTCTTGCCAATGGTTACCGGCTCCTCACGCCCGTCCAGCAGAACCGGATCGCCTTCCCACTTCCAGTGCACGGTTTTCATCATCTCCTGGGCAGCCTCTTCGTGGCATTCGAGACAGGCTCTGGTGACATCGGAGCCGGTTTCGAACGGGCCTTTGATGATATCGGCGTGGCTGACGGGCGGAACATCCGCGGGTATGGATTCCCAGGGATCATTTTGTTCTCCAGATACAGGTTCAGTAGATACCAGCAAAACAATCGGCACCACGATAATCAGGGCAGTGACGACCAGCCCGATGATCCAAATATATTTAAAATCCTTCATCTTATTTCCACTCTTATTCTTGTGAATTATTTTATGTATCCGTGATGTAATCAGCCTACTTTTAAAAGGTAAGAGCAAAGACTTTTGCGCTCAGTTATCGAAAAAGCTGGCTGTTCTATCCACTCCCTAAACAAATATGCTGGACTGGAGCTCCAGGAGATCGCGCAAAATAGTGCGCATGGAATCAAGCACATTAATGATGCGCTGGTCAGCCAGCTGGTATACGACCATCTGGCCGTCGCGTTCAGCGCTCACCAGTGAGTTGCGGCGCAAGATGGCTAAATGCCGGGAAATTGTGGGTTGGGGTGTATCCAAAGCTGCAGCCAGGTCGCTAACATTGCACGGTCCTTCGTCCAGCATATAGAGTATCTGGATGCGCTTGGTGTCGCCCAATGATTTACATATATTGGTGTGCAGCAGCTGAAGCTCTTTTTCTGAGGGGATATCCACGCACTCTCCTTTTGATGTATTCGCATATATGGATATATTGAAAAAGTATATAGCACAATAAAGTAAATCATAAGCGTAAAATGTAATTTTTTCTGTTGACAGATGTAATGTATTCTGGTTATTTCTAATTGTCGCTGTGGGCATTCCTTGTTGTCAATGTCGGCTCAAATCTCTTTGCTCGCCACAAGGGATCCAAACCGACGGCAGTGTGCAGTTATACAGCGGCAGCGCCAACCTATCTGCATCCAGTTTGCCAGTCTTATTCATGTTTCCAATTATCAGTTTCGCCTTGCCTGCATCCGCCAGCAGTGGATGACACAGACCGGCTTCGATCTCATCCACGATCCAGTAACAATTACCCATACATTCCACTGCTGCAGGCGCACCTTTGGGAAATTTACTCAAATACTTCTTTATCTCTCCAGACGTGTGTTCTGCTCGCTTACGCGCGCATATGCCAGCTTTTCAACCGAGCGACTTGGTTTGTGAGTATTTCTTATGCGCGTCGCATCCTCTCATCCCATTTCCTATGCTGCACCTGTTGTGTTCTTAGGCTTGATGATATTCCCGAGTATACCGTTTGGTGGAGCGCTTTCACCTCATCAACCTCCTAATTAACCGAAAAGACCTCGCACGTTTGCAAAACGTGCGAGTTTTTGTTGTGCTCATAATGACATTACAATTTTTTTATATTTAACCTTGCTTAA
>Ga0180437_10008909_pt1 | contig 12581 bp, 11 predicted proteins | sample SS_ome_4_FD_132410 | JGI IMG/M metagenome (GOLD analysis project Ga0180437, IMG submission 132410) | Hypersaline lake sediment archaeal communities from the Salton Sea, California, USA - SS_3_D_1 metaG | ecosystem: Environmental > Aquatic > Non-marine Saline and Alkaline > Hypersaline >...
ATTTGTTGACAAGGAGATAGCCCCGCGGGCCGCGGAGTGTGATTCACGCGAGAAGCCGGATACTGAGTTGATCGCAAAACTCGGCGAAGCCGGACTCATGGGTGTCCCCTACCCCGAAGAGTACGGGGGCGCCGGGCTCGACAACCTCAGTTATGCCATAGCAGTGGAGGAGGTGGCGCGAGCGTGCGGCTCCACCGGGCTCTTTCTGGCTGCGCACACATCGCTGGGCGCGGCCCCCTTTCATCTCTTCGGGACCGATGAGCAAAAGAAGAAGTATCTCCTTCCATTGGCGACAGGAGAGAAGATCGGAGCCTTCGGCTTGACGGAGCCGGGCGCCGGAAGTGACGCCGGGGGAACGCGAACGACGGCGATCCCGGACGGCGATGGATGGGTGTTGAACGGCACTAAGTGCTTCATCACATCGGGCCGTCTCGCCGACGTCGTTGTCGTGGCCGCGCTCACGGATAAGGCCAGAGGCAGGAAGGGCATCAGCTCGATCATCGTGGAGAAGGGGACGCCCGGATTCGGTTACGGCAAAGAGGAGAAGAAGTTGGGAGTTCGAGGCACGGACACCTCTGAGCTGGTCTTCGACAACTGTAGAGTCCCCAGGGGCAACATCCTCGGCAAAGAGGGAGAGGGGCTCAGGCAGTTTCTCACCATACTCGATGGCGGAAGGGTCAGCATCGGGGCCATGGCTCTCGGAATAGCTCAAGGTTGCCTCGACAACTCCATAGAATACGCAAAGCAGAGGGAACAGTTCGGGGGACCCATTGCGGACCTCCAGGCCGTACAGGTGATAGTCGCGGACATGGCCACAGAGGTGGAAGCCGCCAGAGGACTCCTGTATCATGCCGCGCAGCTCGAGGACGCGGGAAAGGAGTTTGTCAAAGAAGCGGCCATGGCCAAGCTGTTCGCCTCGAGGGTGGCCGTAAGGGCCGGACTGAACGCCATTCAGGTCCACGGTGGATACGGCTACATGAGAGACTATCCTGTTGAGAGAATGCTCAGAGACGCCAAGCTCACCGAAATCGGAGAGGGGACTTCTCAAATCCAGGAGATAGTCATCGCCAAGAGGTTGTTCGGATGAAGATGGGAAAGCTCGAGGTCAAGAGCGTCAGTGACGGGCTCTTCCGTCTGGACGGAGGAGCCATGTTCGGCATAGTGCCACAGACGCTCTGGAAGAAGGCGATCCCTCCGGACGGCCAGAACAGAATCCTCCTGGGCCTGAACTTGCTCGTGATTGACTCAGGGGACGATCTCATAGTCGTCGACACCGGGATAGGGACAAAGACCGGGGAGGGATTCAATGACAGGTTCGGCGTTCAAAGAGACGGGGACGCGCTGGACAGCCTCAGGAGTGAAGGATACGCTCCCGAGGACGTGAGTCAGGTGATTCTCACTCATCTGCACTTCGATCACTCAGGCGGAGCGACCCGAATCGATGATCGCGGAGCATTGGTCCCGGCCTACCCTTCCGCTAAGTACTTCGTGCAGAGGGCAGAGTGGGAAGATGCCCGGAACCCCAACGAAATCACCCGGGGAAGCTATCTGGAGGAGAACTTCAAGCCCCTTTTTGAAGCTGGGCAGCTCGAGATCCTGGATGGTGATGTCCGATTGACGGGCGAAGTCAGCGTGGAACTGACCGGGGGTCACACGAGAGGACACCAGATAGTGCGAGTTGAGTCCGGGGGCGAAACGATGCTTCACATGGGTGACCTCGTCCCAACATCCCACCATCTCCCTCTCCCCTACATCATGGGATACGACACTTTTCCGCTCGAGACTCTCCAGTTGAGGCGGCGGATATACAGGGACGCGGTCGATCGCACTTGGATGCTCTTTTTCGAGCATGACATCCACTCCAAGGTTTCGACGCTCGCGGAAGAGGAAGGGAAGTTCGTGATCGACGAAACAAAGGTTCACAGGTTCAAGAAGGGAGAGTGAACAAGTCACGAGTGTTCTGGACGGCAGAATGTCTTCAACAGCTCCAGAATAGGAGGCAAGATGCGAAATAGAAGGCGGGGGATCTCGCTGAGGAGTGCGTTCAGACTCAGGTTGACCAGATACATGCTGTTTCTTGTGGTGTTCGCGCTGGCGACCCTGGGGTTGTGCGTACTCTTTTTCTTCCTCTGGAGCCCCATACCGAGGCAACTCCTCTTCATAACAGACCCCCACGCCCAGTCCACAGCCCAGATCTTCAGCAATACGGTGCGATTCCTATTCGTCTTCTTCTTCGTCCTTAACCTGCTCTTTCTGTGGCTGGTATCCGCGGTCGCCAGGAGTGTATTGGGCCCTTTCGTGAGGATAAACAGAGTACTGGATCAGTTGGCAGGGGGACACCTGCCTGAGGAAGTCCGCTTCAGAAAGAGTGATGAAGCCCCCTTTCAGGAGATCGTAGATCCATTGAACAAAGTCCTGGACCATCTGCGCGCTAGAAGGGGCGAACTAGGAACCATAAAGGAGGAGTTGGACGCCAGCCTCGCTGAGGCCGAGGCTGCCGGAATGGCGAAGAGCTCGCTCGACGCACTCAGGAATCTGGGTGCGAGAATCGAGAAACTGGCGCGGAACGCCTGAAAGGAACGAGACGCTTCTCGATGGCTGTCAAACTCAAGATCGATGACGGTGTGGCCGTGGTGACGATCTCCCGACCGGAGGTCAGGAACGCGCTCGACTCCAGAACCATAGAAGATCTCCGGAACACCATGGAGAAACTGGGCGGAGATGGGTCTGTCAAGGTGGTGGTAATCACTGGTGAGGGCCCGGCATTCGTCTCCGGCGCTGACCTGAGAGAACTTTCCGGTTTTGACTCCACGCACGCCGAGCGCTACGTCTCTCTCGGGCAGGAGATGCTCTCACGCATTGAGCAGATGGATTGTCCCGTTCTGGCGGCAATAAACGGACACTGTCTCGGCGGGGGTTGTGAGCTGGCGCTCGCGTGTGACCTCAGGATCTGCTCCATTGAAGCCCGAATAGGCCAACCCGGGCTCGGAATCGGCGTAATACCGGGATTTGCCGGAACGAGGAGACTGACCAGGCTCGTGGGCATAGGAAGGGCGAAGGAGATGGTCTTCCTCGGGGAGCCTGTCAGCGCGAACAGGGCTCTGGAAATGGGCCTGGTGAACTGGGTTGTTGAACCCGAGCGTGTCCTTCCGTTCAGCATGGAAATCGCCAGGGCGCTCGAGTCAAAAGCACCCCTGGCGTTGAAGAGAGTCAAGATGCTTATGAACAGCGAGAACACCGGAATAATGTCAACTTCGGGGAGACCCGAGATAGAAGCTTTCGGCCGGGTTTTCGAGACGGATGAACCCAAGATCGGAATTGAAGCCTTTTTCAAAAAGACCAAACCAAACTGGTAAAGGGGGTTACTATGGAGGTAAGAGATCTTGTTCTGGCCAGTGCCTGCAGAACCGCTATGGGAAGATTTCTTGGAGGTCTCTCTTCCTTGAGTCCGCAGCAATTGGGCGGCCTGGTGATCAAGGAGGCGGTGAGGCGAGCTCGAGTCAAGCCTGAACAGGTTGACGAGTGCTATATGGGTAACGTCGTTCAAGCCGGATTGGGCCAGTCGCCGGCAAGGCAGGCCGCGCTGCTCGGCGATCTCCCGCCTGAGGTTTCCTGCACAACGGTGAACAAGGTCTGCGGCTCCGGGCTGAAGAGCATCATGTTCGGCGCACAGGCAATACTGACCGGTGATGCCGCTGTGGTCGTGGCGGGCGGCATGGAGTCAATGAGTTACTGTCCGTACATCCTCAACAAGAGCATAAGAGAAGGTGTCAAATTCGGGGACCAGAAGCTTGTGGACTCGCTCATCCACGACGGCCTGTGGTGCGCGTTCGAGGATGTGCACATGGGCAATCTGGCCGAGCTGGTGGCAAAGGAGAAAGGGATAACCCGCGAGATGCAGGATGAGTATGCGCTCGGAAGTCACAAGAAGGCGGTCCTCGCGATGAAGTCGGGCAAATTCAAGGACGAGATAGTGACGGTCGAGATACCTCAGAGAAAGGGCGATCCGCTGATAGTTGACACTGACGAGAGCCCGAGAGAGGATACCTCCCTCGAGAGGCTGGCGAAGCTCAAACCTGCATTTCAGAAGGATGGGACTGTGACTGCCGGCAATGCCCCCGGTTTGAATGACGGCGCTTCAGCAGTTGTACTGATGACAGAAGCGAGAGCCAAAGACATCGGCGCAGAACCCCTGGGAAGGATAACCGGGTATGTGAGCGCGTTCGTCGAACCGAAGTGGGTGTTCCTCGCGCCGGTCAAAGCGGTGCAGAAACTTATGAAGAAGCTTGATGTAGAGATCGACCACTTCGACCTTATTGAGGCGAATGAGGCATTCGCCGCCCAGTGCCTGGCAGACGGAAAGGAGCTTGGCTGGGATCCGGAAAGAGTGAATGTGAACGGAGGCGGCATCGCTCTGGGCCACCCTATCGGCGCAAGCGGAGCACGGGTTGTGACGACCCTACTCTATGCCTTGAGAGACAGGGGGAAGAAGACAGGACTTGCCACCCTCTGCCTCGGCGGGGGGGGCGCTGTGGCGATGAGCTTCGAGATTATCTAAGCCTGAGAAGAGGAGGTTATGATGGGGATTCGCAACATAGGTGTCGTCGGCTCAGGGACAATGGGAAACGGTATAGCGCATGTCTTCTCCCTTTCGGAATATGACGTGACCATGGTAGATGTGAATAAGGAAGTCGTGGACTCCGCTATGGCCAAGATTCGAAAGAACATGGAGCGTCAGGTCAAGAAGGAGAAGATATCTCCGGCCGACATGAAGGGTGCGCTCGGAAGAATCAGGCCGTCAACCGACGTGGGTGCGGTCAACCAGGCTGACCTCGTTGTCGAGGCTGTCCCGGAGAGCATGGCACTGAAGAGAGAGGTATTCACTAAACTCGATTCAGCGTGCAAACCGGACTGCATACTCGCATCCAACACTTCTTCCATATCGATAACAGAGATCGCCAGCGCCACAAAACGCCCCGAGAAGATAGTCGGAATGCACTTCATGAACCCTGTGCCGATGATGGTCCTCGTCGAGATCGTCAAGGGGAAATCCACAAGCGAAGAGACGCTGAAGACCGTGAGAGAGATTTCCGAGAAGCTCGGGAAGACCCCGGTGACCGTGAATGACTCCCCGGGGTTCGTCGCTAATCGCATACTCATGCCGATGATCAATGAAGCGGTGTGGTGTCTCCACGAGGGGGTCGCTCAGGCGGAGGACATAGACACGGTGATGAAACTCGGGATGAACCATCCCATGGGGCCTCTCGCGTTGGCAGACCTGATAGGCCTGGACGTGTGCAGGAGCATTCTTGAGGTCATGCATGAGGGGTTTGGCAACGCGAAGTACGAGCCATGCCCTCTTCTGAAGGAGAAGGTCCAGAGCGGCCAGCTCGGAAGAAAGGCCGGCAAGGGCTTCTACGACTACAGCAAGTAGAGCTGAAAGGAGGGATCGATGCCCCTGGTGAAATCCAAGGTTATCTGGATGAACGGTGAGTATGTCGACTGGGATGACGCCAAAATACATGTTCTCTCCCACGTGATACACTATGGCTCGAGCGTGTTTGAGGGCATAAGGTGTTACAGGACCGCCAGAAGTCCGGCGGTCTTCAGACTCAATGAACACATAGACCGCCTTTTCAACTCGGCGAAGATATACCGCATGAAGATGCCGTATACGCAGAAGAGAATAATCAGAGCGTGCCTGGACATAATAAAGAAGAACGGCATGAAGGAGTGCTACATTCGGCCCGTTGTGTACAGAGGCTACAACGAGCTTGGTGTCAACCCCTTCAACTGCCCCGTCGACGTGGCGATCGCGGTGTGGAAGTGGGGCAAATACCTCGGCCCCGGAGCCCTGACGAAAGGGGTCGACGTGATGGTCTCTTCGTGGAACAGAATGGCTCCGAACACATTCCCTGCCATGGCGAAGGCGGGTGCGAACTACATGAATTCGCAGCTCGTGAAGATGGAGGCGATCACCTACGGGTTCACCGAGGGTATAGTTCTTGATATCTTCGGCTTCGTCAGCGAAGGCAGCGGCGAGAACATCTTCGTAGTGAAGGATGGGGTCCTTTTCACCCCCCCGCTTGGAGCCACGATCCTGCCCGGGATCACCCGGGACGCGGTCATTACGATCGCCGATGATCTCGGGTACAAGGTGATTCAGGATATGTTCCTGCGTGAGTTCCTGTACATCGCCGACGAGGTCTTCTTCACCGGAAGCGCCGCGGAGATAACTCCGATACGCTCGATCGATAAGAACGTCATAGGCAACGGCCGGAGAGGCCCCGTCACGAAGAGACTTCAGGGCACGCTCCTGGGCATCACTTCCGGGAAGCTCGAAGACAAGTGGGGTTGGCGGACCCCTGTAGAATGAGCCGGTGACGCTATGAGAGTAGCTCTGGCATCAGACCACAGAGGGTATAGCTTGAAAGAAGCGGTGAAGGAGATACTCAGCAGGCTCGGACATACCTTCAAGGACTTCGGGACCCACAGCGAAGACTCGGTCGATTATCCTGACTTCGGCTTCAGGGCCGCCGAAGCAGTAGTTCTGGGCGACTTCGACCGGGCGATCCTGTTATGCCACTCAGGGATAGGGATGTCAATCGTCGCCAACAAAGTAGACGGGATAAGGGCGGCGCTCTGCTGCGACCGTGAGTCAGCCGAGCTCTCCAGGCTCCACAACGATGCCAATGTCCTCATACTGCCGGCAAAGAAAGACTTCGGCGACGCGCTGTCGGAGATTCTAAGAAGATGGCTCGATCTCCCGTTCGAGGGTGGGAGGCATCAGAAAAGACTGGCGAAGATATCCAGCTACGAAGCTGGTCGAGGAAAGGCCTTCTCGACCACCTAGCATTCCTCAGGGAAAGGAGCTTGAGGTGAGAAGAAGGTTCCCCATTTTAGAGATTGCCATTGTGGTGGCGGCAGCGGCTCTCATCTACATCCTGGAGCGTCCTCAGTACGAAGCGAACAAGGGGGAGCAGCGGAGGCTCGATGCGGTCCACAATCTGTTTGTCTACAAAGCCGCAATCGAGAAGTACACAGCCTACAACTGGGGTGTCTATCCTGAGTCCGCTGACAGCGTCGAACCGTTTCTGGAAGGCGGCGACCCGAACGCACGAACCCCAGGGCAATACCCGCCGAACCCATACTCAGGCGAGCCTCTCACGCGCGGTGATGTCCTCTGGCGCGAGTACGGTACGATAGGTGACAACAGAGACGACACCTCCACCGGCCCCAACGGCACGCAGACTGGATCGGCGGGAAGCATTTCAGTGTCCTGGTTCACCCCTCCGGGGGAGACACTGACGACCGATTACGGACTCGTGACGTTCGGAACGGATGGCGCCCCCGTCTTCTTCAGGGATCCTTCTGGTGCGAAGCGGATTATCGTCATACACAATTGAGTGCGGGGGATTCTGGCGCAGAATTGGATACAATTATCTTGTGTGGCACAGGTGACAAATGAAATGCCCCCACTGCGGACACGCAGAAGATAAAGTAGTCGATTCACGCACGATCAAGGAGGGCGAGGCGATCAGACGACGCCGCGAATGCCTCGAATGCCGTCAGAGGTTCACCACATATGAGTATGTGGAGAAGACGCCTCTCACGGTGGTGAAGCGTGACGGCAGGCGCGAGCCTTTCGACAGACAGAAGTTGATAGACGGAATGATGACCGCCTGTCGGAAGAGGCCCGTGTCCGTCGGACAGATCGAGTCAATAGCCGACCAGGTAGAGCGTGACATGTCGGAGTACGCGTCCACAGAAGTGAGCTCGCTTGAAATAGGCGAGAGAGTTATGGAGAAGCTCAAGGAGATCGATGAAGTGTCATACGTAAGGTTCGCCTCGGTTTACAGGAAGTTCGAAGACACAAGCGAGTTCCACAAAGTCCTCAAGGGTCTCTCCACAAAAAACAAGGGTCAGGCGTAAACTTTTAGACCTCTACCTAATCCCTGCCGGCGCTTTCTCGAGGTGTGGGCTTGACGAGATGCCCGGAAACTGTAGAATGGTGACCTGGAGGGGTATTTTGCACTACTATGAGCGGACATATTCCATGCGCGGACCCGGACTTGCAAGAGGAGTAAGATATCTCCTCATTGCCAACGGAGCTCTGTTCGTTCTCGAGCTTCTGAGCGGCATGCGCGTAATAACCTGGCTGGGCTTGACGCCCTCTCTTGTCTGGCACAGGGGGCAGGTGTGGCAGTTGGTCACATACATGTTCCTCCACGCCAGCTTCTGGCATCTGGCTATCAACATGTTCGTCCTGTGGATGTTCGGCACCGAGCTGGAGCGAACCTGGGGAACCCTCCAGTTCATGAAGTACTATTTTCTAACCGGCATCGGTGCCGGTGTGCTCTCGCTTATCACCACTCCGGGCTCAACGATCCCCACGGTCGGCGCCTCGGGAGCCATCTTCGGGCTCCTGGTCGCCTACGCCATGATCTACCCGAACAGACTCATCTACCTCTGGTTCTTCATACCGATCAAAGCCAAGTATCTAGCCCTTATGCTCGGTGTCTTTGAACTTCTCGCCACGATGCAGCTCGCAAGGGACGGCGTAGCCCACTGGGCACATCTGGGTGGCATGCTCGTGGGCTTTCTGTATCTGAAGATTGCAGGTTTCGGGCGAGGGGGCTTCGCAAGGTATGAGAACAAGAGAATAAGAGTTGTCAGGCCAGAAGGCTCGGCCGCAGAAGATCTTCAGGAAGAGGTAGACCGAATTCTCCGCAAGATCTCTGAGTTCGGCATGGACAGCCTTACACCGGAGGAGAGGGAGACGCTGGAGCGCGCCAGTCGGACATACAGGAACTTTTGAACCCACCCCGCCCTCCCCCCCGACGCCTGGTGTATGCTGTAAGACCTAAGTGATGAGATCGAGCCGTTAGAGATCCCCTGCCCAGTGCTCTGTCTATCCGGATTCTCGACTGAGCGCAATCCTGCACCTTACACCTTATGCCGTAGACCGTTCCTGGTCCTCAAGTTGTGCCAGGGCAGCCTCAAGTTTCTCGTAGAGCGGCCCGAGCTTCTCACGGAGCTCTCGGTCCTCGTAGACGAGATCCTTCACACGATCTCCATCTCTGTATATCTCCGGGTCGGAGAGCGTCTTCTCGATCTCCCTGGCCCTGCCTTCCAGGGATTCGATCTCGAGCTCGACTCTTCTGACAGCCTTCTTCTTCTCATAGGCCTTCTGCCGCATCCTGGCCTCTCTCCGCTTCTCCTCCTTTCTCTCCTCCCGCTGTGATCTCTTTGGAGCGGTCTCAGGCCCGTTTCTCTTCTCCACACCTTCGCGACTCGATTTCCAGAGGTAGTCCGTGTAATTGCCGAGATACTCCTTTATTGACCCGTCCTTGACCAGAAGGATCTTCCTGGCGAGTCTGTCCACCAGATACCTGTCGTGCGAAACTATGACGAACGCTCCCTTGTATTGCCCGAGGGCATCCTCGAAAACTGCTCGTCCGCTTTCATCTAGATGGTTAGCCGGCTCGTCGAGAAGCAGAACATTCGCGGGGGTGAGCATGGACTTCGCGAGAGCAAGTCGGCATTTCTCGCCCCCGGATAGAACCCGGACTCTCTTGTTAACATCGTCGCCTGAGAACAGGAAAGACCCCAGCAGCCCTCTCAGTTCCTGGACAGTTCTCTCCGGAGCTACCGACTCGACCTCTTCCAGAATAGTCTTCTCAGGACTCAACATCTCAGCAGTTCTCTGGGAGAAGTACTGAAGACTCACCTTGACGCCCGACTTCCTCTCCCCTGAAGAGAGAGGTTCCGCCCCAGCCAGGATTCTCAGGAGTGTCGACTTCCCCGCACCGTTGACCCCCACAACTGCTATTCTGTCCTCTCGCTCCACTATGAGGTCAACGTCCCTCAGAACCTCGCTTTGTCCATAGACTTTTCTCGCGCCGATGAGTTCAAGGGCGCGTCTCGCGCACCTCGGCGCGGCGGGGAACTCAAAACGGAGCGCCTTGCCTCCTTGACCCATCTCAATCCTTTCGATCCTGGCCAGGGCCTTCTTCTTGCTCCTTGCCTGTGCCGCCTTGCTTGCCTTGGCCTTGAATCTCTCGATGAATCTCTCCAGTTGCTCTATTCTCTCCTGCTGATGCTTCTGTTCCACGGCAAGGCTCTCGAACCTCCTCGTCTTCTCTTCCAGATAGGCCGTGTAGTTCACCGGGAACATCGAGAGCTTCCCGGACTCGAGTTCGGCCGTGGTTTCGGCGACCCTGTCCATGAAATACCTGTCGTGCGAAACCGTAACGATCGTGCCATCGTACCGGTCGAGGTAGTCCTCGAGCCAGGTCATCGATTCAAGATCCAGATGGTTGGTCGGCTCGTCCAGAAGGAGGACGTTTGGATTCTCGAGAAGAAGCTTCGCCAGAGCTATTCTCATCTGCCAGCCGCCGCTGAACTCCTCAGTCCGCTTCTTCAGTTCGCCTTCCCGGAAGCCAAGCCCGAAGAGGACGCTCTCTACCTCAGCCTTCAGCGAGTAACCGTCCCTCCTTTCAAACTCTTCCTGGAGCTCCCCGTACCTCTTGAGAAGCGCCGCTGCTTCATCGGAACCATCCTGCGCATACAGCAACTCAGCTTCTATTCTTTCCTGCTCATCCCTCAGGCCCACGACGCCCCCCCGCGCCGAGAGCACTTCCTCATACAGAGTGACACCCCCCATCGTCACCTCCTCCTGTGGGAGGTAGCCGAAGGTTGTGCCCTTGGTCATCGTGATGGTTCCCTCATCCGGGGTGATCAGCCCGCTGAGGATCCTGAGTAGGGTCGTTTTCCCGGCGCCGTTCGGTCCCACAAGCCCTGCTCTCTCACCATCTCTCAGGTGCCATGTCAGGTTACGAAAGAGGTATTCACCGCGGAACGCGACGCCCACATTCTCGAGCTGAACCATCCATCCTCCGTTTGGGTCAGAATAGGGCTCTCATTTCCTGTTGTCAACCCTGCTGTCCATGCCCTCACCCCCGCTCCGCCAGAAGGCCTCCCTGCTTGAACCCGGCAAGGCAGAGCGACGGGTGACCACGCCAGATGACAAACCTGTGTGGCCGCTCGATGATCCCACTGGACCACCCGCGCTTCAAATGGTTATCATGACAGAACTTACGCGAGTTTCATATTTCCTCCAGCTTGGGCAAGGAATATGCTCTGTGTCCGACCGGAGAGCAGGTGCTGAGTGGGCCGATTCACTCAGTACTGGCTTGTCGAGGGCGACCCCGGGCTAACGACGTGTGGAAGACAGCAGGTGCTGCTATATGATCGACGCAATAAGCACTTCAGAGAAGGCCGAGCTTCCGGTTACAGAGGAAGAGGCCGCTCAGGTTGAAAAGGCCCGCAGAATCATGCTGGCCCTTCTCAGGGCGGTCACCAATTCCAAGTTCTACATCTCGAATAACCCCCTGGTCATACGATCCAAGACCGAGACTCACGACCTGATGACCGAGTTCCTTGAAACCCGGGACACCATGCAGCTCGAGATCACAGGCACCGAGATACTCTACAAGGGGCACTCGCTCTGCCAGAAGAACGACGACAAATCACAGAATCTGGCCTTTCTCTTCTACAGAGATGGACTCCGAACGATAACGTTTCACAAGGGCATCTCACCAGAGGAGATGGGCAAACTCATAGAGACAATCTGCCAGGCGATGAGAAGCCCGGAAGACGAAGCGGACATAGTCAGTCAACTCTGGAACGCTGACTTCACCAGCGTGAGCTACGTGGCCGTGGAACCATTCATCGAGATGGATCAGGAGGGAGCGGATACACCTTCTAAGGAGCCAGGCGGACCCAGAAGGATGCAAGGGAATGCCTATGAGAACGCAAGGCGGCTCGAGCGGGCGATATCGCCCCCGCCGTCCGAGGTTCGAGTGACCAGAGAGCGGACCGAGCCCAGTCCGCTGCTTGGCACAGTCGACTCAGAGGAGATAAAAGAGAAGGTCCAGGCCATGGTGCAGTTCTCACCCATCATGGCTCTCGGGAACATACTCCTCGACCTGCTGAGTCTCGACGAGGACATCGACGGAAAACGCCACATCGTGAATGTGACCGAGGAGTACCTGAAAGAGCTCATCTCCCAGAAGAGATACAGTCAGGCCTCCGAGACCCTGAGCAAGGTAAGGCTGACTCTCAGCTATCTCGCTTCCAGCGATGATAGATACAAGGAACTACTCGACATCCTGCTCGCAGAAGTTGCACGGTATTTGGGTTCCGACGAACAGAAGAGGAGTATCAAGGATGCCTTCAACGAGGACGCAATAGGGGTGCTTTCTCTGGTTGAGGCTCTGGGTTCGGAGGTTCTCGCCATACTTGTCGAGCTTGTGCCTATCGCGGCAGATGCGGAGAGCAAGGCGTCGATCAGAACAGTCTTCTTGAACCTCGCCAGTGAAGACCTCTACAGGCTGAAAGAAGTGATAAACAACCAGAATCCCATGATAGTCAGGGAGGCAATCGCCGTACTTGGAAGGATAGGCAGTCCCAAGGGAGTGGCGCTCCTGAGACCATGCCTGAAGCACGCTGACGTGTCCGTCCGCACCCAAGTCCTCCATGCTCTCGAGCACATGGATTCACCTCAGGCGAGCAAATTG
>Ga0180437_10008911_pt1 | contig 12581 bp, 13 predicted proteins | sample SS_ome_4_FD_132410 | JGI IMG/M metagenome (GOLD analysis project Ga0180437, IMG submission 132410) | Hypersaline lake sediment archaeal communities from the Salton Sea, California, USA - SS_3_D_1 metaG | ecosystem: Environmental > Aquatic > Non-marine Saline and Alkaline > Hypersaline >...
AAGGCGATGATTGGGGATTAGTAATAATGATTTTCATAATACCGCTAGTGCTAGCTGTTGGCGGAGCAATTTATTATTTTATGACAAAAGATAAAAAATAGGAGCAGAGATGGATGCATTAATTGGTGCCCTTCAGGGGCTTCAAGGTCAAAAGAAACCATCCAGCGTTGGGGAGGTCGCCTCTAGCATGGAAGACACTTATGAGCCAGGATACACAGAAGATCCTGCTGTGACCGAAGCTAAGCGCGGACCTGGATCATCAATAGCCCAGGGTGCGGCTGCTGGTGCGCCCGGCGGACCATGGGGTGCTCTTATTGGTGGTGCGCTTGGTGCTATCAAGGGTGAACAGAAGAGAAAAGAGGCCAACAGGGCAGCCAGGCAGGCACAGATTAACAGATTAACTGGATTAATAGGATCTGCGACATCTGCCCAACAACAAGCTAGGGCGAACTCTATGGCACAACTTGTAGCCGCAATGAAATGAGGTAGTTATGGGAAGACGGTCCAAATGGATAATTTCACAGGTAAGAGAAGAATCCGACTCTGAGCTAGTAGCAAAACTAAGCGACGACACGATTCTAGAGTATCTTACCAGAGCACAAGATAGGCTAGTGAGTGTTCTTTGTCAGGTTGATGAAACCTTCTTCTCAAAAGAAGACTTCATAGATCTGGTTAATGGGACATCTGCCTACACTCTCCCGACAGACATGTTTATAAAGAATAGGCTTATAAGCGTTGAAATGAAATCGGATTGGTCTAGGTTTTCTCAGACTGACTATGCTCCATTAAGGCAGATTACCCCAAGGGAACAATCTGGAATAAGTGGATACTATGTTCAGCAAGGTGGATTAAAGATTTCTCCTACTCCCACCCAAAGTATAACTGATGGTCTCAGATTAAATTATGTGGCCAAACCATACAGGATGGATAAGAGAAGGGGAAAGATAAGCGCGCTAGCTGCCAATCAAATTACAATTATTGAACCAGAAACCGGAGCAGGTCTTCCGGCATCTCTTCCAGATGACTTTATAAGCATTGTTCAAAAAGATGGAACATTTGTAATAGGTGATGTTTGGAATGATGGATATAACTCTGGAACTGGGGTTATAACTACAAGTACAGACGTGACCGCTGTTGCCGCTATCGGTGACTATGTTGCCCTTGGTGCAAGAAGTACTGTTCATAGCGATTTACCGGATACATGCGAAAGATATCTAATAGAATCTGGAAAGTTGATGGTGTTTCACAAGGATTCCAGCGATGATCGAGTATTTCAAAGCGGTATCTTAAAAGAGATAGAGGGAGAGTTAATAGAACTATTTGCAAGTAATAACCGTGATGCTGAATTTGTTCAGGTATCACACACTGAATATATGGATTACTAATGTCACTATTTAAGGCCTTTGTTAATTGGATGGGATTGGACGCAAGAACGTCAGATCTTTTACGTGATGATAATAATGCATCCGACGTTCAGAATGTAGAAGTTAATAAAAAGGGCGCTCTTATTAAGAGAGATGGCTTTGCCAAACAAAACACAACAGGGAGTAATGAAGGTGGTAACGGCCTATTTAACTACAGTAACAATTCTAAGCTTCTTTCATTTGGTGCGAACGGTGTTAGCGCCTTTGCTGGTACTGCTTGGAGCAATGAAACTAGCGGTGGGGGAATAACCCCCGATACAACTAATATCGCTTCATCTACACAAAATTTAGAAAACATGTATCTTGCTAATGGGGTAAACGAACTCCTTAAATATGACGGCCTATCTTGGTATAGGGCGGGGGTTTTAAATTCATCGGTTAATAATGTTAGATCAGTGGTTGACAATGGTGCCGCCGCCGGAGCACTTACCGTCGAATATCGTGCTGAGTATATAAACAGAGATAGAAACGAATTTATAAGTACTGGTCTTTTATATGATATCGAGAACAATGCAAATCCATTATATACGGCCGATTCTCTTGCCAGCTCAACGACTACACAGCTAGTAACCTTTATAGGTCCCTGTAAAAAATGGGCAGAAATGATTTCCAGGGGATTAACGACAAATGTTTGGCAGCAAGGTGTTTCCAGGGCGGCAAGCTACATAGCCCTTGCACCAGATAACAGAATCTATATTTCCCTTGTAATTACAAGTGGAATAAATACCGGGGCCGGAAATGAGCTGGTTGACTTCCAGTCAGAGGTGGCACTGGGAGAGTGGCTAGAGCTAATTACCTTCGTTAATTTTGAACCCACCGGATATGATACTAGGGGGGCAATAGTTAATGGTAATCAAGCAAGCGTAAATACCGTAACCGTTTTAGGTGGTGCCTACCTTCATGATGTCCAGGTTGGTGATGTTATAAAGGTCCCAAATGCAGGAATAACAACAACACAATATAGAAACGTAACCGCAGTAACGGCAACAACCATTACTTTTGACGGATACCCGACCACATTTGATAACCTGTATCCAATAAGTGTTGGAAATTACATAAATATTTATACCAGAGATGCTTCTGTTGGCGGAGACTTTCAACAGGGAATATGTCTTTATAGTGGTATTACCAGTGAAGCTGGATCTATTCCCAATAATCCATTCACGGTATTACAATCCGAAACCTTTTTAAGAACCGACCTTGCTACTCCTGGTCCAGCATTTGTTCAGGCGGTAACTGCCAATGGATTTGATGCCAGGGGAACTCCTCCGACCGGTGCAAATTATCCGGTTATCTTTCAACAGGCACTAGTTGTTGCCCTTGATGATCACAATATAGGTTTTAGTAGAAATAAGTTTGTAGAAGAGTTTCCTGGTTCTGATCAACAGATAAGAATTGGTGATTCTGTTGACGGGATAATAAAGGGTCTGGCCGTATCAGATGAGTTTTTAGTGGTTAAGAAGGAAAATGCCACTTATGTTGTCTCTGGAAACTTAAACCTTGGAAACATAAGAGTAGATAAGCTTTATGGCTTTGGTCTCGGTTGTTCATCACACGCAACCATTAAAGAAGTTGAGAACGAATTAATCTATTTAAACAAAAGAGGAATCTTTGCTATGGCCGGAGCCGGAAGACCGGCGGAGCTGTCTATCAAGATTAACCAGCTAATAAGCGATGATCCGAACCTAGATCTTGATAATGCCGTTGCAGTTAATGATGTTAATAGACAAAAATATTTCATTTATATCCCATCTTCTGGGACCGATCTTTTCTTAGAATATGATTATTTTCACAATTCCTGGTGGGTTTTCACTAACCATGATTTCTCCGGTGGCGTAACTATTTATGATGATAACCTTTATTGGGTTGATTCAACTCCACATCTTCAAAAGAGAACTCCTGGCGTATACAACGACAATACGGTGGCAATTGATGCTTTTTGGAAGTCGCAATGGTTTCATTTCGGAACCCCATCAACTTATAAAAAAGTTACTGATTTCTTGGGCTATGCCCTTGAAACCCTAAACTTTACATTAAGGGTTAGAACGGAAAAGAATTGGGTAACTGGAACATATGACACAGATGAGACATTGACATTTGATGCCGACAATAGGGTTGTTAAAACTAACTTGGCTGGTAAAAAACCACAATCAACGAGGATTGTATTAAGCAACAATGTTTTAGACGAGGGCATTGAGCTAACTGGATATGAACTAGAGGTCGAGGGACCGCAAAGACAAAAGTTGAAAAAGATATGATTTTTAGATTTTTTTCAAAAATTATTGAAAGAGATGATTCAAACGAAATGTTTAAGGATATCGTCTATAGCTACAATAGTTTAATTAGGGATCTAAATACCGGATTATCTAGATTAAAGCTTGGTGAAAATTTCGAGAGCAACACCAGGACAATTACGATAGCATCTGCGGCTGAATTAAAAATTCCCCATAATCTAGGAGCAATTCCATCTGGTTATTTAATTCTTAGAAGAAGCTCAAATGCAGTTATCTCAGACGGCGGGACCGCCTGGGATGAAAATAATATTTATTTAACAAATAACGGCGCTAGCAGCGTAACATTAACAATTGTTATTTTAAAATGAGGTAATTATGGGATTAGGTTTTATAGGTGACATAGTTGGCGGCGTTGGCGAGATGGTTGGAGATGTTTTAGGTGTAAGCGATGAGAAGGCGAGGGTAGAGCAGCAAAACAAGATGGCCATGCAAAGAGCAATGAATATCGGTGATAGATATATGGCCGATCTTCCAGGACAGGTGCAACAAGCTGAAGCACTTGGTAGAAGGCGCGGAGAAGAAATGTATGGAAGCGCGGCTGGTCTGGGACAACAAGCGCAGGCGCTATTGAAGAAAAGAATCGCATCGGCTGGCGGAATTGGCGGCGAGCAAATGGCCGCAATGAGAGATATTGGAAGAAGACAGATTGCCGGTCAAACAGCAGCTCAACAACAGCAATTATTAGCTATGCAGGGAGCATCTGGACTAGGCGGAGCTACTGCCGCTGCTCAGGCGGCACAAGTTGGCGCTCAGGGCGCTCAACAAAGGTCAGACTTTGAGAAAGGACTGTTAACTAAGCAGTTTGAATCGCAATTGGCCGGAGAGGCTGCCGCTGATAAATCCCTTAGAAGTGCAATTCTAGCACAAGAGGCGATGGCATCGGGGGCCGTTGGACAAGAAATGGCGATGAGGGGAGCTATGAGCCAGCTCGCTCTTGGAACACTTCCAACACAACAAGCGGCTCCTGGATTACTTAGCGGATTGGTTCCCACTGTGATTTGTACTGAACTTTATAGACAGGGATATTTGAACAATCGCCAGCTTATGGCGGACAATGAATATGGAAAAAGACTAAGAAAAAATAATCCTGAGACTTTTTATGGTTATCTTGCCGTTGGAGAGCCGTGTGTAAAGATAATGCAAAAATCCAAACTGGCAACATTAATTGCTTATATGGTTGTTAGTCCTTGGTCTAAATATGTAATGAAATCTTTTGGATATACTGAGAAGGGCAGCCAAATTGGTAGGGCCATAAACTTCTTTGGTTTGAAACTATTTGGAATTATAGGAAAAACTAAAATAAGGTTGAAATATGGCAAACGAATTTGGAAGTACGATACAGGGCGGTGACTTTAAACCACAACTAGCATCAATGTATGATCAGCCGGGCATGACGACGGATGAAATCCGAAGAAGGATGATTCAGCAAAGAAAGCTGCCGTTAGAAGCCTTAAAAAAGGGAGAATCGGTGCAGTTTCAAGGAGTTAGCGGTCCGGCCGAGCAGCCGTTCGAAAGCGATGAAGCAGATATTGCCAACTTCATGATCGAATTTGAAAAGAAGAGAAGAAAAGAGAGAGAAGGAAGATCCCCTCAATCGGTAACAAGCGACCAGCTTGCATCCGTGCTAGATGTTCCCGGCGTTCCAGAGTCAATGTCTCCGATGATTGGATCAGAATTAGAAAGCTTTGGTGTGCTCCAAAGTGATATGGCGCCAGATCTTGGACCACTGGAACCAAAGGCAATAATTGAGGGTGCGGCGAAAGTGCCTCTAAGGCCTGGCGTTTCTCCTGATGTTATGGAGGAAATATCCGCTCCGGTTCCTCAGAGATTCGGACCCAAAACACGACCTATTCCGGCAAAAGAACCATCCCAGGGACCATCAGAGACCCCGGTTGATACAAATATATATGGTGGAGGAGAAACAGTACCTTCGGATATTATTCCTGAATCAGAGATAGTTGGTCCACCTGTTCCACCAATGGATATGAGGACTGATTTTGAAGTAGATGAAGATATTGCAAAACAGATAGCGGCTGCATTTGAAGATCCAGATGAAAAGGACAGAATGGAACAAAGGGCGACCGCTGGAAGTATGGATGATTTGGTTTCCCTTGCTGTATTAGGGCTTGGTCCTGCCGTTGTTGGCCAGTTATTTGGTGGAGAGTATGGCGGATTAATTGGTGCTGATATCGGGTTAAAAAACCTAGAAACAAGGCAAAAACAGCAATTTGAATTAGAGAAGCAGAAAAGAACACTTGAAGCCCAAAAAGCAAAAAGCCAGACGGATGTTGCCAATCAGATGATGCTTGCTGGATATAAAGAGGGGCTTAGCAGCGAAACCAAGAGACAGCAGGATTTAAGGAAAGCCCAGGAGGCACAGAAAGAACGTGCTCTCAGGGAAGATATTGCGGGAAAAAAACTAACGACACAAAGGGATTTGGCAAGAGAAAAAATGGACTGGGACAAAAGAAGGGCAAAAATAACCGACAGAAGATCTCTTGTTAAGGATTATGCCGGCAACAAAATAACACAACAATCTGCCGTGGTTAGAATGTCGTGGAACAAAACCGCCCAGGCAATTAATGACGCCGGTGGGTTGGAGGCGTATGCAGATGGAAGTCTTTCAAAAGTAAAAGGTATCAGCGACGTTGCATTGATCAATAGCTTTGTTAGATCAATTGATCCTGGTTCAGTGGTTAGACCGTCAGAAGTTGAAATGTCAATAAGCGGTCTTTCTGAACTTAAAAAGCTAAGTCTACTTGTACAAAGACAGTCTGATCCAAAAACGGGCTTATTGAGTAAAGAAGCAAGGCTGGAATTTGTTGCCGCAATGAAGAGTATTGTTAGGGGTCAGGATTTATCACAATCTGGAATTACTAAAAATTATCTTGATCGAGCAAAAGAACTAGGCGTTGACTCCAAATACATTAACAGAGAGCTTCCTGGAATAATTGAGATAAAGAAGACAAAAAAATCAGGTGGGGCCAGTGGTGCGGATGCCGCCGGAAAGAAATTTTTGAAGAAAAAACCCATGGATGTATACAGAAAATAGGGACGTAGATAATTAAGGGGATTATTATGGTGTTAAATTTTACCGATGAAGAAATGGACAGGATTGACGCTGCCATCGAAAGTATGTCTCCCGAAGTCGCTAAGCAGATAGTTGACAGGATTAATGAAATCTACGAACTGGATAAGCAAGGAAAAATATCCAAAAAGGAAGCCGCTGGAATAAAACAGGATTTGCTTAAAATGGCAAGTTCAGCAGAAGAATCGCAACAAGGTTCAGGAATGCTAGCCAGGGCAGGAAAGGCGGCATTAAAGGGAGCTGCTTATTTAGGAGAACGGGTTGAAAGGGTTGGCGGTGGACCAACTAAGGCAGCCTTTAGAGAGGCCGTTGCCGGAGACATATCTAAGGCCCCTGGTGCATTTTATGAAAAATTTGGCGCCCCATACGAGGAGCAGATACCCGGTGAACAAATAGCCGTTGAGATGGGAGTGGAAACAGATCCGGGTAAATCATATACAAAAGACATAAGCGAAATAAGTGGTGCCATCGGTAGTTATTCAATAGGCGAAGAGTTGGTCAAATTAATTGACATTGATCCCGAATATGCCGATCTGGCTGCTATCGGACTAGAGCCAGTGCCTATAATTAAATTTGCAAAGGCAGTTGAAAAGATGACCGGGGATGTTTCTGATGCTAAGGCGGTCGGTCTTTTAATTGATCTTGGAATCGATTGGTTGAACATAGGTGTTGGACCGGCAATAAAGCTACTCAGGGGATTCGGTAAAGCAGCCGTAAATGCCGGAAAACTAGCAGCAAAAACCGGAGCAAAAACCGGATTATTTACCGCAAAGGTTGGTGCCCATTTATTTCAGGCCCAAAAGTTAATTGATAAACTTGCTGATATTTCAGCGAGGCTTAGTAGGGGCAAGAAGATAAGTGGAATTAAAAAGGTTTCTCCGATATCAAGACCGAAGCTTATTCTGGGAAAAGCCCCAACGGAACAAGAAGTAAAATACATTAAAAGCTTTTTAGATGAGCGCGGGATAACTGCCGAACTTCCGTCAAAATTTCTATTTAAAGAGGGAGAGGGGGCCGTAAAGATAGAAGAAACCGCCAAGAAAACCGGACCTTCTATGGCGAGATACGAGAATGACCTCCTGTTCGCTGATCAAGTTGAAGAAGCATTAAGAGTAGAGCCATCAAGGATAACTGGCGCCAGCGGATATGAAAGCGCCGTTGCTGCCGGTGAAGATATTAAAGAAGGCGTTATAGAAGGGATAAAGAGTAAGTTTGATGAACTTGGAAACGCCTATGATAATGCCGGTGAAAAAATAATGACAGAACACGGAACCAATGCACTTTCTGAAACAACGAAAAGCAGACTTAGGGGTTTTGCTGATAGGTTGGACGAAGAGGCTGCGGCCCTAAGTGAATCAACTCCATTAGAGGTCAGTGCATCTGGAAGCGAGAAATATGTCGAGGCAATTGCAAAGCAAGCAGATATTCTTAGAAATATATCGACCTACCGGGAAGCGGTAAGCGTGTTAAGAAATGTTGGAAAGCTTGCCTATAGGCCTGGAAAGAAAATAGCAGCCCTTCCGTCGGACGAATTATCACAAATATGGCAAGGGCTTAATAAAAATATCCTTGGGGAAATTGAAATAAAACTAAGCAAGCAATGGGCCGATAAAACAAATAATATTAACAAAAGCATTACCCAGGTCATAAAGGACAAAACTATAATATCTCCATTCAAGAGGAGAAGAAGCGACGACTATTTTTATAATAGCTTAATTAAAAACGGCAGTGAAAAAACAATAGCCGCTGTAAAAAACCTTGTCGATCCAGAGATTTTCAAAAGGGTTCAGACGCAATATTTAGATGACCTATTAAAAGAAAGAACGATTACAGAGACCGTTGCTGGCTCTAGGGCAAAAAGAAAGGCCGTAGAGGGCTTTGATTTTCTTGAACAGCTAAAGAGAAATAGGCCAAAGCTTAAGGCACTGGGATTATCAGACGAAGGGATAGAGGGTGCCATTGATATAACACCAATTAAGGATCTGGCCGAAATAAGTAGAAAACAAGGAAAGGCAATTCCGCCAAAGGCCCCTGGGTACGGACCATCCTTCCTGGGAACGGCACTACCCGAATCAGTAAGGGCGCTGCCAAGTAGGGTTTTAAAAGAACCAAGGATTTCTAAGCTAAGGGGACAGAGACTTGCTGTTGCAGCCGGAGAGGCGGAAAAGTTTGCAGAGATTCCAACAATGGCCAGCCGGACAGCCGGTGTTATTAAAACAGGGTTGGGAGCAGGGATGTTAGCAGAAAAAGCAACGGCAGTTGATAGGTTTATGGAAGAAGGTGGACCAGTAATGCGAGAGCCACAGGCACTCGATCCAAATACACTTAAGGCCAGATTTAATTCAGTAATGAAAACCTTAAAAGATTATAGGGTTCCAAGAACTACTGAAGAAGTATTAAAAAACAGAGAACTTATCTTTGGAAAACTCTTTAATATCGACCAGTTAGCTGCACAAAACTTTTTAGTAGTTAGCAAAGAGAACCCAGACAGGATCCCGGATCTGGCCAGGCAATTAACAACGATTGCTCCTAATCTTTTTGAGCCAGCAAAATATCCATCACAATTTGATGGGAAAATATCCGGCGAAGATGTCCAAAAATATTCAAAGCAAGTAATGGGTGACATAAATCTAAGCAATATCGAAAAAGCTAAGCGTTTAAGTGATGTTAACCGAGATGGCTCTATTATTGTTGATAACTCTCCAAAAGAGCACTACGAAACAGTAAAATCAATAGATGCCCTAAAAGAAAGAATGTACAAGATGCAAACCGGGCAAAGCCGTGTAGACAAGGCGGCAGTTGATCTAGACATATTTGATCCACAGCCAATGCCGCAACAGCCAGCGCCACAACCAATGCCGACAGTTGGATCGGAGGAAGAGATAGCATTAGAGACTACCGAAGAAAGGCCAGAGGAAACGCAAGAACTTGAGCCGATTAACATAGAGGGATACGTTAGATGACATCCTTCTATAAGTTTAAACCGGAAGTAACCCTTAATGACCTAGAGAATGCTAATCCTAAGTTATTGATTGTATTAGGTTATTTCGGCTTATTTTGTCAGGAGCACACGTTACCATGTTTAATAACGTCTTTGTTCACTGACGCTGTTAAGATTAGGAGTTCTAGCACACATAGGGACGGCAGAGCATTCGATGCTTCAATTAGAGGGTTTACTGACGAAGATATTAAAATGTTAGTAGAATATATGGAGGACAAGGTTGGTAGTCTAGGGGCCATCAGCTTGTCTGATAACATTAGACGGGTGGTTATATGTCACGGGGGAACCGCCAGGCATTTGCATTTTCAAGTATCACCTTAAGGAGTATATATGGACAATACTAAGAAACCTTGGCTTTCTAAGACTTTATGGATGAATGTTATTTTAGCTGTTCTTGCGATAGCTTATCAGCCCGCCGCTGACTTTATTGGGAAAAATCCCGAAATTGTTGCAGCGTTTTGGGGTGGAATAAACGTGCTTCTTCGCTGGATCACCAAAAAAGAAATATCTATTTCTTAGGAATGCAGATTGGTATAGAATGAGATTAGCGCAAATATGCCTTCTTTTTTTGACTTTGTTGGGGTGCTCGTCTGTTACACAGCAGTTGAGCACTTCAACTATATATCGAATGGATATGAAGCTAAAAGCAGGTGGCAGGGAGGCCGTAGGATTGCTTGTGGCGCCTTCTAGGAGTGAATACAATATAGAAGTAGTGGCCCCTGGTAAATTAGATAGGCTCGTATATTCTACATGCGCAAGAGAGGATTACCAGGACGAGGCATGGGACGATGGCTGGTTCGATTCAAAATATAAAGCTCATTTTAAATATCGTCCAAATCCAAAAATAGAGAAAGATAACTGCGACATGTATCTTGCCGGATATGAGAAGATAAAGGGCAGGCATAGCGAGGGCCTTATTGTTTACGAAGAGGAACAATACAAGCTACCGGCGAGGATTGTTTGTCAAGGCAGGGAAAAATATGCCGCTGGTGTTTCTGGCTGTGAGACAAAGGCCGGAATAATGAGCCAAATTGAATTTGACCAGGAAGTAAAGGGAAAGAGCCTTTGTGCTAAACTAGAGACCGAAGATAACAAGATATTTAGAATGGTTCATCCGAGGGGAGAATGTGCTGTCGGATTTATTGATTCTAGCAAAAGAAAGCATAAATTAATTTTAAAGGGATATGACCAAATCCCACTTAGGAGCGATTAATATGATGGCAATTATAGGACCAGCTATTCAGTTAATTGTGCTTATATTGGGATTTTTGATTAATAATGAAAATATTACTGATGCTCAGAAAAAGTCTTATTATGATTTTGTGAGCGCAATGGGAATGAGAAGCTTAGTACCAACTAAGCTAAAACAGGACCTTGAAAAGATATTTGAGGACTTAGAAAAGGAGTAAACATGCCTAAGCCACTATTACCAGAAAATGTTGGACGAGGGTCTGAAGACGTAAACATTCTTAAAGAATCAGGTTCCGACAAACTTAATCCAGGGGGAGCCTTGGCCAAAGCTTTTCTTAAGGCCGGAATGGGAGCCGGGGTAAAGAGAAAGGAAGAGGTTAAGAGACCTACTGGACCTACGCCTAAAAGCGATATGGCAGAAGAAATGAGAGAAAAAGAGATTATGCAAGGTAAGCCAGAAGACGTTAAAGGTCTTAAATTATAAGGAGTTAATATGCCATGTGGTGGCCGCGGCAAGGGCCGCAAAGGAAAGAAGGGAAAGGGTAAGAAGGGTAAATAATTATATTTCACCGACCATGAAGTGGAATTTAATTGGATGCTTTCCTTTTTCCCACTTCTTTTTGAATCTTTCTGCAAATTGATACATTATATTGCCAGACATTATATTGGCCTCATGCACTTCCATACAGAAGTCTTTTACTAGTTTATGTGTTAGTTCGTTTCTTTTGTTAACTAGCTCACTTACCCAGCATCTGCAAAAATCTCCAAAGTCCTCTCCGTGGGTGTATCCCATACCACAACAAGCGCACTCTCCGCTCTCTATATATATTTTAATTTTTCCCGCTAGTTCCGCATTCGACACTATAAAATCCTTTTTTCATAAAAGACCCCGGCAAGCCATAGCCACACAATAACTAGTCCGACAATAAAAAAATAAAACCAGTCGCTTCCTTTATGATAATATTGCTGACACAACCTGGAAATGTTTAAAACACCAGCGCTGCACACTAAGCAAATAATAAATCTAAATATATTCACTATGACTCCTTTGTTTTTTTATCTATCCGCCTTTTAAAATCTAGATTCTTTATCTTCCTCGCTGTTTATATCTATCCCGTTGTCTTCACAATAATTCCTTGCCTTTACTGCGCCCATCTTGGCATACCCAATGATAACACTCCTGGCCTCTTTTAGCTCTTTTTCCAGCTCCCCCACTTCTTCCCAAGCATCTTCCTCTGGCGTTGGCGATGGCGGGATTATATCGCATAGGTTTTTCATATAGCGCGCCACCGTTTCGTCTACGGTTTTTCTTGTCGCTTTTATAAAATTGTTTTCTTCACTCATAACCGAAACCGTCACCGTCACCGTCACCGTCACCGTAACCGGAACCGGAACCGTCACCGGAACCGTAACCGTAACCGGAACCGGAACCGTCACCGGAACCGTAACCGTCACCGGAACCGTAACCGTCACCGAAACCGTCACCGAAACCGGAACCGAAACCGGAACCGTAACCGGAACCGGAACCGTAACCGGAACCGGAACCGTAACCGGAACCGGAACCGTCACCGGAACCGTAACCG
>Ga0180437_10008913_pt1 | contig 12578 bp, 10 predicted proteins | sample SS_ome_4_FD_132410 | JGI IMG/M metagenome (GOLD analysis project Ga0180437, IMG submission 132410) | Hypersaline lake sediment archaeal communities from the Salton Sea, California, USA - SS_3_D_1 metaG | ecosystem: Environmental > Aquatic > Non-marine Saline and Alkaline > Hypersaline >...
GCAAGCGCACTTGAGTGATCTGACAAGTAAGTTTATGCATGACCTTCAGAATTTAGAACCCTTCGGAAATGAAAACAGGCAGCCCTATTTTTGCTTTAATGACGTTGTCATGGTGCAGCGACCCCAGCTGCTAAAAAACGCGCACGTTAAGTGCGTATTGTTTGCGGACGGTGTAATCAAGCCAATCATCTTTTTTAATCGACCTGAACTCTTTGAGTTACTGATTGCACAGGGTGAGGAGCCATTTCATGTGGTGGCACAAGTGATGGAAAATCACTGGAATGGGCGCGTTTCGATTGAGTTATCAGGTGTTGATGTTGCCCTTTCTGGCAAGTGGCAAAAGGAAGCTGTATGATTATTACTATTGATGGTCCTGTTGCAAGTGGCAAATCAACTGTGGCGTGTTTGCTTGCGCAACACTTAGGCGCACTCTATCTTAATTCTGGTTTGTTGTACCGCGCTTTAGCATACTTTTTGTCTGAGCAAGGATACACTCCTGAGCAGATGCAACATATGACAATAGAAAAAGTTAAACAATTGGTTGACGTTGCAAAGTTTTCCTATGTGTATGATGATGGCCATGCATCGATACGCTATGATGCGCGGGATCTTACTCCATTACTAAAGAATGCCGTGATTGATCAGGCAGCTTCTTGCTTGAGTACGGTGCCTGCAGTGCGTGCATTCGTGAATGATATATTGCGTGCAACAGCGCATGGGCATACAGTGGTGATTGATGGTAGAGATGCTGGTTCAGTGATCTTTCCTGATGCAACGCACAAATTCTTTTTAACGGCGTCACCACATGTGCGTGCGCAACGTTGGCAAGCAGATCAAGCGCAACGCGGTAATCAGTATACGTTGCAAGAAGCGTTGGCTGAAGTTAATAAGCGTGATGAACGAGACAGCACACGTGCTGTGGCACCATTATCGGTACCCGAAGGCGCAGTGCTTGTTTCTACTGATACCGATTCTGTATTACAAGTGGTTGCGAAATTACAGGCTACTCTTTGTTAGCGCCATCGTTATCAGGTAGGAGTAATGGGAGTGCATTTTCTTTTGTTATCTCTTTGTAAGAAGTTATAAAAGTTCTAATAAGATGTGGGTCATCATTGCAAATCATTATCTCGTCGTTCTTATTTTCTACATTAGAAAAACCTTGGACTGTTGCATTCGCTGATCCTGTGACGAGTAAAGAGCGTGCGCGATCACTATTGTGCTCAAAAAGTATTCCTTTTGCATGCATCTTATAGCGACTGTCTCCTTTATTGGGATATATTATGCTTATACTTATGCCCTCTATGCTTAAATTTTTAAGTAAGTTATGTGCTTTTTTATTCTTGATGCACTGTTCATCAACAACTAGGTTAACAGGTATATTTTTTTTACAAACGTTTATCAATGCGTCTGCAAGTTGTTCATAGCTAAATTGATAAAAAAGGCATGAGATACCTTTTTGTTCTTGTTCAATCAGCGTAGTAATGGGATCAATTAAGGGTTTCTCAAGAAGATATGGCACAGTCTTAAGTCCGAACGTGCGATCGAATTTGCGGTAAAAACCGTGCAAGAAATCGTCAGTTTCATCACAAGGACTAAGTTTGGGCAGCGTTTCTATGATTTCCTGCCGCAAGGTGTCTTTTTGATCAGGGTTATTCTTTATTATTTTGAGCGAATTCTTTATGTTTTTTTTGAGGGATTTATTGCGTTCTATTATTGCATTGCGTTCTATTATTGCATTGCGAAGTTCTAGAGTATTTTTTTTGTATAAAGGCCTTATTTTCTTCGTTTGGTTCTAGGTTATCAAGATGATGCTTATACATTTGCTCAAGACGCAAGATTTTTTCTGTTGATGTTGATGGTTTAGCTATTTGTTTCGTGATCTTGGCCATACATGTGCGGCGTACATTCTGGGATATGATTAGTGTATCATCATTGGCAGCAGCATAAAGGCTTATGGTGACCAATATAAGCAGGGGCAGCATCTGTCTTGTTTTCATAGTATTTTCTCCATTTATAGTTGTGTTCAGGCAAAATCATTTTATGTATTACCATAATGTACCATGATTATTTCTAATTGCCAAGTGATATATAGGGTTGAAATCCTTCATTCAATAGTGATGGTCATGCTATACTCGCAATAAAGGAGGTACGTATGAAACGAATATATGTTTTTCTATTTGTAGCAACAACGCTCTTAGCGCAATTTGCTGGCCCGGGAACGGTAATGGTGCGCAATCAATCAGGGCAGCGTATTTGGGCTGCGCTGTATATACAGCATAGCCTGGATGCTCGGCGTATAGGGCAAGTGCGTGAATTGTCTGGCGATGAAACATTTGATCTGCCGCCGGTAGATAAAGATGGCAGGCGTTATATTTTTATTTCACGTCACAAGAAGTTGTTAACGGAAACTATTAACAGACCGATGGATAAAGTTGGTATTAAACGTCTTGCAGTGGGCACTGTAAGTTTTGGGCGTGTGCAAAATCTTATTATTGTAGATGAGACAAATATACCGCCAGATGTACAGGAATAAATACGTACTAAAAAAAGCCGGTTATGAACACCGGCTTTTTAAGTATCAAGCTTAGAGCTGATTGATGGTAGCTACGTCAGCAAGCTCTTTTGGATGAGCATCAGGCTCATCATGTTGCGTTACTTCAGCATCAGCATCAATGTTTTCACATGGATCGCATGGATTGCATTTGTTACGTGTATCGCAGCATTCCATTTGGTCATTGCAACGGTCCATAATTGATACGCATCCTTTACGGCAACCGCACGCAGGAAGCAATGCAATGCTGAGCAAACACAAAATTGAATACAATAGGCTTCTTTTCATGTGCACTATCTCCACATTTTGATGATAAACAGATATTACTTTCTAGCTCTTTTAGTTATACCTGTTTTATTTTTTTTTTCTATCTTTTTAAAGGTATCAGGTGCAAAAGCAGCCTGAATAACTTCATCCATTGTGCGAACAAAAATGAGCTGCATGTCTTCAAGAGGCGTGTCCTTGAGTACTTCCTGAATGTCATCATAGTTTTCGTGCGGCACAAGGACCGTTTTCATGCCATGTTGTTTTGCGGCAAGTAACTTCTCTTTTAAGCCGCCAACAGAAAGTACGCGTCCTTGCAGCGTGATTTCACCAGTCATTGCCACATGTGGCATCGTTGGCTTTTTCGTAAGAGCTGAAATCAATGCTGTGCAGATAGTGATACCTGCTGATGGGCCATCTTTAGGCGTTGCCCCTTCAGGAATATGAATATGAATATCGCGATTATTATAAAAGCCTTTTGGTAGACTTAATTCAGTATTGCGCGAACGAATATAGCTCAATGCTGCATGAGCAGATTCTTGCATTACTTCGCCTAGCTGGCCAGTTAGGGTCATATTACCTTTACCTGATAATGCAGAGGTTTCAATTTCAAGTACATCGCCACCAAACTCTGTCCATGCCAAGCCGGTGACTAAGCCAATGCGGTCAGTACGATCATTCAAGCTTGTTTTTTTGAATGTGGGATACCCAAGCCATTCTTGCAAAAGCTTAGGGGTTACGCTTACTGAAGTTTTAGTCTTATCTTTAAGGAGAATTTGAATTGCCTTACGCATGAGCTTTGCAAGAATGCGCTCAAGCTGACGAACGCCAGCTTCTTTTGTGTACTCGTTAATAATCTTGAGTAATTGTATATTTGTAAGCTTAAATTGCTTTGCGGTCAACCCATACTCTTTGAGGTTTTTAGGCAGCAAGAATTGACGAGCAATTTCAAGCTTCTCATTTTCGCTATACCCAGAAAGCGTAATGATCTCCATACGGTCAAAGAGCGGATAAGGAATGCCTTCCATCATATTTGCCGTAGCGATAAACATAACTTTCGACAAGTCATAGCCTACATCAAGGAAGTGATCAACAAATGTTTTGTTTTGTTGTGGGTCAAGCACTTCAAGTAATGCAGATGCAGGATCGCCTTGCATATCGCGGGCCATTTTATCGATTTCATCAAGCAAAATAACGGGATTTTGTGTTTTGGCTTTTTTCATCGCTTGAATGATTTTACCAGGCAATGCGCCAATGTACGTGCGGCGGTGCCCACGTATTTCGGCTTCATCTTTGATACCGCCAAGTGAAATACGCACAAACTCACGACCGGTACTGCTGGCAATAGATTTTGCCAATGAGGTCTTACCTACTCCAGGAGGGCCGACTAAGCAGATTACAGGTGATCGCTCAAGCGACTTAGAGAATTTACGTGCTGCCAAGAACTCAATGATACGTTCCTTTGCTTTTTTAAGCCCAGCGTGGAAAGTATTGAGGATACGTTCGGCTTGTACGAGGCTTATGGTATCTTTTGAAACATTGTTCCATGGGAGTGAGAGGACCCAATCCACATAGTTGCGGCTGACCACTGCCTCAGAAGAGAGTGAGGGCATTTGCTCAAGGCGACGTAGCTCTTTTTCCACCTTTTCTTTAGCTTCTTCAGTAAGGCCAATTTTTTGAGTTTTTTCGCGCAATGCACTGATTTCTGCAGATTGGTCTTCGCGGCCAAGTTCTTTTTGAATAGCTTTCATCTGCTCATTCAAATAGTATTCTTTTTGGTTTTTTTCTACTTGGGTTTGAATGTGCCCACGAATTTTTTGCTCAACGGTGAGAATCTCGATTTCCCGCTGCATAAAGCTGCACAGTTTGAGCATGCGCTCTTTTAAGTTTTGGAGCTCAAGTATCTCTTGCCGCTCAGGGACGCTCAGGTTAAGGTGTACTGCGATGGTATCGGTAATATAATCAATGTCCTCGGGCGAATGTACGTTGCCAACCAGGTCAGTGGGCATTTTTTCGCTCATCTTTGCGTAGTGCAAATAGAGGTCTTTCAGCTGACGCCAGAGCGCTTGCAGTTCTACTTCTGTGTCCACCTGTTCGGTAGGTAGATCTTCGCACTCAGCACCCCATAGATTATTTTCAAGCTCTACAGAGGTAACGATATGAGCTCGGCAGATACCTTCGGCAAGTATTTTTAGGGCGCCATTTGGCATGCGCATAACCTGCAAAATAGTAGCCTTTACCCCTACGTGATAGACATCATCAATGGTAGGGTTTTCCGTCTCTGGGTCTTTTTGCGTAGTGATAAAGAGGGTCTTTTGCTGTTTTAAAGCATATTCCACCGCTTTTACGGAACTTGCACGTCCCACAATGATAGGGGTAATGCTTTTGGGCAAAATAACGACATTTTTTAGTGGTAATAGCGCAAGTGCAGGAGTATGCTCCTGTAGCATCGTTGCATCTATAACCTGATCTTGGCGCTCAATCATAATATCCAATCCTGTTTTTTAAGTGATTTTTATACTTTTTTAACTATAGTAAGTGGGTGCTTCTACATGAGAGTCCCATTTTTACTCTATTTTACCACGTTTTTGACATTAATGCACGTTCTGTTCAGCCCCAGATTGGGCCAAATAGGGCCCTCCTGGCAGTGCTTGCTCGTCAGGGCATGGGGGAAGTGCAGAGCAATAAGTATAAAGGCGTGAGTAGCAGTTTGTATGCTCGCACTATTTCCTTGTTTTATTAGAGGTAAAGGCATATATTTCTTTTTACAAATGAAATTTCATTTGCTAAGCTAAATGTGTTCGTAAAGAAAATCTGTATAAACCTTTTTTTATAAGGAAGCGTCGATGCTAGGTGGTTTAAAACGCACAGCTCAGGCTATGTGGGGGAAGTTCGAAAGTCGAAAAGAGCTGAATAGGTTCTTGCAGTTGGCCATTATTTTCGGTTTGATTATTGGTGTCTACTGGAGCTTGCGTACTATGAAAGATAGTATTTTTAATGCTATCGTCGGCGGTAAAGATTGGTTGTGGTCAGCAAAAATTTTCTCTCTTGTGGTGAATGTGCCGCTCGTTATTATCTATAGCAAATTGACTGACATCTTTCCACGTCACAAATTTTTCTGCTTTTTGACAGCATTTTATGGTATTGCCACGGCAATCTTTGCATGGGCATTTACCACAGATATTGGTCTTTTAAACACCGTAGCAAGCCCAGATCGTTATATTGGTTGGGCATGGTATGCGTTTGTTGAGAGTTTCGGTTCACTTGTTGTGGCGCTTTTCTGGGCGTTCACTACCGATATCACCAAGCCAGAAGCGGGCAAGCGTGGCTTCCCATTAATTATTCTGTTTGCGCAGATGGCAAACATTGTGTTCCCGTACTTCATGTCAGCAAAACGTCTTGGTTTTGCAAACAGTGCGCCAGTGGTATTTCTTTGCGCAATCTTAATGTTTGTGATTTCACTATTGATGCTTGTGTTTATTCGTGTAACGCCGCCAGAAGACTTGGTTGGGTACCCAGCTGGTAATGTTGAGACTGCTGAAGCAGCTAAAGGTGAGCCGGAAGGCGAGCCAGGCTTCTTTGAAGGGCTCAAGCTCTTGCTGACCGAAGGCTATCTGTTTGGTATTTTCCTTATCATTTCGGTGTATGAAATTATTGTAACTATCATTGACAACCACTTTAAAGTAACCACCTTTGAAAGTTTTGCGGGCGAAAGTCATGTGCAAGACTTGCTTGCGAATTATGCTTCATGGACCGGTGTTGTTGCGTTCTTGTGTGTGCTGCTTGGTATTAACAATATTCAGCGTAAAATGGGTATGACTGCTTCATTATTGGTATTGCCGCCATTGGTGGGTGTCGCAATTATGATGATTAAGTTCCACCCTGAAAACTTGAACGTTGCGTTCTGGATTATGGTCTTCTCAAAAGCGGTGAACTATGCATTGAACCAGCCAACTATTAAGCAGCTCTATATTCCAACGAGTAAAGATACAAAATATAAAGCAACGGCATGGATTGAAACCTTTGGTTCTCGTGCATCAAAAGCGATGGGTTCAGCGTTTGCAGGATTGCGACCACATTTAGGCATTGCACAATTCTTGACCGTCTCTGCATCGCTCTCTATGGGCTTTATTGGGATCTGGATTGTGATTGCAATGTATGTTGCTAAAAAATATAACAAAGCAGTCGCTGAAGATACGGTTGTCTGCTAGTTACATGGTAATATGAGAGGTAAAAAGAGTCTTTCTGTTCAGGTTTTGTGCAGGAAGGCTCTTTTAGTTTTTAATGAAGCGTGTGTGGTAGTTTGATGGTAATATTTTTAGTGTAGGATGGGTGTTTGATGACCGCCAAAGCCGCAACCGTTTTAGATACGCCTGAAATAAGTGCACAATATGAGCAACGTAAATTTTTATTGCTCGGATGCACCTTCTTCTTTGTTATTGCTGCCTATACGCTCATACAAGCGTTAAAAGATTCAATTTTTGCCCACATAGTAGGCAAAGAGATGATTCCATGGGCACGTTACTTTTCTATGTTTTTGTTGATGCCGGCAATTGTCTTTTATGCCCGCCTGGTAGATAAGTGGCGACGTTATTACCTGCTCTGCTTTTATGCTGGGCTCTATGCCGTTATGAGTTTGGTATTTTGCTACTTCATTGCCGATCCAGTTATAGGTATTGAAAATACCAATGAAAGTAAGTGGCGCCTATTTGGATGGTTCTTTTATTTTTTTAGTGAAGGGTTTTCTCCGTTTGTGGTGAGTGTCTTTTGGGCATTTGTGAACTCAGTGAGTAGTCCAGATAGTGCAAAATTGCGATATGGCACCATCACTGCATTTTCAAAAATAGGTGGTATGTTTAGTGCAGGTATGTGCTGGATGCTGCTTCGCTGGCGCGATGCACAAGGTGTGTGCGTGTTGAGTGATACGGTGAATCACCAGATCATTTTGATCACTGCCACGGTATTTTTGTGTGCGATTCCGCTTATGATTGCCTATCTTATGTATGCCATTCCGGGTCGTTATTTACACGGTTATGAAGCGGCATATAAGGTAGAGAAAATAAAGAAAAAAACAGGGACCGCAGATACTGGCGTGTTTGCTGGTGTGAAGATGCTTCTTAAGTATCCCTATGTGTTGGGTATCTTTGGCATGGTATTCTTTTATGAAGTGCTTGGCACTGTGATTAGCTATCTTCGTATTGCAGTTGCAAAAGAAGAGGCATCGTGCTTGTCGGATGTTTCAGCAATGCTCTTTAAGATGATGTTCTTGACGCATTTTGTTGGTTTTTTCATTTCGTTCTTTGGTACACGTACGTTGCTCAAAAGGTTGGGCGAGCGCAGATGTCTGCTTTTGATTCCGGGTATTATAGGTATTGTTTTGTTAATTTTTATGCTTAATACGCGTAATCCAGAAGTGGTAGTGTTTGCTTTTGTGATGCTTAAGTCAGTGAACTATGCCTTTAGTTGGCCGGTCCGAGAAAGTTTATATATTCCAACGGTCAAAGAGATTAAGTTCAAATCCAAATCATGGATTGATGCTTTTGGATCGAAGTTAGCCAAGGCGTTTGGTGGCAGCTTCCTCATTTTCACTCAATGGTTAGGGCCAGTTATGTTTGTGCCTGCCTACTCTATATTCTTTGTGAGCGCGATCGGTCTTTGGTTTGCGAATGCTTGGTTGCTTGGCAAACGTTTTGATTACGCGGTAAAGTATAATGAGGTAATTGGTCTTGATGTCCAAATTGGCGACATAAAAAGCGAAAGTAAAAGCCTTGAAGAGCAGCAGCCTAAAGAAAGTGCGTAATATTGTGGGGAAACATTGCCTTTCTTGAAGCTTTTGTTACACTAAATAGCGTTATATATAGTTGAATTGCTTGTCCCCTAAGTATTAGGGTGGCCATTATGAAAAAATGTGGCCCAGGGGACAATCGACAAAACCCTGAAGGATTTCTTACATGATTTCATTAGAAAAATTATTTAAAGCTGGTGTGCATTTTGGCCACCAAAAACGTCGCTGGTCTCCAAAAATGGCACCATACATTTGGGGCTACAAAAATAATATTCACCTGATTGATATTTCAAAAACTGCGCTGCAGCTAGAAAAGGCGTCTAAATTTCTTAAAGGCCTTGCATCTGAAGGTAAGACGGTCTTGTGGGTGGGGACAAAGCGCCCGGCTCAAAATGTGATTGAGCAAGCGGCAAAGCGCCTTGATATGCCATATGTTAACCATCGTTGGATTGGTGGTACCTTGAGCAATTTTGCGCAGGTAAAAAAATCGGTAACTAAGTATTTGCACTATAATGATGTATTGGCAAAAGCTGATAAGTATCCACACTACACGAAAAAAGAGTTAAATACCATTCAAAAAGCGGCTGCTCGTTTAGAGCAAAACGTTGGTGGCATTTTGCATTTGAGTTGGCCAGTTGGTGCACTCGTAGTGGTTGACGCCATTAAAGAGCGTTCAGCATTGCGCGAAGCCGCTACTATGGGCGTGCCAGTCGTTGCTTTGGTGGATACTAATGCAGATCCAAGCATGGTTGATATTGTAGTGCCAACAAATGATGACTCTCCTCGTGCTATTCAGGTGCTTGTTGAGTATATGGCTGATGCAGTGGAAGCTGGTCGTCAAGAGCATAAGCAAAAAGTGCAAGAAGAAAAAGAGCAAAAAGAGCTAGAGCGTCTTGCTGCGAAAAAAGAAAAAGAAGCAAAAGCACCAAAGAAAGAAAAAGCTGAGGCTGCTGAGCCAAAAAAAGCAGCTGAAAAAAAGCCTGCGGTAAAAAAAGAAAATAAGGCTAAGGAAGCGGCAGCGCCTAAAAAAGAGGCTGCTAAAAAGCCTGCAGCAAAAAAGCCTGCAGCAAAAAAAACTGAAGCGAAGTCTCCAGCAAAAAAGAGCGCGAAGAAATAACAAAGGCTTGGGATCTTCGGAGAGGTGTCTGAGTGGTCGAAAGAGCACGATTGGAAATCGTGTATGTCCCGAAAGGGGCATCGAGGGTTCGAATCCCTCTCTCTCCACCAACCTACGCCAAGGCTTACGCCTACGCCAAGGATACGGCGCACAGGTCGGTTGGCAGCTTGCCCGACGTAGTAAGCAACTTGAGTTGACACGTAGTCGGGGCCAGTTTTTTAGTGAGTCGCTTCATTTGACATGAATTGAAACAAAAGTTTGGGAAAGCATATAAGAAGCATGCTGCTTAATCTGTCAGGTCCGAAAGGAAGCAGCAGGAGTAGTGTTTGCTTTTGTATGTGCTTTCCCTTTTTGACTATGTAAGTATGCGTATGAATTTAGATAAACAAAAGACACAGTTGAATCTCGCTCGTAAGTGGCGGTCACAAAGCTTTGACCAAATTATTGGTCAAGATGTGTCTGTGCGCATACTCAAAAATTCACTCTATCTTAATCATTTTTTCCCTGTATATCTGTTTGCAGGTCAGCGTGGCTGTGGTAAAACCACGACAGCGCGTGTATTTGCAAGTGCGATTAATTGTGAGCAATTTGATCACTTTCGTCAAAACCCGAAAGAGCAAGTGATACCTTGCTTGCACTGTGCATCATGTAAAGCAATGCTCGCAGGCAAGCATCCGGACTTTATCGAAATGGATGCAGCATCGCATACGGGTGTGGATAATGTGCGTCAAATCATTGATGCTTCATCGTTACTACCGCTTATGGGGCGTAAAAAAATATATTTAATTGATGAAGCCCATATGTTAAGCAAAGCGGCATTTAACGCCTTTTTAAAAATTTTAGAAGAGCCGCCTGCATCAGCGCTCTTTATTTTAGCAACGACTGATACACAAAAGATTATCGAGACAGTACGTTCTCGTTGTTTTCAACTCTTTTTCAAGTCTATAGACAGCACCGTATTGTTGGGGCATTTGCAGAATGTATGCCAGCAAGAGCAGATTGTGTATGATGATGAAGGCTTATCATTGATTATCTCTGAAACAGAAGGATCTGCGCGCGATGCATTAAATATGCTTGAAAGTGTCCGTTTTTCTGCTGCTCGCGTTGATAAGCAAGCAGTTCTGCACGTATTAGGTCACATTGATAACGAGCGCCTTTTTGCCTTATTAAAACATGTGCTCAATAAAGATGTTCCTAGACTTTTAAAAACGTTGCATGCTATTGATCGTTCACAATGTTCAGCTGCCTTTATGTGGCAACATTTTTTACGTCTTTTGCACACGTGTATTCGTATTAAGCATGGTATTACCACTGATGCATTTGCTTCATTAGTGCCTGATTTGAAAAAATTATTGCAAAAGGTGCATTGGAAAGTGCTGTATCAACATCTTTCACAGTGCTATGAGCATGAAATGATTTTTAACAAAGCGAGTGATCAGCATGCATTTTTTGAAATGATGTTATTGCAGTTGTGTGCTGGCGCATTTACTACGTATAACGACGATGATACGAGTTCTGGTTGTTCTTCTCCTGCGCAAATGCCGGTGGTGCAAGAAGTGCAAGATGAGTGTGATGAGCTTGATGAGCAAGAGGATGAACAAGAAGATGATGCTGATGAGGTAATGGAGTTTTCTGCTGTCTGGAAGCAGTGTGTACATGCTATTGCAGCGCTGGGGGATCCGTTGATTGCTTCTATTTTCAAGCAGAGTCAGTTTACTTCATTTGATCAGCAGTCAGGCATGATTTCTATTGCATTTGAACAACGCTTTTCATTTTTCCAAGATAGTTTGCAAGCAGCTCAAGATGCATGGTTGCCAGTGATTAAAAAACATTTTGGGCCAAATGCCCATTGCAACTCATTGTTTACGGCAGAAAATGCTGCAGTGGCAAAAAAAGTAGTGCAACCCGCCATGGCAGAGCTTCCTAAAAAGCGGCCAACAGCACAACCACAACAAGCATATACGCCAGCTTCGCCACCACCACGACGATCATCTCCCAAAAGTGCAGCAACACGATCTTCAGAAGTGCGCTTAGATGTTTCAGATAAAGAGGTATGGCCGCACATAAACATGGTACTACAACATTTTCCAGGCACTGTATATGAAATGAAGGAGCAACAACATGGCTAAATTACCACGTGTGGTCTTAGTAGGACGCACCAATGTGGGCAAATCAACGCTCTTTAATCGTCTTTCTACCGAAGTAAAAAGTATTACGATGGACCAAGAAGGGGTTACTCGTGACTTTATGAAGGATATTGTCTGTTGGAATAGTGCCTGTTTTGAGCTTGTGGATACTGGTGGTATTCAAGTGCGCAAGGCAAAAGATCTTATTGAAGAACATATCTCTGATATTGCCAAAGACCAGTTGCAAAAAGCAGATGTCATACTGTTTGTGACAGATGGTACTGTGGGTGTATTGCAAGATGAAGTGCAGTTTGCAAAGATGCTTCATAAGCTCGAAAAACCAGTTATGGTGCTCGTTAATAAAGCGGACGTAAAAGAAGTAGAAGATCGTATTTACGAATTTGATCGTCTTGGATTTTCTTCGGTGCGTCCTATTTCAGCACAACATGGCACTGCCGTTGCAGATGTACTTGATGAGGTGGTGGAACTCTTGCCTAAAAAGGTGGCAGAGCCTGAAATTGAACGCCCTTTACGTGTAGCGTTAATAGGAAAACCAAATGTGGGTAAGTCATCGCTGCTGAATGCGCTTATAAAAGAAGAACGTGCCCTTGTGGCCGATATGCCGGGCACTACGCGAGAAGCAATTACTGAAAAGGTTTCCTTTTATCAGCAAGATATTGCGATTAGTGACACCCCTGGTGTGCGTCGCAAACGTGGCGTAACGGAAGATCTTGA
>Ga0180437_10008914_pt1 | contig 12577 bp, 11 predicted proteins | sample SS_ome_4_FD_132410 | JGI IMG/M metagenome (GOLD analysis project Ga0180437, IMG submission 132410) | Hypersaline lake sediment archaeal communities from the Salton Sea, California, USA - SS_3_D_1 metaG | ecosystem: Environmental > Aquatic > Non-marine Saline and Alkaline > Hypersaline >...
TACGATTTGACACTGGCCGAAGCTCTGTATAAGCTGGGACGTCGGGATGAGGCGAGGGATCATCTGCGAACCGTCGAATCGCAAAAGAAAGCCCTGCCGGATTTTTACATCAAATGGGCCATGCTCAGTCATCGCTACCCTGAATTGGGCAATCCCGAAGAAATCCTTGGGCGCGGTGTCAAGAAATTTCCCGATAACGACGAGGTACACAACAGCCTCGCCTATGCGCTCTTTCAGAGCAACCTGGAAGAAGCCGAACATGCCTGGCATCGGGCTTTACAACACAATCCAAATCATGTCGGGGCCAAGGCCGGTCTGGCCAAACTGTATGCACACTGGGGGAAGTCTGAGGATTTGGAACGTACGGTGGATGATATCTCGAAGACATCGAATAACCGTGAAGTGCTCAAAATGGTCGGAGGGTACTGCCTCCATGCCCAGAGATACGACAAGGCCATCGAGGTGTTTAGCCGGTACATGATCCTGAATCCAGAGGATACAGAGGTGCTCTCGGATGTGGCCACGTGTTATGCAAAACTGGGACAGTATGAAGCGGCCTTGGTCGGGTATAAAGAGGCCCTGAGGCTGGATAGTCGAAATCCTACGATTCTAAAGAATATCAAAGCCTTGCAGCGCCTGATCCTGAGTACGGGGAATCAGTGATACGCCATATTTTGATGGATGGGGAATTGCAGAATGTCAAAGACGGATAAGAAAAAGAGGATGGAACGCTCACATCACACACTTTCGCTCTGCATGATCGTGAAAAACGAGGAAGAGTTTCTGGGGCAGTGCCTGGAAAGTGTTCACGATGTCGTGGATGAGATGATCATCGTGGACACGGGGTCTACGGATCGGACTGTGGAGATTGCAGAGAGCTACGGGGCAAAGGTCTACCATCATCCCTGGCAGGGGAGTTTTAGCGAGGCGCGGAATTATGGACTCCAGTTTGCCACCTGTGATTGGATTTTGCAGTTGGACGCAGACGAAGCCTTGGAAAGGGAAGATATCCCGCTCCTGAAAAAGACGATACAGTCGAACCGTTATGACGTCGTTTTTGTAAAAATCTTAAACGAATTCAAAGAAAGCTGTACGGTGCATTATTTCCAGCGGCTTTTCCGTCGCGGAAAGGCTGTTTACGCCGGTATCGTTCATAATCAATTGGTCTATCGCGGGAACGATTTGGTCACAGAAATTCGTGTATTCCATTACGGCTACAATCTATCCAAAGAAAAAATGGCGGCCAAGCACGGCCGGACCGAAACCCTGCTGCTCAAACAGCTAGAGGAAGACCCGACCAATCCCTTCCACTACCAGAACTATGTTCGAATTCTCCGGGCGCAGCGAAAATTCGAAGAGGGAGTCCGGGCGGGACGCAAGGCTATGGTTGTTTGCCGTGACCGGATGGAAGATTATCATTTTCAGATGATTGCCTTTGATACGACCAACTGTCTGATGGGGCTTGGCAGAGCCGAGGAGGCCGAAATGCTCTGCCGTCGGGTACTCAAGGAGCATCCGGATAATATGGATATCCTCTACGTGCTGGCCGGTTCCCTGAACAAACAGAAGAGATACCAGGAGGCCGTCGAGGCTTACCGAAGATACTTGACCATCAATGAAAAGACAACGGGGCTGAATCCCCAACTGATCTACGACACCTACAGCATGGCGCATAAGGCGTGGGCGTTGATTTCCAATTGCTGTTTCGAGATGGGAGACCTTCAAGGGGCCCAGGAAGCCGCCGAGATGGCCGTCGCCTTGTGGCCGGGAATTTCCATGTACAAGATTCCCTTAGCTCGCATCCTCCTAGAAAGAAACAGAACCGAAGAAGCCGAGAAATTGCTGGGCGCAGTGCATGTACAGCATCAATCCAACCCTGAATTCTATAAACGATGGGCCAAGCTGTGCGTGAAGTACTCATTCATGGGCAATCCGCAGGAGAAATTAGCGCTTGGTCTGGAGCGTCATCCCGATTCCGATGACCTTCATAACGAGTATGCGTATGCAGTACAGCAGTCCGATCCTCAAGCGGCAAAAAAGCACTGGAAAAAAGCGATCCAGATCAATCCCCTCCACATCGGCGCGCATGCGGGCCTGGTACGGCTCTATGGGAGAGAGGCCAGATCAGATGCCCTGGAAAAACATGCCAGTGTCATCCTGGAGCAGTGCCATCAAAAAGGCCTTTTAAGAGAAATCGGTCAAACCTGTATGAATGTCCAACTGTATGCCAAGGCTGTCGACTTGTTTACCCGGTGTTTATCCATCGAACCGGAAGATGCGGACAGTCTGGCCGATGTGGCCACGTGCTATGCCCGAATGGGGCAGTACGAGGCGTCGTTCCTGGGGTACAAGGAGGCTCTTCGTCTGAGTCCCCGGAATCCCACGATTTTAGAGAAAATGAAACAATTGCAACATCGAATGGAACAATCAATAGCAGAGCCGTCTTAAGATGAGGAAAGAATCAACATACTTGCATGAAAGCCGAAAAAAAGTTATTAAAGTATTTTACCTCCTGACCGATAATATCTAATGATTGGACGATCGTCGATTTTGCAAGGAAACAGCACGGATGCACAAGTAATCACAAGGAGGTAAAACTATGGCTAGTGCAGATCTAAGCCGTATTAACACCAACATCGCCGCATTGAATGCTCTGAACGCGTTGAACAGCGTGAATACGCGTATCAGTGTTCATTCCCTGCGGTTGGCAACGGGTAAGCGGATCAACTCCGCAGCCGATGATGCGGCCGGCTTCACCATCGCATCGAAGTTGAAAGTGAAGTCTGAAGGTCTGGGTACCGCTCTGGACAACATCGGATCGGCCAAGAACCTGATGACGGTTGCCGAGGGTCATCTGACCAACATACAGGAGATCCTCACCGGAATGAAATCAAAGGCTATGCAGGCGGCCAACGGCACCCTAGGCAGCGATGAGAGAGCCGCCATTCTGTCTGAGCTCCAGGAGTTCAACAACCAGATTGACTCCGAAGTTGAGCAGGCCAAGTGGGCGGGCGTTCCCATCCTGGGAACCGGTTCTATATCCGACCTGACCTTTCAGATCGGTGTGGGCACGGCTTCCTCGGACGAATTGAGCTTTAACGTGGCCGACAACACGTGGGCCACCGGAACGAATACGACGTTCAATTCCGCAGGCCTCAACATCGTGGCCTCGGGCAGTGTCGTGAAAGCGGCTGCCACGGCGGGCTTCACCGGAGCTACTGGTCTCGCCAATGCCGTGTTCGCCGTAGGCACGTCTAGCACGATCAACGGAACGTACGGGACAGAGCTCGCCACCGGCACGTATACACTGGAAATCTCCACGACGGCCGGCGGTACGGGTTCTGCCAGCTCTGTGACGATCCGTCTGAAGGATTCTGGCGGCAACTATCTCTCCATCGATCAGGACGGTACCGTGGCCGGAGCCGGTGACTATGGCACGTCCATTTCTTACTCCCTGAGCGGAGGCGCCGGTGCCACCAACGGTAATGCCGTGGATCTGGGTGTTGGTATCACCATCGATCTCGATAATGTTGCCGTTACAACGAATGGTACCGCCACAGCGACCATCACCTACACCCAGGCAGGTAACAGCGTGAGCACGCAGTCCTTGGCTCAGGACTTCATGGACAATGTCGATGCGGCCATAAACAAGGTGTCGGAAGGTCTCAGCTACATTGGTTCGATGATCAACCGTCTGGGCTTCCAGGAGGAGTCGTTAACGGTAGCCAAAGTGAACTCCGAAGCTGCCTATAGCCGTATCGTCGATGCCGACATGGCCTTCGAGCAGTTGGAGACCACGAAACTGATGATCCTCCAGCAAACGGCAACAGCCATGCTGGCACAAGCGAATGTGGCACCGCAGACAGTCTTGGCACTGTTTGGATAATGATCCAATTCGCAACGATTGACACACACTCAGTTTGATCGAAAGGAGTGGAAGGGAGTGCACTTCTCAAGGTGCACTCCCTTTAAAAGCAATTAAAGAGAAAAAAATAAAAGGGTTCGAATGATGGCGCCAGAAACATTGATACGTAACTACTCGAACAGTTGTGTGAATACTTACAAAGAACAAGAGATTATGATGTCTTCCCCTGAAAAATGCATTCTCCATTTGTATGATGCAGCTATTCAAGGATGCGCCATGAGCCAGGAGGACAGGGCCGGAAAGGCTCTGGCTATGCTCATCGATGGACTGGATTATCAGGCCGGTGGCGATATCGCAAAACGGTTATTCGAACTCTATGAGTACTGCCTTCGCTTGATTCATCGGCACGAGTTTGAGAGTCCTATCCGAATACTCAAGGGAATTCGAGAGGCGTGGCAGAAGGCATTAACCGCCGAGCTTGCTGCATGAGCCGTTGACCAGGAGGTTCGCTGTGATCTCACTTTCATCCATTGCCGGTCAAAATTCCAGTATCGAATCGTTGATTCAACAATACATGGCACTTGAGCGGCGTCCGATACAGGAATTGCAGAGTAAAAAAGCGGCGCTGAATACCAAGAAAGCGGTTTTTAACGATTTGAAAAGCAAATTGGTTTCCTTGGAAAATGCTGCCGAGGTTCTGGCCGACACGACGAACGACTCGATTTTCAATGCGGTGAGTGTCTCATCGGAGGATACCGAGAAACTGACGGTTACGGCGGGCACCGATGCGGCCCAGGGACAGTATGTTTTCAGAATTCGGCAGCTGGCCACGGCTACTCGGATGAAGAGCACGGCGGATTTAAACACGCACAAATCGGCCAAGAGCTCGAGTCAGGTTGTCGCTGGATCTGACGACCTGGACACGGATGAAACATGGGCCGATGCGGGTTTTGACACGACGCCGGACGGTACGGTGACGATTAATGCGGTGGAGTTCACGTTGGCCGATTACAGCACCGTTGACGATTTCATGGATGCGGTGAACAATCATGAGACAGCCAATGCGAATATCTACTACGACAGCGACAGCGACAAGTTTGTTATCGAGAGCACCAACGGAGACAACCTCGTCCTTTCGGAAACGGGAACCAACGGTTTTTTAACAGAGGTGAATATCACGGCAGGAACGTATACGACTAACACCGTGGGTCTTGAATCCAATGCCTATCTGTACGAGATTAACTTTGATAACGGATTTTCATCCAGCGACTCGGGCAGCTTCAAGATTAACGGGACCACGATTACGTGGGATGCCGATACCGACACCCTGGATTCTGTGATTTCGGCTATCAACCACTCCGATGCGGGTGTGACGGCATTTTACGACGACTCGCTGGATCGTGTGGTTTTTACCTCGGACACGATGGGATCCGAAGAGATTGAATGGGAGGATGTTGAGGGTACGTTTCTTGGCGATACACTGAAGCTGACGGGGGTCACCCAGACCACGGGACAGAATGCCCTGTTCACGATTAATTCCACGGATTCTGCGGATGAAATTACCAAGGAATCGAATACGTTCACCATCAACGGTCTCATCTTTGACCTGAAGGCGATTACCGTAGCCAATGACAGTTACAGCGATGCAGACACGACCACAGTCACGGTGAATTCGGAAAAGGATGAAAGCACGTTAAAGTCAAAGATCAATGATTTTTTAAACGCCTACAATTCGGCTATCGACTATCTTAAGGCAAAGTTAGCAGTAGATACATCCACGTACACGCGAGGAGCATTGGCGGGAGAGAGTGTGCTCAGAAGTTTAAAGACAGACATCATCGGGATTCTTTTGGCCCAAGTTTCAGGTGTCGATTCTGACAAGCCATCCTATCTCGGAGATATTGGCATTACTCTGGATGATAACCTCCATGCCTCGATTTCGGATGCATCAGAGTTGAGCGATTGGTTGGATGAGGATCCAGATGCAGTGGCCGATCTCTTCAATTCGACCTATGGTGTGGCTAATCAGATGGTAGAACTTCTCGAGCCGTATAGCGAGAGCTACGGAATCATCGACGATAGTAAGAATTCGATCAGTGAGTTGATGGAAACCATCGATGACCGCATCGCAAGACTCGAGGAGCGGATGGAAAGAAAAGAAGCTTATTACAGGCAGCAATTTTCAGCACTCCAGGAGGCGTTGAGTGCCGTTAATTATCAGCAATCTGTATTAAGCAACATCATGAATTACACACTTAACAGTATACAGTAAACGGGTTAAGTGGTCGAAAGGAGTTACCATCATGGAAGCCGCTCCGATTTTACACGCATTAGATGAAGTTTCTGAGAGCGTCATCGTTCAGGAGGCGCGCTCCTTATCGGGCATACGGGCACCACAGCCTGTCTCGCAGCCTAGCGAAGGGGAATCCAAAGAGCAAGTTTTACTGACGACGCAGAAGGCTGCCGATGGAATTGCTGATAAGATGAATCAAGTTGCTTCTGTGTTCAATACGAGCTTGGCGTTTTCAGTAGACGAATCAACGGGCAAGACAGTCATCAAGGTCATGGATAAGGAAACGGAAGAAGTGATCCGGCAAATCCCACCGGAAGAGATGCTGAGAATGATTGGGAAGATGCGTTACGTCATGGGCATGATTTTGGATGTTCAAATTTGACCACAGCGGGAGAAACAATCATGAGGACTGGGAACGAAGCCCTGTACGATGAGATTATCTCCGTGCTCCACGCAGAGTATGAGTGTGCTGAGTCACTGCAGGCATCCAGCAGTGAAATTCAATCTCTTATCGATGCAGAAAAATTCGTTCAGGTACAAGAACGACTCTTCGCTCGGGGTGAGGTGGTTGAATTAATGATTTCTCTCGACTGTCAACTGGCGGAATTGTTGGCTCGTAAGCCACTAAACGCGGTTCAAGAGGGATGGGAGGATGTACTGGCATTGGCCGGAAGACTCCGGGAATTGATGAACTCGGTCATGGGCATGGACAGGGTGAGCCGGGGAAAGCTGGAAGAAAGCCGTAGGGATGTTGGGGAACGATTGCAAGCCTTGCAGAAGGGCAGGAAGCTCGCCAGAAGCTACGGACGGTGTTATGATCATCAAAGCCATTCTTTGATGAACGCCTGAATCCTATTCATATAAGGATGAGAGCCGTGAGTGTAGAGCATGTATCGGAAGGATTCGGATCGCATCAAGTTCAGAAAGGGTATCTGGATGCGAAACGAAAAACAGAATCCGATAAAAATGAGGAGTCGAAGCGGTCGACTGGAACGGATTCTGATCGTGTAGAAATTTCTGAAAAAGCAAAGCAGCTGGCTGAAAAGAATATCCAAGCGCAACAACTGAAGGATGATTTGAATAAGCTGCCCGAACCACAGTTGCGTCAGGATAAGATTCGACAGGCCGCAGTTAGAGAGCGGACGGGACATTACGAACGACAGGATGTGCAGGAAAAGATCGTCAGATCGGTTTTGGATAAATTAGGCAGTATGGACGGATCGGAGCAATCGGGTGGTACTGAAACAGACGCTACACAGCAATCCGATGTCGAATTGCGATGGGACAAAATTCAGGAAGTCTCCAGAAGAATAGAAGCATTGTATTACGAGCGTCAAGAAATCATGGAAAGTATTATCGATCGGTTGTTGGGTTTATAAATTGTAGGAGGTATTACTGTGAAAGTTCTTGTCGTTGACGATTCTAGTACGATGAGGCGAATTCTGACAAATTGTTTGAAAGAAGCCGGATTCGAGAATTCGATCCAAGCTGCGGATGGAATCGAGGCCATGGATGTCCTCTCTAAGGAGAAAGATGTGGGACTCATTCTGCTTGATTGGCACATGCCGAACATGGATGGTTTTACGTTCCTGCAAGAAGTCAAGAAAAATGATGGGACCAAAGGTATACCCGTGATCATGGTCACAACACAGGCCGAAAAACAGAGTGTTGTGGAGGCGTTGCAGGCAGGGGCTTCGAATTATGTGGTCAAACCCTTTACGCCCGAGGTTATCAAAGAGAAGATCATAGAAGTAATAGGATAGACGATAGATTTCCTCAGCACGGATCATCACATCACAAGGGATAGGAGGAAGCGATGTGTTTTTATCGGTTGCGAGGAGGGGATTTTCTTTGAATGTCATATGGTAGGTAAAGTTTCTGTCATTGTATCCTGCCATCTGTTTGTTCTTCGAATACCCCCTCCCAAAAAACCACAAAACAGTACATAGTAGTTCTTTTTTACGCCATGAGTAGTTAAAAAGTCGTTAGAGTCCACGCACTCGGTCGAATTTGCAAATTGATGTAGAATCCTGACGTGAGTTGGTCAGTTTGTAATGTTGTTTTTTTTAGAGTTAGTGGATATTTGCCTTGTCTAGCTGACGTTGAAAATAAAGCGGCGTGGCATACGGATTGCTTAACGGGATGAACATAATGGGCCGTACCTCAACCAAAAAAGAAATGATGGGCAAGAAGCGACGTTTTGTCACGCGGTTGAGTCGCATAATTCCTGCCCGGTGTCAGCTTTGCGGCCATTGGGGATTCCCTTATGCAACATGCGATTGGATATGCGATGCCTGCTTGATTCGTATTTTTTCTCAGGTTTCCACGAAGCCGGCCTGTCACAAGCAATCGAAGCGAAGTCCGGAATCCTTATAAGCGTAGTCTATAACACGACTGAAGTCATGGAGGGAGACGCTGAAGAAAATAGCCGTTGCTACGAGTAAAGGGGGGGTGGGCAAGACAACCATCGTTACCAATGTGGCTGCAGGATTAGCCCAGAGAGGTCTGCGGGTACTGCTGATCGACTGTGATGCTCAGGGGAATCTGCAAAATCAATTCAACGTGAAAACAGAAAATTCCCTGGTCGATCTTCTACTGGGCGGTGATGTGGAGATAGCTTCTGTTCGGCCGGGATTGGAGCTTATCAACTCGGGCAAAAAACGGTTGGCAGAAGCAGAACTTTCCCTGTCGGGAAAGACTGCTCGGGAATCGGTGATGAGAGAGAGGTTGAAGACATTGGACGGATACGATTATGTGTTCTGCGACCTTTCTCCGACTGTGACGTTAATCAATACTATGGCTCTTGCCTTTTGCGATTATCTCATCGTGCCAGTATCGATGTCGTTTTATGCGATTACCGGCGCTCATCAGATTCTTGAAACGGCAGAGGAAATCAGCCAGCTTTCAAAGATTGATCTTGTGGGACTGATTCTGAATTTTTATAACAGCCGAACGAATTTGGCAAAGATGGTTACTCAGGCCGTGAGGGATAAATGGGGGAGCAAAGTATTCAAGACAGTCATACGGAAAAATGTCGCCATCGAAGAGGCCCCGAGTCAGCGATTAACCATTTACGAGCATGCGCCTCGATCTCATGGTGCAGAAGATTTTAACAACCTGACAGAAGAATTTCTAAAAAAATGGTGATAAAGAAGGGAGATGTTTATCCATGGCTAGAAAAAAGATGAACGCCTTTACCGCAGATGATGCGAAGGACAGCTTCACGCCGACCCTAAAAACGCTGAAGGCAGCAGATGTTGCGGTAAAGGAGGATACGAAAGCGCCTGCCGGTGCAGCAGGGAAAAAATCAGTACCCTCGGACAACGATCGTCAGCCAGCAAAAGAACGAGCTAAAACGAAGACCCAGGTCAAAAGTAAAGGTGCGGTAGAGACGCAGGTTAACGAGAGAAACCAAACTCGGGACGACGCCAAGAACAAGCTCGTGAATAAGGAAGTACAGGACGAAACGTCTGCACGTGTCGCGCAAGCCTCGAACGGAGAATCGATTCGAGACTTCGATGAGGATCGTGGAACCGAGGCATTAATTCAATTGGTCGGTTTTTGCCTGGGTGACGAGGAATATGGATTTGAAATCCAGCGTGTGCAGGAGATCAACCGGATTGTGGAGATTACCCGGGTTCCTAGAACCCCAGATTTTGTAATGGGCGTCATCAATCTACGGGGCAAGGTGATTCCTGTCATCAATCTCCGTCAGCGATTTGGATTGATATCCAAAGAAGCGGACAAAGACACGCGAATCGTGGTGGTTGAAATTCAGAACAAGATTCTTGGGATCATGGTGGACGCGGTTTCCGAGGTGTTGCGTATTCCCGCCAGCACGATTGAGCCGCCGCCCGATATCGTTACAGGAGTTGATGCCGAGTATATCGAGGGGATTGCCAAGCTTCCAGAGCGGCTTTTAATCCTGTTGGATCTGGATAAGATTTTGTCTCACGAAGAGATCGATCGTATTGAAGAAGTGGCTTAAGAGGACATGCCATATAAAAACGCCATTATTCCATCGGTGTTCCTACACGTTAAGCAGGAAAGAGAATCCGGTCGTGTAGAATCGATGGACGTCACCCTCAAGAACAGCTTCTATTCGCTGGAGGAATGGCATGAGACGTTACGATAATGAGGATAATTTTAAAAGATGAATATTTGTAAGAAAGAGAGGAGTTTGCCATGGATGTAAAGAAAGGCCTGTGTTTGTTTGTCGTTTTGCTGATGCTCAGTCAGAGTGCTGTAGCGTTTGCCGGAGATGCCAATGCGACGCAATTCTTCTATATCGTTAAAAAATTGTTCCCAGAAGCATCGGAGATTGCCGTTTTTATTTCCCATGAAACGTTATCGGCACAAAAAGCGATGCTGGATCGGGCGGCCGCACAGAACAAGGTGAAAGCAACGATCTATCTCATTGAAAACAGTACGGATGTGGGAAAAAGGATTCGTGAATTGAGGGAAAACAGCATCCTGGTGATCTTCGATTCAAGTGTTTTGCTAAAAAAATCCACCCAACTCTACATCTTGAAGAATTGCAAAGAAAAACAGATATCCGTCTTTACCTCTTCGAGAGAATACTCTGATTTGGGTGCGTTGTTGGGGATCATCGAAGGGAGCGACAGTACGGTAAACTTGGTATTAAACCTGAAACAAAATGAGTATTTAAAACCGAAATTTACGGACGGTTTTATAAAAAATGCCGGTATCGCAGAAGTCATTCAGTAGAGCCGTCGCAGGAAAAATCGGATACACTTTTGGTGTAGAAAGGAGATAGGTAGCCATGCGTATTTCGACTCTTCAGACGTCTTTGCGGACCAAGATTGTCGGTGGCATTGTGTTGCTGGTTCTCTTGGTAGCGGGATTTGTTTATTTTTATTTTCCGTCCCGCCAAGCGTCGCAAGCCTTTAAAGCCAGGCAGGAAGAAGCAAGACGACTGGCTGTGGTATTGAGCCAGAGTGTTTCTACGGGTTTGGAGTTCGAGGATCAAGAATCTGTGGAAGCATCTCTTTCCGGGGCTAAAACCAGGGAAGACTTGGTGAGTATCTCGGTCCTGAACTCCAGTGGGGAGACCTTTTATACATATAATGTAAAAAATAAAGGTCATGGATGGGACGATGATGATATACTCACCACAAAGCTGCCCATTGTTACGGGAAATCAGACCATCGGAGCTCTGGAGTTGAGCTTGGCTCTGGACGATCTCAGAAAGCAAGAGACGGATAATCGTCGTGCTGTGCTCCTGGTGAGCGTCTTGATTGTCGGCGTGGGGATTCTTTTCGGATTTTATGTGAGTCGAATGGTTCTCGTTCCGCTCTTTCGTGTCAACAGCATCATCAAGAGGATCGCAGAGGGCGAAGGCGATTTGACAAAAAGGCTCGACATCGAGACACGTGATGAAATTGGCGAGTTTTCTCAAGGATTCAATCGATTCCTGGACAAATTGGCCAATCTGGTCGGGCAGGCTCGGATGTCCACAGAAAAAGTGGCCACTGCGACGAGTCAGATTACGACGATTTCCTCAGAATCGGCTGCCGGCGCGGAAGAGCAGGCTGTCCAGGCCAGTGAGGTGTTTACCAGTGTTCAGCAGATGGCTGCCTCTATCGTCCAAAATTCTCAGAATGCAAACCAAAGTGCGCAGATCGCCGAGCAGGCCAATGTCAAGGCGAAAGAAGGTACGGAAACCATGCATGCCACACAACAGGAGATGGATGAGATTGTCACAGCCACAACCAAAACGGGAACGATTGTAGACTCTCTTTCCAATCGGGCAAACCAGATCGGTGAGATCATACTCGTCATCGATGACATTGCCGATCAGACCAACCTGTTAGCCTTGAATGCGGCTATTGAAGCAGCACGAGCGGGTGAACAAGGTCGAGGATTCGCCGTTGTGGCCGATGAAGTGCGCAAGCTGGCCGAGAGAACGACGAAAGCCACAAAAGAGATTGCAGAAACGATTAAGGCCATTCAGAATGATACACAAGAAGCTTCGGATTCCATGGACGAGGCGCATAAAGTCGTCAATAAGGGGAAAGAAGCAACGGCAAAAACAGAGGCGGTTCTAAAAGATATCATTCAATCGGTCACTCAGGCCATGGATATGGTAGGACAGATTGCCGCTGCATCCGAGGAAATGAGCGCCGGGGCAGAGGAGATCTCTAAAAATGTGGAAGCCATCAGTGCCGTAACGAAGGATTCGGCCAGTGGTGCTGAGAAAATGTCCTCTGTAGCCGAACAGCTGGACCGAGAGACGGAAAATCTGCGAAATCTGATGGGCAGATTCACATTGGTAGGAGATAAGGAAAGTTCCACAGCAGAAGCCAAACGCGATGGCACTGGTTTAGCAAAAGCACGCCATAACGGGGGGGTCAGCGAAGTGGTGGTTGGAGAAAGAGGCCGAATGAGATCAACACCCA
>Ga0180437_10008915_pt1 | contig 12577 bp, 8 predicted proteins | sample SS_ome_4_FD_132410 | JGI IMG/M metagenome (GOLD analysis project Ga0180437, IMG submission 132410) | Hypersaline lake sediment archaeal communities from the Salton Sea, California, USA - SS_3_D_1 metaG | ecosystem: Environmental > Aquatic > Non-marine Saline and Alkaline > Hypersaline > Sediment...
CAAGAGCGCGTTACAAGAGCATTCGGAATTTGAGGTGGTGGGTGATGCTGCTGATGGGCTTCAGGCTGTAGAACTTGCAAGGTCTTTAGGGGCCGACATAGTGATTATGGATATCTCAATGCCTAATCTCAACGGTATAGAGGCTACCGGACAAATAAAGCAATTTAATCCTGAAATTCAGATTGTCATTTATACCATGTATTCTGATAAGGAATTGGTTATTGATCTTTTCAAGGCGGGTATATCTGCTTATGTCCTGAAAGATGACCCCTTGTCAGATCTGATCCTTGCTCTACAGGCAGTGAAAGGCGGTGGAACCTATTTCAGCACATTGGCCCCTACGATTTTACTCAGGCATGTGGAAGAGCTGGAAGAAAAAACAGGAACTGAAGACCCTTATGATAGCCTGAGTCAGCGCGAGCGAGAGGTTTTCAGATTCCTGGCCGAAGGAAAGGGTATTAAGAAAATAGCTGATCAATTGTTTATAAGCCCGAAAACGGTGGAAACCCATAAATACAATATCATGGAAAAGCTGCAAGCAACATCAATAGTTGATCTCACCAAGATCGCTATCAGGAAAAACCTGATTGAGGTATAGGGATTTTCCTGATCAATACACTTCAAACCAAAACCACGTTATTTAGTGTGTAAAATAGTAGTATTAAACAAGATATTGTGATCTGAAAATTGCCTGATAAATCTTTTGCATGACTCCGAATTTTCGCCTCCATTTTACCTTGCAATAACAGCCACTTACCACTCCCCAATGTTCGACTTTTCATTTTCCAAGAATTCCCCATACAAAATCAGAACTCTCCCGATTTACAATAATGAGCTGTTTCTAATATCCTGCAAGTCGGGGAAAGGTTGCGAGTCGCGTGTTCCAGGTTCTGAGTTGGGTATTGTTCGTCAAACAAAGACGAGTTTTTTGCCGATAACTTGTAACACGTAACTATTATATTATATTCGGTTTCGAGTACCCAATACCCAGTTCCCAATACTGAATATCCAGTATCAAACAAGGAGTGTTTCGCATGAACGAAAAAATACTCATCATCGACCATGAACCGGATATCCGGAAGGGCCTTGAGACCATCTTAGCAAAAAAGGGCTATCAGGTAATGACTGCTTCTGGCAGCGAGGCGGCGATTAGTGTTCTTAAATCTGAATCCCTTGACCTGGTCATTATGGATATCAGGATGCCAGGGATGGATGGACTGGAGTTCATGAGGGAGGTTAAGAAATTGGGTGATGACGTAGAGGTTATTGTCCTTACCGGTTCTGTGAGCGTTGAAAATGCTGTGAAGGCATTGAGAGATGATGGTGCCTTTGATTTCCTTGCCAAACCCCTGAAAAACGTGGATCAACTCATTAACAGCGTAAAAGAGGCATTACAGAAGCAGAGATTGTATAAAAAAAGGGGTGCCTTTCAGGAGGTTAAAACAGGTCAATAAGGAACTGTATATACTGGTAAAGCTTTCCGCCTAACTGGCCAAAGTGAATGAATAGTTACGAGGTCACTGAGCACAAACAGGGTCAATAGGTATAGCGGAAAAAATGCATGGCTTTAGGGGCAGAATACTTTTTTGATAAAGCAAGCGAATTTGAGAAAGTCACGGAGGTGTTAAAGGAATCAATTCTATCAAGATGAGCTTTTAGAAAATATACACATAATATTATGCATGCTTGCACAGATTTCTGTGCATACAAAAAGTAATTTTCTTTTGTTTAGCGAAGAATTTGCATCAAAATTTTTATGCAAACTTATGTTTCTTCACACTATAATCTTCTGTAAGGGGCATAGAACAACATTTTTAGCATAGGATGAAGAGGAAACATAAGAGGATAATCTGATATTTAAGGGTGTATTTTTTTAAGATCAGGCGAACTAATCACGGCTTGGCACGTATATTGTTGGTAAATACAAGGTTCAGGTTAAGTATTCGTAAAGTTAAAGTTAATGCAAGATGACAGGGAATTTAAATTTCTTTTGGACAAGATAAGGAGAAACAGAGGCATAGATTTCAGCCAGTACCGGCCACAAGTTCTAAAAAGAAGAATATTGCATAGACTTCATGTAACCGGATGTGAAACGTACTGGGATTATATTGTGTTGCTGAACAAGGATTCCGAAGGATATGAAAGACTTATAGTAATAATGCTTAACAACTACCCTTATCCTCAATACCGGAAGAAATGTATGAAGTCAGGGTAGATTACTTCTTTGATAAATCAACGGAATCGGACCAAATTCCTTTGGTTGTCGGTGAATTAATCCAGGGTTCTCGTGATTGAAGGTTTAAAAAGGAAAGAACAATTGCCAATGAGCAATAGTCAAAGGAAAATAGAGTCTATTTTTCAGAAGAAGGAAAAGAAATGAAAGCATTTTATAAAAACCAGGCTGGATTGAGCACACTGGCAATTGTCATAGCTGCGATGGTTGTAACAGCGATACTTGCAACGGTTTTTATCCTCAAATCGACAAAAGAAGGACCGATCAAAATATGTGCAGTGCTTTTACTTTCCGGTCCTGCATCTAATACAGGATAAGAAGCGAGGGACGGCATGCTTTTGGGAATCATGCTTTCCGACTATCAATATGCCAAATACCGAAAAAAATGCCCGGATTTAGAGGCGGAATACTTCTTTAACAAGTCAACCGAATTTGAAAAGGTAGCGGAGGCCTTGAAACAATTGACTCAACATTCTCAGGAAAGTTGTAAAAATAAGGAATACAAGCGGAGATTAGTAACTCCTGCAGGAGGTATTTTCCATATATTTAAAGAGGGCCCAACATGAAAAAATCTGTATTGGTAATTCTCTGTTTGTTTCTTTTTCAGCTTAGCCTGCCTTTTCTGCTTTCAGCTGATACCGTTATAAAGGTTGGGGTCTATGAAAATCCCCCCAAGGTATTGATAGACAGGGACGGGAAGCCAAAAGGCCTCTTTATCGACGTCCTGCAATACATAGCCTCGAAGGAGAAGTGGCGAATCCAGTATGTACCTGGCACTTGGGTGCAATGCCTCCAGAGACTCGAAAGGGGGGAGATCGATCTCATGGTGGACGTCGGCTACTCGGAGGAAAGGGCCAAACGCTTTGACTTTAGTGACGAGCCTGTATTATCTAGCTGGGCCCGCCTCTACACTCGAGAAGATTCGGAAATAAAAAACCTGCTCGACCTGAGAGACAAGAAAATAGCGGTTATGAAGGGGGCCCTCAATTCGATTGAAATAAAAACTGTTTTGAAGCGAATGGGAATCGTCTCGCACTTTGTTGAGGTGAAAGACTATTACGAGGTGTTCAGACTTCTCCGCGCTACAGAAGCTGATGCAGGGCTCGTAACTGGCATTTTCGGACTTCAGTGGGAGAGGAAATATGACGTGGTGAGAAGCCCGATCATACTCTGTGCCGCGACATTGCACTTTGCCGTGCTCAAAAACCAAAACAGGAGCCTCATAAAGGCTATAGATGATCACATGGTTGCCCTGAAAAGAGATAAAAAATCTATTTATTACCATGCTTATGGAAGATGGATCGAATCCCTCATTCCTTGGCAATTTCCCAGGTGGCTCATGTATGTTCTGGTATTCAGCGGGATCTTTATGGCCTGGTTGATAGTGCATTGGGCTATATTGAAGAAGGCGGTTAAGGCCAAAACAGCTCAGCTCAGTATCACGAATGAGGAGCTGCAAAACGAGATAATGATCCGTAAGCAGACCGAAGAGGACCTTCAGGCCGAAAAGTCCTTTATTGAAACCACTTGCAATACCCTAACCGACGTCCTTTTCGTTTTTGATTTACAGGGCAGAATGTTGAAATGGAACAGGGCAGGCACCAGAATCTTGGGCTACAGCGAGGAAGAAGTATCCGCCATGAAGGCGACCGACTTTTTCTCTGAAGAAGATGTCCCTCGGGTGCTTGAAACTATCCAGTCGGTGATCTCTGATGAATACTCGATAGTTGAAGCGCCATTTCGTACCAAGGATGGAAGGCTCATTCCATATGAATTAACTGGCGCCCTCCTCAGGGATGATGAGAATAATCCAATAGGCGTGTGCGGAATCGGAAGAGACATTCAAGAAAGAATAATGGCCGAGGAGAAGGTGCGACACCTCAACTCCACGCTGAACGCGATCCGCAAGGTCAACCAGCTCATCGTCAAGGAAAGAGACTGCAAAAGGCTGCTCAAAGGTGCTTGCGATCACCTCATCAAAACCCGCGATTGCCATAACGCATGGATCGCCCTGATAGATGAATCCGGAGAATTCGTCACAACTGCGGAGGCAGGGCTTGGCAAGGAGTTTCTGCCGCTGCAAAGGCTCCTAGAGAGGGGTGAATTAGTAAACTGCGCTCGGAGGGTATTGAGTGAATCAGGGGTAATTTACATTAAAGACCCATCTACCGCATGCGCTTATTGCCCGCTGGCGAAAGAGTCACACGCCAGGGGGGCAATGGCAGTCAGATTGGAGCAGGGTGGAAGGACATACGGTATATTATCTATATCCATACCCAAAGATCTGGTGAGAGACAAAGAGGAACTCTCCTTATTTGAGGAAGTTGCCGGAGATATTTCCTTCGGGCTTCATAACATAGAGTTGAGAAAAATGAAGGAGAAGTCAGAGGAAGAACTACGCCATGAACGCGATTTTATGGCCCGAATCATGGAGACCAGCCCGGTGTGCATCACCATGGTAAATCGTGAGGGACAGATCACCTTTGCCAATCCAGGGGCTGAGGAAGTGCTAGGGTTGAGTCCGGATGAAGTGACTAGGCGCACCTACAACTCTCCTGAGTGGCGTATCACCGATTACGATGGCAAGCCCTTTCCCAACGAGCACTTGCCTTTTCGACGGGTGATGGATGCAGGCCAACCGATTTTTAATGTAAGTCATGCCATCGAGTGGCCTGATGGAAGGAGGGTGTTGCTGTCCATAAACGGCGCACCACTCTTTGATAATGTTGGTCAGATAGAAGGAGTACTATGTGCGATTCAAGATGTAACTGAGCAGATGAAGACAGAGGAGGCGCTGAAGAAGTCCGAAACCAGGTACAGGGCGCTCGTCGAGCAGATACCTGCAATAACATACACGGCTGCGTTAGACGAAGCCAGTACTACTCTCTACGTTAGTCCCCAGATTGAGGCGATTCTGGGCCTTTCGCCTGAGGAGTACAAAAATGATCCCGATTTCTGGCAAAAGCATCTGCATCCGGAAGACCTCGAAAGCGTGTTCGCCGAAATTGCACGCACGCATGAAACCGGACAGCCGTTCGCGATGGAATACAGGATGACTGCCAAAGACGGGCATGAAGTCTGTCTGCGAGACGAGGCAAGGATAATCAAGGATGAACACGGAAGCCCGCTGTGTCTACAGGGAATCATGGTTGACATTACCGAATCAAAGCGAGCCGAGGAGAGGATAAAGGAATATTCCGAGAATCTGGAAAAAATGGTGGGGGAGCGAACTAAGGAGCTCAACCGCGCCCTCTACGACGCCGAAGAGGCTCGAGATAGAATCGATGGCATCCTCAAGTCCGTGGGTGACGGCCTCATCGTGACTGACCTGTATAATCGGGTTATTCTCATGAACCGTGCCGCTGAAGATCTCCTGGGTGTACGATTAAGTGAGGTAATCGATAGGCCCATAGATTTCGCCATTGAGGATACAACACTGAGAAATCGAATCAAGACCACCCTGGATAAAAGGGAAAGTGGCTATCAGTTCGATTTTGAGCTCCCCGGAGATGATCTTTCCAATCCCCGAATTATACGGGGCAGGACATCGATTATTGAAGATAAGGCAGGGAAACACACCGGCATCATCACCACCATGAACGATGTCACCTATGAGCGAGAAGTGGATAGAATGAAAACCGAGTTCATCTCCACCGCAGCCCATGAGCTGAGGACCCCGCTCACCTCTATCCAGGGCTTCTCAGAGTTACTTACCACGAGGGATGACATTACCGAGGAGGAGAAGGAGGAGTGTCTCTTCTATATCAATACCCAATCGATAAACCTGGCCAATATCATCAATGACCTCCTGGATGTCTCTCGAATAGAATCCGGCAAGGGATTCTCATTGGATAAGGCGCCCTGTAACATCGCCGAACTGATACGAGAGACGGTGCCCTCCTTTCAGGTGCACTCAAAGAAGCATCACTTCGACCTCGCGCTACCGGATGAACCCTTGGAAGCAATAGTAGATAAGGATAAGATACGCCAGGTGCTTGAGAACATTCTAAGCAACGCGGTCAAGTATTCTCCCGAAGGAGGCACGATTCGGATAACCGGTAATGTAGTTGAAGATCATTATCAAGTTTCAATCGAAGATCAGGGTATTGGCATGACCCCTGAGCAGGTGGAGAAGATATTCGATAAATTCTACCGGGCTGATGCCTCTAACACGGCAATTCCAGGAACAGGTCTGGGCATGAGCATTGTCAAGTACCTGGTAGAGGCACATGGGGGAGAGGTGTGGGTGGAGAGTCCCTCGACAGAGCTCGGGACAGGTGAAGTAGGGAAAGGAACCACGGTGAGGTTTACCATACCAATAACCTAATTGGCGAATGCGGAATTGGTGAAAGTCTAGAAATAGGAATATAAATAAAAAAAGGAATTCCGCAATCCGAATTCAGAATTCCGATTTAGAAAAGGGAGGTTACAAGATATGAAAAAGGTCCTTATTGTAGACGACCAAGGAGAGGTGAGGAGACTGGTAGAGATAACCCTCAGAGTGGGTGATTACAGGGTCTTCCAGGCTCAAAACGGGCAGGAGGCCATTGAGGCTGCCAGGAAGAAAAAGCCTGACCTTATTATTATGGATATCATGATGCCTGGAGAAATTGATGGGCTTGAGGCCACTCGTGAGCTGAAAAATGATCCGGGGACGAAGGACACCACCATCATCATGCTGACTGCAAAAGGCCAGGAGTTTGATAAAGAAAAAGGCCTCGAGGCTGGTGCTGATGACTATTTCACCAAACCCTTCAGCCCGCTTGAATTGATCAAGAAGGTGGAAGAGGTGCTTGGGTAAGTGACCATCTCTAATTCCGTCACGTTGCCGTTAAATCGAGAGGAAAAAGATGACGGAAAAGAAAATCCTGATTATTGAAGATAATGAACAGAACCTCTATCTAACAACGTATCTATTGAAAAAACAGGATTTTGATGTGGTCCAGGCGCGGAACGGGCAGAAGGGGTTAGAAGTAGCTGTTTCTGAAAATCCTGACTTAATCCTTTTAGATATCCAGTTGCCGGTGATGGATGGGTATGAAGTGGCCAGGCAGCTGAAGCAGGCTGAAGAGACCAAATCTATTCCTATCATAGGGGTTACCTCCTATGCAATGGCGGGTGACTGTGAAAACATCTTGGTCACAGGCTGTGAAGGATACATTGAAAAACCGATAGATCCCCACAGCTTTGTCGAGCAGGTAAGAGGATTCTTAGCGTAGGGCTAGAGAGGAGGCATTGCATGAGCAAGATTCTTATCGTTGAAGGCAACGCGGAGAGTCGTTACATGCTGGAACAGGTGCTGACATCGAGGGGCCACCACGTAATCGCTGCGGAAAATGGTGAGGATGCGCTTCGGCTTGCTCGTCAGGATCCGCCTGATGTCATTATTTCAGATATCATGATGCCGGTCATGAACGGATTCAGGCTCTGTCATGAAGTAAAAAACGACGCCAGTCTACGTAACATTCCCTTTATCTTTTATACGGCTACCTTCGTTGACAAGGCTGACGAGAAACTGGCCATGAGTCTCGGTGCTTCCCGTTCTATCGTGAAACCCACAGAAGGAGAGCAGTTTATACAGATACTTGATGAAGTGCTGGGTGAACACCGGCAGGGAATCTTGCATGTTCCTGAAGGGCCGCTTGAGGGTGAAGATACCATTCTGGAGATGTATGATAACAGCATTGCCCGTAAACTAGCAGAAACAGTGGAAAAACTCCAAAATGAACGCAGAGCGCTGATCAAATCGGAACAGAGGCTTAAAGAGGCCCAAGAACTTGCCCAAATAGGGCACTGGGAATTCGACGTGAAAAGCAATTCCTTGGAATGTTCTGATGAAATATACTGCATTTTAGGGCTCAAACCCCAGGAGTTCGATGTCTCATACGAAGCATTTACGGCGTTTGTTCATCCAGACGACAGGGATTATGTTGCCAAGGCCCGCAAGGAATCATTGGAGAAAAAGACACCATACGATATGGAATACCGTGTGCTGCTGAAGGATGGGACCATCAAATATGTGTATGAACGGTTCCAAACCATCTATGATGACGATGGCATGTCCACCTATTCGATGGGTACGGTACAGGACATCACCGATCGCAAGCAAGCGGAAGAGAAGCTACATCACCTCAACCTTGTGCTGCGCGCCATCCGCGAGGTAAATCAACTTATTGTCAAAGAAAAAGACCGGGATGCGCTCATACACAAAACCTGTGAAATCTTAATTAAAACCCGCGGGTACTACAATGCCTGGATTGTGCTTCTGGATGAAGAAGACAACTACATAACCTCTGCCGAAGCTGGATTGGGCAAAGACTTTGCTCCAATGAAACAATTGCTGAAGCAAGGTCAATGGCCAGCCTGCGTAAAGAAAGTCTTGAGTAAAAAAGAACTCATCATCACGGAAGAGTCCAAAACGGAATGCACGGGTTGCCCACTTTCAGCCAAGTATGCCGGCCGCGGCGCCTATACCATCTGGCTTGTGCATAATGAAAGAAATTACGGACTGCTCTCGGTGTCCAATCCACAATTATCTATCTGGGATAAGAAAGAGCATGGTTTGATTCGGGAGGCTGCCGGAGATATCGCCTTTGCCCTTTATAGTATAGAGGTTGAGGAAAAGCGAAAACAAGCGGAAGAGGCGCTGCGGGAGAGCGAAAAGAAATACCGAGATCTCTTCGAAAACTCTACCGACTTTGTTTACACCCTGGACTTGCAAGGCAATTTTACGGATGTCAATAGAGCAGCCGAAGATCTCACAGGCTACACAAAGAACGAACTTATTGGTATGAATTTTAAGGATTATACACCGGATACCACTCATGAGAGGATCTTTGAGGCTTTTAACAGTATCTTTAATGAAGCCAAACCAGTAAAAGATTTTCCCCTTGAGGTAGTAATCAAAGATGGGACTAAAAAGTATTTTGAGACCTGCGTCAGTCCCTTGAAGAAAGAGGGGGGTATCATTGGGTTTCAGGGGAGTTCGAGGGACATCACCGAGCGCAAGCGGGGGGAGGTAAAGCTCCGGGTCAGCGAGACGCGCTTCCGGGAGCTGTTCGACAACATGAGCAGCGGCGTGGCTGTGTATGAGGCCGTGGACGATGGCAGGGATTTCGTTTTCAAGGACTTCAACAAGGCTGGTGAGCGCATCGAAAACATTCGCCGAGATGAGACGATTGGGCGGAGGGTCACCGAGGTGTTTCCCGGCGTCAGGGATTTCGGCCTGCTGGATGTTTTTCGTCGGGTGTGGAAAATGAATGCGCCAGAGCACTTTCCGGTGAAATTCTATCGCGACAACCGGATCCAGAGCTGGCGTGAGAACTTTGTGTATAAACTGCCTTCTGGCGAGGTCGTCGCCATATACGACGATGTCACCGAGCGTAGGGAAGCAGGGGAAGCATTAAGGGAAGCGAATGATATCATAAACAAAAGCTCATCAGTGGCCTTTACCTGGAAGAATCAGGAAGGATGGCCGGTGGAGTTTGTTTCTGAAAATGTTAAAAGGCTCTTTGGATATACGGCAGAAGAATTTACCACGGGAGAAGTAGATTATGCCGATTGCATTCACCCTAAAGACCTCGAACGAATGGCTAAAGAGGTGGCAGAATTCAGCAGCAAAGCAGAAACGACCGAGTTTACCCACACGCCGTATCGCATCTTAACAAAGGACGGTTCGGAGAAGATTATCAGTGACTGGACATATATCGTGAGAGATGATGAAGGGCGCATCACGCATTACAAGGGTATTGTTGAAGACATTACCGAACGAAAACGGGCGGAGGAAGCTCTGCGGGCGAGCGAGAATAAGTACAGGACATTGCTTGAAAATCTTCCGCAGAAAATATTTTTTAAGGATCCGGATTTAGTCTATGTGTCCTGCAATGAGAACTTCGCTTGGGATTTGAAGATAAAGCCCGAAGAGATGACAGGAAAGACAGATTATGAATTCTTTCCAAGGAAATTGGCTGAAAAATACAGAGCTGACGATAAGAGAGCTATCAGCTCGGGTAAGACGGAAGATATCGAAGAGAAGTACATCCAGGACGGACAAGAAAGATGGGTCCAGACACTGAAAACACCTATCAAAGATGAAAAGGGCAATATCACCGGCGTATTAGGCATTTTTTGGGACATCACCGAACGCAAGGAGGCGGAAAAGAAAATCAAAGAGTATGCTGATAACCTGGAATCTATGGTGAAAGAAAGAACAAAGGAACTTAATCGAGCCCTCTATGACACTGAAGAGGCCAGGGACAAAATAGACGGCATACTCAAGTCCGTTGGTGACGGCCTGATAGTGACCGACATCCATAATCGGGTCATTCTCATGAATCGTGCCGCAGAAGATCTCCTGGGTATACGGTTAAGCGAGGTAATCGAAAGGCCTGTCGATTTCGCCATTGAGGATCAAACACTGAGGGACCGGATCAAGGCCACCCTGGATAAAAGGGAGAGTGACTACCAGTTCGACTTCGAATTACCAGGAGACAATCGAACACATCCCAGGATAATACGCGCAAGGACTTCAATAATTGAGAATAAGAGCGGAACGCAGACCGGTATCATCACCACCATGCACGATGTCACCTATGAGAGGGAGGTGGATAGGATGAAGACCGAGTTCATCTCCACTGCTGCCCATGAGCTGAGAACCCCGCTCACCTCTATCCTGGGCTTCTCAGAGGTGCTGCTCAACCAGAATAATATCCCTGCCGAGGAAAAGACGGAGTTCCTGGGCTACATCAACACCCAGTCGAAGGCCTTGTCCAAGATTATCGATGATCTGCTCGATATCTCCCGCATCGAATCCGGCCGGGGATTTTCCATCAATAAAGAACCGTGTAATCCCTTAGAAATCACTAAAAAAGTTATTTCATACCATAAAAAGCAGAGCCCTAAGCACCAGTTTGAGGTGATGTTCCCTAAGAGACCGGTCAAGATCATAGCGGACATAGACAAGATCGGGCAGGTGGTAAAAAACCTTATCGACAATGCGGTCAAATACTCTCCTGATGGGGGGACAATAAAGGTGCGTGGTAAGATAGCAGGTGATCAGTACCAGATCTCTGTTGAAGACCAGGGCATAGGGATGACACAGGAGCAGGTCGAGAAAATATTTGATAAGTTCTATCGGGCGAAAGACGCATGCTTCATTAGTAAGGGTACCGGCCTTGGCATGAGCATCGTAAAGCATATCGTCGAGTCCCATGGAGGAAATGTCTGGGTTGACTCTGAGCATGGAAAAGGCACCACGGTGCACTTTGCTGTGCCCATAGGAGAGGAAATTGGCAAATAACGCTGCTGATGCTGGAGTTTCAACAGATGCTCAGTCTCTTTTCCACGAAAATCCAATAATCTAAGAAAGGGGAACGATGAAAAAGATCCTTATTGTTGATGACGAGCCAGAGGTGAGACGACTGGTTGAGGTGACCCTCAGATCAGGGGATTATGAAATCTTGCAGGCAGAAGATGGTGAGAAGGCAATAGAGATTGCGAGATCGGAAATACCCGATCTCATTATTATGGACGTGATGATGCCGGGGGATATGGATGGATTTGAGGCTACGCGCATCCTTAAAAATAACCCTGAGACCAAAGCTATCGCGATCGTTATGCTCACTGCAAGGGGGCAAGAGGCCGACAAAGAAAAAGGCTTGGAGGTCGGTGATGACTACTTTGTGAAACCCTTCAGCCCTCTGGAGTTGATAAAAAAGATAGAAGAGGTTCTCGTCTAATTTAGTATCCCCAAGGCGCTATTCATAAAGTTCCTCGTAGCAGAACAAGGAGAGCTCTATGGAGAGAGATAACAAAGAGAATAATTTGCTTGATGCCAGTCAGTTAGAAAAATATGCACATGACCTCTCTAAAGTCTACAAATCCGAACGAAAAAAAGGAAAGAAACTCGAAGCTGCATATCGGCAGCTCGAGCGATATGCCGATGATATGAATAAAACCATATCAGAGTTAAAGGATGCCAACCAGGAGCTGCGCGAAGCCTACCTCGACACCATTCGCCGCCTTGCCCTCGCCGCAGAATACAAGGATGAGGACACGGGCGATCATATCATGCGCATGAGCCGTTACAGCGCGTTACTCGCTGAAAAGCTTGGCCTGCCTGACAAGGAGGTTCAAAATATTCTCTATGCCGCTCCCATGCACGATATAGGGAAAATCGGGATTCCGGATAATATCTTGATGAAGCCAGGCAAATTGACCGATGAAGAATTCGGCATCATGAAAACGCATTCTACGATAGGGGCGAATTTACTCGCCTCCTCAAAATCAGAAATCCTTCAGGTTGCCGAGCAGATCGCCATATTCCACCATGAGAAATGGAACGGC
>Ga0180437_10008916_pt1 | contig 12576 bp, 13 predicted proteins | sample SS_ome_4_FD_132410 | JGI IMG/M metagenome (GOLD analysis project Ga0180437, IMG submission 132410) | Hypersaline lake sediment archaeal communities from the Salton Sea, California, USA - SS_3_D_1 metaG | ecosystem: Environmental > Aquatic > Non-marine Saline and Alkaline > Hypersaline >...
CACCCAAAAGGTTGAAGGCCACTTAAAATGCTTGATGTTGAACAAGATGTTGTCGGCTAGAGGATAGAAAATAAGAAATCAACGATGGCGAGCTCGCTAAAAACCTATTTCTGCAACACGGTCACTAAGAGGATAAGCCTAAAAAAATAATAGGAGAATAATATGAATACTCAACTAGTTACACATAATCAAAAAATAGAGCAAGGAGCTCAAGCCCTAAATTCGAAGCAAGAGAGTTTCTGGAATTCCAAAACTTGGACAGCTCTAAAGCTTGGAGGAGTTGCTCTTGGGGCCTATGCTCTTCTTGAGCGTGGTTTGCCAGCAATGGCTGAAAAGATTGATGCTTATTTTATTACTGAAGAAAAAGACTTCCTTGTCGACATGTCTTCTTCAACGTATTGCAACCCAGCCTATTCACACATCATCACTTGTCCCACAGTAGCAACTGCAACAGCGTGTTTAGGGGTTATTTCTAACAAATTTCGAGCCTGTGATCCTCAGAGAACAGTATCTGAATCACACCTAGTATTTGCTGAACTTGGGAAAAACTCATTTGTTCGTAATCTTTTTGCTGGTCAGGGAGTAGTTACTCAAATGGTGAACGCACTAAGAGGATAATCTCTTCACTTGCGTTTTTGCGAGATTTTTGTCATGCTGACCTACGCATGGAACTCGCAGATCCCACACAAGCTATTTTTACAGAGCTTTTTTCTGACGAGGGCCTTCTAGCGAAGGCCCTTTCTGTTTATGAGCATCGGCTCGATCAACAGAAGATGACCGAAAAGATCTGGTCCGCCTTTGAAAAGGAGGAGAATGCTCTCTTCGAAGCGGGAACCGGCATTGGAAAAAGTCTCGCCTATCTCATCCCCGCTCTTCTTTGGAGCTCTCAGACCAAGGAGACGGTGGTTATCTCCACCTATACGATTTCTCTTCAGCAGCAGTTAATTGAAAAGGATATCCCCTTTTTGCTCGATCTGTTGGGTCTTGACCTCTCGGTGGTTTTGGCCAAGGGGATGGGTAACTATGTTTGTATCCGCAAACTCGATGAGCTCTCCCACCGGGGCAACCTTATGGAAGAGGGGAAGACTTACGATGCGCTTCTCTCTTGGGCCCACGGGACAGGTGATGGGAGCAAATCGGCACTCCCCTTTTCGGTAGCTCCCGACATCTGGAGAGAGGTGAAGGCGGAGTCGGACAGCTGCTCTCACATGAAATGTCCCCACTACAACCGGTGCTTCTTTTTCAAGGCGCGAAGCCTAAGGCAAGATGCCCATGTGATTGTGGTGAATCATCATTTGCTCATGGCGGATCTCCTGGCTGATGAGAACCAAAGTGTGTTGCCTCCGTTTTCTAGACTGATTGTCGACGAGGCGCATCATCTGGAACCAGTTGCCCGCTCTTGCTCAGCGCAGACAGTGGATCGAGTCGCTCTATTTAGGTCGATGGCTAGGGTACATTCCGACACCCATCCTGAGGTGAGTCGATTTGTCTTTCTGTCGAGCCTTCTCAAGGAGATGGCGGATGAGTCTTTGAAGCAGAGGCTGAAGATGGATCTCCCCGGAGAAAAGAGGGACCTCATTCGGCAGATCAATGAGGTGTTTGATCTCCTCGATCAGTCGGCCTTTGGCGAGGGGCGAGAGACTAAGTGGCGGATCACGGGAGCTGTCTTGCGCTCCAAGTTTTGGCAAGATGACTTGAGCCCTGCATTTGCTGGGGTGAGAGAGGCGATGAAACGGTATGCGGCGTCGCTGGATAGTCTTCGCGCTGAAGTTGAAGATATGCCCCTTGCCGACAAAGAAAAAGTGGCGAGTGAAAATGCCCTTCTCGACCTCTCTTCGGTGGCAAGCGAACTAAAAAAGACGGTCCACACGCTAGAGCTATTTTTTTCAGACGAGGAAGACACCAATGTCCGTTGGATGGAGAAAACGGTGACGGGAACTTGTCTCACGCTTGCAAAGCTCGACATGGCTGCGTTTTTAGAGGAGAAGCTTTTTGGTTCTTTAAAAACGGCGATCCTCTGCAGTGCCACCCTCACGGTTGAGGAGAATTTTGCCCATGTGTGCAATCGATTGGGCGTAGGCGAGAGCGCGCCAGTCCAAGAAGTTTATCCCTCTCCGTTTGACTTTAAGGAGCGGACGAGGTTGATGGGTTTTTCGGATCTCCCGGCGCCAAATAGCTACGACTTTATCCCTGAGATCACGAAAGTGATTAGTGAAGCAGTCTCGATTTCGGGAGGGGGAGCGTTTGTCCTCTTCACCTCTTATGATATGCTTCACAAATGTGGCAACCAACTTGAAGATCGACTCGATGGATCGGGGATGCCCCTGTTCAAGCAAGGAGATCTTTCCCGGCATCTCCTTTTAGAGGAGTTTAAGCGGGCGGGCAATGGCGTCCTTTTGGGAGCTGACTCCTTCTGGGAGGGGGTGGATGTGCCGGGTGATGCTCTTCGGCTGGTGATCATCGTGAAGCTTCCCTTCCCCGTACCGAGTGATCCCCTTCTGGAGGCACGGGCTGAACTCCTCAAGAAAGAGGGGAAAGATGCGTTTTGGGAAGACTCTGTTCCCCAGGCGGTGATGAAGTTCAAGCAGGGGTTTGGTCGATTGATGCGGAGAAAAGATGACCGTGGGTGTGTCCTTTGTCTCGATCAGCGACTCTTCAACAGGCAATATGGAAAAATCTTTTTACGGAGCCTTCCGGAGTGTATTACTTCTTTTCAGCCTAGGGAGAAAATTTTTGAAGAGATGGGAAGATTCTATAGATAGGGGAATGGAGCGTAGCGGAATCGAACCGCTGACCTCAACAATGCCATTGTTGCGCTCTACCAATTGAGCTAACGCCCCTCAATAGAAAAAGTATACCTGCTGAGAACTATTTTTGCACTTACGAATTTTTTTCTGATTTTCCCCTCTTTTTGGTATAGGTAAGATATGTCGGTTTTTGATGGATTAGAAGACTTTCCTCCCGATCCAATTTTTGGACTCGCGATCGAGTTTGCCTCAGACGGGAGAGAAGGAAAATATACTTTTGTCACAGGGTACTACGAAAAAGAGGACCTCAAGGTTCCTGTTTTCGAGAGTGTCCATGCCGTGGAAAAGCGGCTGGGAGTAGAAAGGCCCTCTCGGACCTATCTTCCACCAGGTGGCATGCGTTCTTTTGTCGAGGCGATTCAGGGACTTGTCTTTGGGGAAGAGGAGAAAGAACGGATCACAGGCGTCCAGACCATCGGAGGCACGGGAGCTCTTTACCTTGCAGGGCGGATCGCTTCTAAATGGACAAGCGAAATTGCGATCTCCAATCCAACCTGGGCCAACCACTGGGCGATTTTTCCAAGTGCTGGTCTCAAAACGGTTCCCTATCCCTACTATGCCAAAGGGAAGCTTCTATTTGCCGAGATGCTTGCTGCTCTTCCCGAAAATGCTGCGGTCCTTCTCCATACAAGTTGTCACAACCCTTCGGGCCTCGATCTTTCTCGGGGTGAATGGGAGGAGCTCATCGCTCTTTGCAAAAAGAAAAATCTCTTTCCGATTCTGGATATGGCTTATCACGGATTTGCAGGCACGCCTAGCGAAGATACGAGCACAGCGCGCCTCTTTTTGGAAAGTGGGCTCGAGTTTGCCCTCACCTATACCTGCTCAAAGAGCTTCGGCCTTTATGGAGAGCGTGTGGGAGCCCTCTTTTTTGTGGCAGAAGATCCGAAAAAGGGGCCATTGATTGCCGATAATCTGCGGCAGGTGATTCGTCCTTCCTACTCCAATCCTCCCACTCATGGAGTTCGGGTTGTGAAGGAGATTTTGACCGACCCTGCGCTTAAAGCGGGATGGGAAGAGGAGCTCTCCTCGATGAGAAAGCGGATCAAAGAGATGCGGGAAGCTTTTTTTACTATCCTAACAGGCAAAGATCCAGACACAGACTGGGGTGTGATTAAAAGGGGAAAAGGGTTATTTTATGCCTCAGAACTCCCTAACCCAGCGCTCGAAGAAATGCGGCAAGAGCATGCTCTTTATTTGGGCCCTCTTGGTCGGATTAACTTGACCGGGATCAATGGGAAAAATATCGAGCAGCTAGCCGATGTCTTGATCATGATGAGGAAAAAACACTCTTGAGCTACCGCCCCTATCTCTTTTTAGTTGGTTTTGTCGCTCTTTTGCTTCTTCTTCCAGGTTCCTTTGTAAGCAGTGTCCGATCTGGGATGATCCGCTGCGTGATCCCCTCCTGGCAAAGCGTGCAATGGGTGAAGTGCGGGATAGATACCCTTTGCTCTTCCGAGGAAAAAGAAGAGCATTCCCAAGAAGGGGTAAGAGAATCTCTCCTAGCCCTCCAACTGGACCGGATCCAAAATTGGCTCCTCAACGAAAAAAGGTTGAGCGAGCAGTGCTCCCTCTTTTCTGCGCTCACGGGGGAATCGGAAGACTCCTTCTTTGAACGAAGGCAAACCTATCTTGCGCAAATCATCGCCAAAGGACTCACCTCCCTTCCAGCTAAGGTGGTTTTTCGGCAGCCTGCCACCTGGAGCTCCTGCATCTGGCTCAACGTGGGTGAGAGGGCCAACCGGCAGCTTCAATCGGTCATAGTGGCCAAAAATAGTCCCGTCGTTCTTGGAAAGAATATCGTGGGTGTGGTCGAAGAGGTGCTCGAGACAAAGTGTCGCGTTCGCCTACTTACCGATCGCGCCCTTACCCCTTCTGTCCGCGTTGTTCGAGGGGGAGAACAAGACCGCGTCCTTTTTGAAACACTCAATACTCTCATCCAGATGATCGCAGGTCGGGCTGATTTGCAAGGGGCAGAAGAGCTCGCTCAGGTTCTCGCTGCTTTCCAAGGACAGCTTTCCTGTGATCCCAGCTCACTCTACCTGGCGAAAGGAGAGATCCATGGATCTGGGGCCCCCCTTTGGCGCGGCGTGGGCCATCGGCTTAAAGGCGAGGGATTCAACTATGACTTTTCCGATGAAGAGGGAGAGGCGCGGGAGCTGCGGACCGGCGGATGCCGCAGCAAGGGAGCAACCCCTCTCATCAAAACGGGCGATCTTCTTGTGACCACGGGGATGGATGGGATTTTTCCTCCCGATTTTCATGTGGGGATCGTCTCAAAAATCTTCCCTCTTCACGAGGGAGGATCTTCTTACGAACTGGAAGCGACGCCGACCGTCTCCAACCTCGATCACCTCACCGAGGTGTTTGTCCTGCCGCCTTATTGATTTTTCCAAAGATCAAGTTGTTCGGAGGTAACCCCAAGGCCTGTTTTTACGGTGGCTTGATGATTTTTATGGGGCTTGTCATACTGTCGGGGAACTTAGTCCAGGGATACAATCGATGTTCAAGAAAACAAGGTCATTTCATTGTTTGATTTTCCTAGTAGCCATTCTATTGGTGGGCTGTTCTGTGAATCAAAGCAGCTCTTCTCCAGAGGCTATTGATTTATCAGCGGAAGATCGTGTTTGGATTGAAAAATTCTTCAGCGATTTTTTCTTAAAAGAAGCGCCGATCTACACACTTTTTGGTTCAAAACCTATGTCACTTATTTCCCTTTGTACAGCATCAAGAGAAGATTGGGTTGAAGGGTACGCGAGGTTTCTTGAAGATTATTCCGAGGAGGAAAAGAAAGAGCTCTATATTCAACTTGAGGAATATTTAGATAGTTACGATTTGCCTGCCAATTGGGAGAAATGGATCGCTTGGAGTTCAAAACACCTGGATCGCTCATTTATTTTCGCCAAGAAAGAAACCGAAGTGAAAGATCTCTTCTCTATTTATATTCTCGATGTTCAAGAGGCGGCCTGGGTTTTGGAGAAAAACTATTCGTGGATTTCTCGTGAACTGGGGATAGAATTTGATCCTCTGCGAGTGGTGCTAGAGTTTGGGGATAAAAATTCCTTTTTCTGGGAAAAGGTGTTTGAAAGCCATATGGTTCGAGGGGTTCTTCATGGCTATGGGAAGAGAAACGCCTATTTTTTTGATCGATCAATGGAATTGCAGGAGAAGAATGATTTTGATCTTCACACCCACCCGCTTTTTAGATCTGCTTTAAATTTGAAAGAGAAGGATTCCTTCCCTTTTCCCCGATTTCGTTCGTTCTCTTTTGATGTAGCGCAGGATCCTGTTGTGCAAAAATATGAGGTGGAGAAAACGGAGATTCAGAAGCGCCTAGAGGGAAAGAACTCAACAGAGCTGATTTTGCATCGCTTGGGCTATCGCTCCACAGTAGAAGAGCGAAAAATCGCTTTTCTATAAGCATCTTTGACAAAATCAAAGGCGTTCATGTAGGATGGTCTTTACTGTTTCTTAACTCCCTAACAACGCAAATGGAGGATACTATGAAAAAACATCTCGGATGGATGATCGCAGCACTCATGTCTTTTAACCTAGCCTCAGCTTTCGCTGATGATGCAGCTACTGACGAAGAAGAGGCAACTCTTCCTGTAGAAGAAGAGCAAGTTGTTGCTGTTGTAGATGACAACTCTGACGTTGAGTCTGAGTAATTCTTTTTAGCCCTACTTTTCAAGTAGGGCTTTTATTTTTTTCCCCACCATTTTTCCATCAAAATTTCCCCCAAACGCTTGTTCATAGAGCTCTTTTCGCATCGTAGAGAGATTTATTTGCTTGCTGGAGAGATTCTTTTCATGCAGCTCTCCACACTTTTGCAGTCTTCCCCCTTCTTTGAGGAAGTAGAGGGGGCGATTGTACTTGAGAAAGTCATACCCAATCGAGGAGTAGTCCCCCAGATAAATATCGGTCTTTTCTAAAAGGGGGTAGACCGGTGGGAAGTCGAGAAGGAAGAGGGCCTTTTCTTTGTGGGTTTCTACGATCCGATGGAAGTGCGCCGGGTGGTTCTCTTCAAGTAAGGGGTGAAGTTTGATCAGGAGGTTGTAGTTGTCTGCGTACCTTGCCACGATCCGGTCGGTCTCTTCGAAAAATGAGGTGCCTGTTGCCTTCGAGCTCCAGGTGGGAGCATAGAGGATGGTTTCTTTTTCGGGATCAAAGTGGGAGAAGACGGAGGTTTCTGCGAGGCTGTCAAAATGGGCTTTGTGTTTCTCGTAGAACCAGAGGCGGACGTTGCCCGTGGGCACTACATTTTTGCCCGTTTTTTCTTGGAGCATTAGTGGTCCGTAGGCTAGGTCGATGTCTTGGGCTACTGTTTCTCCGATGAAGCTCTCTTTGTCCGATTGCCCATGGGGTGAGAAGATCACTCGAAGGTCTTTGTTAAATAGGAGTTTTAATACGGGCTTGAGGGCGACCCCCCAAAACTTTCCACATTCAACGATCGCATCAAACTGGGTGGCCATATACTCCAAGGAGAGCTCTGCGAGGGAGACGTAGCGGGTATCGATCATCGGATAGAAGGTTTTGGCGAGCTCGAGGTGCTCTAGCTCAGTGACGATGAGGGGGATTTCTAAGAGCTCACAGAGAGGAGCTAGGTGATCCAGGTGGGTCGAAGGGCCTGTATTGATCGCAGCAGTTCGTTCCATGGTGTCTAGGCTAGCATACTCTCCAGATCGCAGCAAGTTGGGGCGAAGGTCTCCTCGAGGAGAGGGGAGCTTTTAGGGGTCAGCTCTTCGGCAAACGAGAAGAGGTCGGCATATTGGGAGGAGTGAAGCTGGGCGCCTGCCTGAGCAAGGGCGCAGCTCGGGTCGGAAGATGCTTTGTCGCTCAGGAGGAGAAGGGGTTTCTCAAAGGGGAGAAAATCATAGCCGATGGAGGAGACGTCGCAGATCAAGAGGTCACACTTCGCTAAAATCGGGTAGATGGGCGGAAAGTCTTCGATGAGTTCGACTTTGTCTCTTAGCTGGTTGATTTCATCGGGGTATTGGCGGTAGAGGTGGGGGTGGAGTTTGACGAGGAGCTTTGCGTCTTGAAGGTGGCTCCAGAGGTGGGGGAACGAGGAGTTCTTCTCTTGGTCTTGCCAGGTGGGGGCGTAGAGATAGGTCTTCTCCTTCCGTTTGGGAAAGAGCGTTTCGTAGAAATCTCGATGTTTTTCAAAGTAGGTGAGTCGGTAGTTTCCCACTCGTGTCATGGGAACGTTTACTCCTTTATCTCGTAAGAAGTTTTCCATCCGCTCTCCATAGACGAGGAGATGTTCTTCGTCGGCAAGAGGCTCCATGAAGGAGGAGGTTCTCCCTTTGTCAGAGTTGCCGTGGGGGCACCAGATGGTCTTGACCCGTTTTTGAAGCGCCCCTTGCGCAAGGAGAAAGATCCGATCAAAGAGGAGGCGAGGCATGCAGGTGATTAGGGTGTCGTACTGGTGGGCGATTTGGGGAGGAGCTGTCCCCTCTTCGAAATAGCTCACTTCCAAGTCTGGATAGAAGGTTTGCGCTTGCTTCTCGACTTTTCGGTTGGTGACGAGGAGGGGAATGTTCTTGAGAGCACAAAGTGGGGCAAGATGATCGAGGTAGTGGAACTCTGCCCCAAAAATCAGGCCACCTACCTTTTCATTCATGGTTTTTTGCGGGGTTGGGTGGCAGTGGCGGTTTTTCTCGGTTTTGCCTCTGGCTGGTGGAGCGGATGGGGGAACGAGCAATGGAGAGGAAGTGAGTTCTTTTCGAGTGCCTGGAGAAAGAGGGCGTCATTGCGGCAGTTTTGGAGGTTGGTGCGATCGATGAGGGCAAAGAGCTGATCGACTTGGGAGATCACTTCGCAGGTCATCACCTCATCTGCGGGTAAGTGCTCGGTTTTTGCCCGTTCAGCCGCGAATTTTTCTAGGGAGCAGGTCGCACTAATCCGAGAGGCTCTCTGCTCTCGCACCTGCATCACTAGCTCAGATCTCTCGTTCATGATCCGAAGCCATCCGCTTTGGTTTTGCTCGAGGAGACAGAGCTCTTCTTCATGGAGGTTAGCCAGGAGTTCTCTCATAAGAGAAACCTCTGTTTTGAGGGCTTGGTAAAGGGTGTTTTGCTCGCTCGACAGATTGGTCGATCTCATGGTATCCTCCGGGACTCTTCCGTTTAGCAGGATCACCTTCTTTACACAAGGAAGCAAATCGAGAAAAGCCGCAAGTAGTTTATTCGAAATATGATGAAAATGTCACTAAAGTTTTTGAAGGAGTGGTTCGAAGGAGAAAAGAGGGATTTCCCTTGGAGGAAAGAGCACACACCCTATCGGGTATGGGTCTCGGAAGTGATGCTCCAGCAGACAAGAGCCTCTGTTGTGGTGCCTTATTTCGAGCGGTGGATGGCCAGATTCCCCACGGTGGAAGTCCTCGCTAAGGCTCCACTTGATGAGGTGATTAAGCTATGGGAAGGGCTGGGGTACTATTCGCGTGCACGGTCACTGCACGCTGGCGCCCAGTATCTTGTCGAGCATCACGGGGGCAAACTTCCAGATACGGCTGAGGAGCTGCGCCAAGTGAAGGGGATCGGTCCCTATACAGTCGGGGCGATTTTGAGCTTTGCATTTCATAAAAAAGCAGCGGCCATCGATGGAAATGTCTCCCGTGTCATCTCCCGATTATTCGGAATCGAAGAGGAGCTGGAAACGAGTCTTGCCAAGGGAAAAATCCGGCAAAAGGTTGAAGAGCTCTTGCCAGATACAGAGCCTTGGGTCATTATGGAGGCGTTAATCGAATTGGGAGCGCAGGTTTGCACTCGAAACCCCGGGTGCTCCCTCTGTCCCATGCGGGAGGAGTGCGTCGGGTATCTGACCGGGAAAGCCGATTTGCTCCCTCGGAAAAAGAAAAGGGCAAAAGTGACCTATCTTGAGCGGACCGTCCCTCTGATTTGTCACGATGGCGCCTACTTGGTGCAAAGGCATGAGGGGAAAGAAGTAATGGCAGGACTCTATGAATTTCCCTACTTTTCCAAAGAAGAGCCTTGGGAGGCCTTTTTCCCAGGACTTCTCACCCTTGCTAATCGATTTCCTGATGTGAAGCACACCTTCACCAGATACCAAGTTACCCTCTACCCCACTCTTTGGGAAGCCAGTACGAAAGAAGAGGTAGCGGGTTTTTCCTGGAAAACATTGGCCGAGCTTCTTGCTCTTCCATTTTCTTCAGGACATCGGCAGATACTTACCCATTTAAAGGAGGCTTATGCGAATACTACACACTGAGAGCTCCAACGGTTGGGGAGGACAAGAGATTCGGATCCTTAGAGAATCCCTAGGGATGCAAAAACGGGGGCATGAAGTGGTCCTCGCCGTCGCCAAGGGAGGCGGTCTTGTAGCTAAAGCTCGCGAGGCAGGCTTCACCGTCTACGAAGTCGAGTTCTCAAAAGCCAAGGCCCCACTCACCCTTGCCCACCTCCTCAAAATCATTAAAAAGCACAACATTGACCTGATCAATACCCATTCGTCACTCGACGCATGGCTTGGGGGGATTGCCGGGCGCTTCGGAAGGAAGAAAGTGGTACGTACTCGCCACCTCTCGACACCGATCCGGGGAGGGCTCAACAGTCGCCTTCTCTATAAAGGGCTGGCTGACTATGTGGTAACCACCTCGTCGCGGATCATTTCTCCTATTGTGAGACAGTCGAAGATTGCTCCTCAAAAGTGTCGACTTATTGCAACCGGAGTAGACCCCGATTACCTAAAGCCCATCCCTGAAAAGGTGGCCTCCTTCCGGAAAGAGCTGGGAATTGAAGATGAGGACTGTCTCGTTGGAACCGTCTGCTTTGTCCGCTCTTGGAAAGGAATCGAGGACCTCATGCGAGCAGCGCACCTTCTTCGAGACATCAAACAGATTAAGTGGGTGATTATTGGAGGCGGATTTGTTGATCGATACAAAGGGCTTGCTGCTGAACTTGCCCTAGACAAGATCCTCTATTTTACCGGGCACCTCGATGATCCAGCACCAGCAATCGCGGCGCTCGATGTCTTTACCCTTCTTAGCACGGCTAACGAAGGGATTTCTCAGGCCTGTCTGCAGGCAGCTTATCTAGAAAAACCTCTAGTGACCACGACTGTGGGAGGCCTTCCCGAAGTGTGTCGCCAGTTGGAGACGGGGATTCTCGTTCCTCCTGGCAAGCCAAAGGATGTCGCAGCGGCGGTCCTCGCGCTCTACGACGACCCCGAACTGAGAGCCCAACTTGGAAAGCGGGCTCGCCAGCTCGTGGAAAACAGCTTCACCATCAAGCACACGCTTGATCAGATGGAGCAGGTTTACGACCAATTACTACACTAGCTTAGGTCGTGGCATGATGGGGCACTTCTCGTTGTCGAGAGTAGCCAACTTTGGCCTTGGCATGATCGGGCACTTTTCTTCTGCAGCCATTTTTGGTCTTGGCATAATCGGACATTTTCCTCGTGGCTGAGCTCCCATAACGCATACAATGGCAAATAGGCAAAGGCTTACGATTTTCATATCCACATCCTTGTTGTTGGGGTTTGTGAGAAATCCTATCATCCAGAGATGGGTGTTTTTCGCCCATCTTTTTTTTTGAAGCAACCAGTATGTCCCTTAAAAAGGGACATACTGGTTGTTGATGAAAAACCAGTATGTCCTTAAAATGAGGACATACTGGAGGTAGTATTTATAGTGGGTATCATGCAAAAAGTCAGGCAAGCTGCTAAGACAGAAGAGCTTGACTATCTTTTTTTGTTGGAGTGCTTGTCTTCCTATGGCAAGCCCAGGAACAAAATCAGCGCTCTTTTAAAGAGTGGTCAGTTGATACGAGTCAAAAAAGGATTATATGTTTTTGGGAAAGACTACCAAAAACGCCCCTATAGCCTGGAAGTTCTTGCAAACCTTATTTATGGGCCTTCCTATGTTTCCTTGGAGTATGCTCTAGCCTATTACGACCTGATCCCTGAAGCAGTTACTCGAGTAACAAGTGTGTGCTCCAAAAGGAAAAAACTGTTTGAGACCCCTGTCGGTGTATTTACCTATGCATATCTCTCTGCGTCAAAATATACGACAGGAGTCACCTGGACTTCTGTGGATGAGCACACACATTTTTTGATTGCTACTAAAGAAAAGGCTCTTGCAGACTATGTGGCGCGACTTAAGCCATTTGAGAATAAGAAAGACCTTCTTGTCTATTTAGTTGAGGGGATGAGAATAGATCCTGAGGATCTGAAAGTTTTTGATCTTTCATTGATGGCTGAGATTGCAGGGGTGTATCAGAATAAAAATGTGGATTTTCTATGGCAAAATCTGAAAAGGTAAAGGCTCCTGAAGCCGTGTTGAGAATGCTCGAGCGATATGATCTGAGCAGCCTGCTGGATTATAAAAATGCTCTGAAAGAAATCGTCCAAGAGATTGCTCTTCTAGGACTTTGGAGAGCAAAGTTTTTTGAGAAAGGGGCTTTCTATGGCGGAACTGCCTTGAGAATACTCCATGATCTAGACCGATTTTCAGAAGACCTGGATTTTACTCTTCTCGAACCCAATCTGAAATTTGACTTAGGAGAATACGAGAGGGCGATCCAGGAAGAACTCCAAAGTTTGGGGTTCATCGCACGAGTTGAGAAGAAGCAGAAGTCAAAGAAAAGCGCGATCGACTCAGCCTTTATCAAAATCAATACGATAGAGCACTTGCTCCTCATTGGGATCCCTGAAGGGATCAACAAAAGTATTCATCCTGGAGAGGTGATGAAGATCCGTTTTGAGATAGACACAGACCCTCCTGCCGATGGAGCACGAACAGAAAATG
>Ga0180437_10008919_pt1 | contig 12571 bp, 7 predicted proteins | sample SS_ome_4_FD_132410 | JGI IMG/M metagenome (GOLD analysis project Ga0180437, IMG submission 132410) | Hypersaline lake sediment archaeal communities from the Salton Sea, California, USA - SS_3_D_1 metaG | ecosystem: Environmental > Aquatic > Non-marine Saline and Alkaline > Hypersaline > Sediment...
ACCTCCAGCCCGGCCTCTACCGCCGCCTGGACGTAGGCAATGGCGTTGGCCAGGGTGAAAGCAACCTCCTGCACAGCTGTTGCGCCGGCCTCGCGGATGTGGTAGCCGCTGATGCTGATGGTATTCCAATGGGGCACGTGATCGCGGCAGTAGGCAAACGTGTCGGTAATGAGGCGCATGGAGGGGCGCGGGGGAAAGATATAGGTCCCCCGGGCGACGTACTCTTTGAGAATGTCGTTCTGGATGGTGCCGCGCAGCTTTTCCGGCGCGATGCCCCGTTTCATGGCCACGGCGATGTACATGGCCAACAGAACGGCCGCTGGCGCGTTGATCGTCATGGACGTGCTCACTTTGTCGAGTGGGATGCCGTCAAAGAGGCGTTCCATGTCCTCGAGTGAGGAGACCGAGACACCGACTCTGCCTACTTCGCCCTCGGCCATGGGATCGTCGGCGTCGTAGCCTTTCTGTGTCGGTGGGTCGGCCGCCACCGAGAGGCCTGTTTGTCCCTGGTCCAGCAGGAATTTATAGCGCGCGTTGGTCTCTTCGGCGGTGGCGTAACCAGCGTACTGGCGCATGGTCCACAGGCGGCCACGGTACATGGTTGGCTGCACACCTCGTGTAAAAGGATATTCGCCGGGGAAGTTGAGGTCACGCACGTAATCCAAGTCCGCGTCTGCCGGCGTGTAAAGCCTTTTCACCGGGATATTGGACAGAGTGTGAAAAGCGTGGCGCCGTTCCGGGTAGCGATCGAGCGTTTTCTCCAGCGTATCTTGCTCCCACTTTTGCTTTTCTCTGGAGATCTGATCTGCACGAGTATTCATATTCACCTCATTGTGAAAAAGTTGAGTAGCTGTTCAGGGAGGAATCCTTTTTGATTATACCACCGATGTGGGTCGTTGCCAACCGTTTTGGCGAGGATTCGAGAGCTTTGAAATTTGACAATGCCTATTAACTTTGGTAGAATACCCCCTGCAACGCACACGTAACACGATGTGCGATGTGTGTACCTGTCTATGGGTGCTTGATACCTCTATATTGTGTTCCAGAAGAACGTTGGCGAGCCGATTTTAACTTAGCGCTACCGGCTGGGCGTTGACCTGAACGGCTTGGCTGTATAAGTCGTCAGCTATATGGACGTCGGGGTGGTAGCGCGTCCCTTTTTGCGGCGGCTGGCGGCGGCTTGCCAGGAAACCGTCAACCTGGTGGTGCCAGACGCCGCTCGCATATCTCGACGTGGGAATCAGAAGTTGGGCCTTCTGGCAGTCGCGTGAGTTGAGCCTGTGGCTTGATTTCAGTCATTTCAAAACAGAGTGCGTTGAAAACACAAGGAGGTTCCGGAAATGCCAGACATTCTACAAAAGATCGCCTCGAGCCTGTACAACGGTGAGAACGAAGCGGTTGCTGAGCTGGTCAAGCAAGCGCTGGATCAGAGCATGGCAGCGGAAGAGATCCTGCGAGGTGGACTCATCGCCGGCATGGACGAAGTAGGCAAGGATTTTAAGGCCGGTGAGTTGTTCGTGCCCGAAGTGCTCATCGCCGCCCGGGCCATGCACGCGGGCATGGGCGTGTTGCGACCATTGCTGGCCGAAGCTGATGTGCCCAGCGCAGGCAAGTACATCATTGGCACGGTGAAGGGCGATTTGCATGACATTGGCAAGAATCTGGTCAAGATGATGCTCGAAGGTGCTGGCTTTGAGATGATTGACCTGGGGACGGACGCGGAGCCGGCCGATTTTGTGGCTGCTGTGCGTGAGCACCAGCCGCACCTGGTGGGCATGAGTGCCTTGCTAACCACGACGATGGTGCAGATGAAGTCTACCATTGAGGCGTTGGAAGAGGCGGGGTTGCGCGATTCGATCAAGATCATGGTTGGTGGGGCGCCAGTGACGGCGGCCTTTGCCGAGGAGATCGGAGCCGACGGTTACGCGCCTGATGCGGCCACGGCTGTAGACATTGCCCGGAGCCTGGTTGGATAGGCCAGGAGGCGACCATCCAGAGAGTCTGAGGTTGCCCAGCAGCGCCGGTGCGTGCGTTGGCTCGCAGCGGCGCTGTTACGTTCCTGGCTGATAACCTGTTGCACCTGAGAAGGGAGTTCTCGTATGGCCAAGTGGGAGCATACGGACGAGCCGATGCACGCTGAAAATCGCAGGGCAGATGCGCGCTACCTTGACAAGGATATGGCGACACAGTGCCTGCACGCCGGGGAACGCTGGGAGAGGCAGGTCTTTTGGACATCGAGCACACCGGTTTACAACTCGACTACCTACTTTTACGATAGGGCTCAGGACCTGGACGATCGGGTCTATTACCGGAAGCCGGGATATGTCTACTCGCGAGGGGGTTGTCCGACCAATACTGCCCTGGAGCGGGCGCTGTCCACTCTGGAAGGAACAGAGGTGACGCACGTCTGCTCGTCGGGGATGGCTGCCAGCCACCTGGCGCTGCTGACGGCTGGCGCAGGCAAAGGCAACCTGATTCTCTGCTCCAGCGACGTGTACGGCAGTGTGTACACTATGGTGGAGAACATCTTTCCTCACCTGGGGGCGCCTTCCATTCTCATGGATTTTGCGGATCTGAACCGTCTGGAGGAGGTGATCAAACGTGAGAGGCCTCAAGTGGTTTATTTTGAGGTGGTCACCAATCCCATGACCAAGGTGATTGACGCGCCGATGGTGATAGAGGTGGCCCATCGTTACGATGCCACAGTAGTGATTGATAATACATTTACGACGCCCTACCTATTGAAGCCAGTCGAGATTGGCGCGGATTTGATCAGCCACAGCGTAACCAAGTTCCTTTCTGGACATGGGGATGTGTTAGCCGGGTCGGTGAGTTGCTCTCGCAAAGACTTTGGCAGGTTGCACGATATGCTTATCCAGGTGGGGTGCACGCTGGGGCCAAACGAGGCCTGGCTGGCCCTGCGCGGCCTCAAAACCTTCTCCCTGCGAATGGAGAGGCACTGCGCCAACGCCATAGAGGTGGCCCGTTTCCTCGAGGGCCACCCATTGATCGAGGGTGTACGCTATCCAGGCTTACCCAGCCATCCTCAACATGAGACGGCCAAGCGAATCTTTGCGCAAGAAAGGTACGGGGCCTTGCTCAGCTTCGACGTCGCCGATTGCGACCGGGACAAAGCCTTTCGCTTCCTGGATGCTCTCAGGTTGATATTGCCCGCCACTACATTGGGCGATATCTATTCCTTGATCGTCAACCCTGCCCGGACGACCCATCACCAGCTCAGCGAGGAGGAGTTGGCGGCTATGGGCATCAGGCCAGGAACGTTTCGTATGTCGGTGGGTCTCGAGAACGTCGAGGATCTGAAGGAAGACCTTGATCAGGCGCTAGAGTCCTGCCAATAATGGGGAGATGGTTATGAAATCGGCACTTTTTGTTTGGGGAGGCTGGGGAGGTCACGAACCGAAGCAATGCGTGGATATCTTTGCGCCCTACCTGCGGGCACAGGGTTACGAGGTTGAAATTGCTGACACGCTCGACGCTTATCTCGACCAGGAACGGATGCATGGTCTGAGCCTGATCGTGCAGGTCTGGACGATGAGCACCATTACTTCCGAGCAGGAGAGGGGATTACTGGAGGCAATCAAGAGCGGCGTCGGTTTCGCTGGCTGGCACGGTGGAATGGCCGATTCTTTTCGCAACAGTACTGAATATCAATTCATGGTCGGCGGCCAGTGGGTGTCACATCCCGATGGCATCCTTGAGTACGAGGTCAATATTGTCAAGCCCGAGGATCCTATCGTGGCCGGCCTTGAGGATTTCGTCATAGAGTCGGAACAGTATTACATGCACGTCGATCCGTCCAACGAAGTGCTAGCGACGACTACTTTTAGCGGCGAACACCACCCGTGGATCGCGGGCTGTGTCATGCCTGTGGTGTGGAAGAGGGTCTGGGGAAAAGGGCGGGTCTTTTACTCTTCGGTCGGTCACGTGGCCAAGGATTTTTTGGTGCCTGAAGCCCGCGAGATCGTTCAGCGCGGTATGCTCTGGGCCAGTCGCGTTGCCGCCTAGCGGCAACGCGCTTTTGCCCCCAGAGTGGCGTTAATTCGGGGTGTAGTCCGTGCGGGCAAGCCGTTGAAACCGCGTGAGCAAATGTGTTGCACCTTTAGTTGAGGGAAGGGATGTCGCGATGGTCAATATCCCGGTGTTTAAAAGCGTCACTGAAGCTAATGCTTTGTTGGCTGATGCTTTGCGAGATGCCTTTGCCCGGCAGGATGTGTTGGTTCTCAATATCATTGCCTCTCCGGGGGCGGGCAAGACGACGTTACTGGAGCGCACTATCGAGGCATTGCGCGACGAGTTGCGCCTGCTGGTCATTGAGGGCGATCCGACGACCAGCCTGGACGCCGAGCGAATCATTGCCGCAGGGGTGCCGGCGGTGCAGATCAACACCGACGGCGGCTGTCACCTGGAGGCGCGCATGATCCAGGCGGCGATGGGGCAACTGGACGTGGATAGCGCTGACGTGGTCATCATCGAGAACGTGGGCAACGTATTGTGTCCTACCGGTTGGGACCTGGGCGAGGACGCCAAGGTCGTGGTTGCTAGCTTGCCTGAGGGCGACGACAAGCCGCTCAAGTACCCTATGGCTTTTGCCACGGCCCAGGCCGTGGTGATCAACAAGATCGACCTGGAGCCCTACCTCCCGGCCCAGGTCGCGGTGCTGCGGGAGCATGCGCTCAAGGTCAATCCAGAATTGTCAGTGTTCGAGGTCTCTTGTGTCACGGGCCAAGGCCTTGGGGGGTGGTTGGACTGGATACGGGAGCGATTGGCCCAGAAGCGAGCTGGATCATTGGGGTCGGAAGATCGGTGAACTAGCCTCCATACAGGTGTACCCATGCACGAAATGGCTGTAACTCAGGCGATGCTCAACATGGCTTTGGAATACGCCGATGGGCAGCGCATCACCGATATCTATTTGCGGATCGGAAGGATGTCGGCTATTGTCCCTGAATCGGTTGAGCTCTATTTCGATTATCTCAGCCAAGACACTCTGGCCGAAGGGGCAAGGCTGCACTTTGAGCGTCAGCCGATCGAGATGACGTGCATGGATTGTGGGCGCCTGGCCGACCTGAGCGACTGGGCAGACGAGCCGCCTCGAACGATTATGATGGAAGCCCTGAGCCGGGGCTGTGAATGCGGCAGTAAGCGTCTTCGTGTCACTGAGGGGATGAACTTTGAGATGGTGAGCCTGGGCGTCGAGCCTGGACTGTGACCTGCTTACGTTTGACAGGAGGACGCGCCAGGTTGCACAGGACGTCAGGAACTGGGTTTGATAGAAGGCAATGCTTACTCGTCTAGTGGTGCAACGTTGACCGCCTCTGGACCTTTGTCTGACTGTTGCACCTCGAATTCGACCCGCTGCCCGTCGGCCAGCGAGTAGACACCGGCGATCAATTTGGTGCGATGGAAGAATATCTCACTGCCATCGGCCTTGGTGATAAAGCCGTAGCCCTTTTCTGGACTGTACCACTTGACCTGGCCGATCAGTTTGAAGCCCTCGGCGCTGGTTTCGCGGCAAGTCGGGCACAGCCGGGGATCATAGTCTTGGACGCCCATCTTGTGTAACCGGCGCTGCTCCTCGACGGTGAACACAAAATCCTTGCCGCACGTCTCACAGGTTTGCAGGGTGTCTCTGAAGTTCATGTCATCCTCTGGTTTCTGTCTATTCCTTGGTTGAAGCCTTTATCGAGTCCGAGGCTTTTTCATCCCGGAAGGCTGCCGGTTGGTCATTCTTTTTGAGCGTGATGGCTGCCCTGCCCAGCGTTGCCCGCCCCATACGCGGTAGGTCTTTTAGGGCCAACCGTTCCACGCTACCCTTAGCTGTCAGGAGGACAACGGAGCCGCCCCGGCCCACAACCTGGGCCAGGGCCACGTCGCCATTGCGACGCGAGATCTTGTGGGTGACGATCCCCCCGCCGTAGCGCTTCTGTGCCGGGAATCTGGACAGGGGGGTAAGCTTGGCCCATCCCTTCGTCGTCACCGTTAGGAGTTGGCTTCTCTGGCGCAGCAATTGCACGGACACGACGGCATCTCCCTGCGCCAGGCGAATCGCTCCCACACCGCTCGCGGGCAAGCCCATGGGACGCACCTCACTTTGGGCGAAGCGTATGCCTTTTCCTTGCCGGGTCACAACGAGTACTTCTTCGTCGCCGCGCGTCAGGTGCGCGTTGACCACCACATCATCCGGGTCCAGGCCGATGACGCTCGTCGTGCCCTTGCTGGCTGCCGACACGAAATCGGCCAGGGGGGATCGCTTTACTTTGCCACCGGCCGTCGCCAAGAGCAGGTATCCTTCTGGGGCTTTGTCCTCTTTGGGCAAGACCAGCAGCGCTACGAGGTCTGCGTCCTTGAGAGAAGGGCGAAGGTCGGCGACGGGGAGTCCCTCAGCCTGGGAGGCAAGGTCGGGTATCTGATGTACCGGCAGCCACTCCGCACGTCCGTCGGCAGTGATGAGGTAGAGGTCGTCGCCAACGCTGACGTGCAAGAGGTTTGTGACCACATTTTTCCCTCGCCCGGCTGAGATGGCGCGTCGCTGATCGGTTGTCGCGCGCCGGATGTACCCACGCTCTGTCAGGGCGACCAGCGCTTCCTCTTCCTGCACAATCTCGTCCAGCGTGACGCCCAACTGTCCGGCGATAGTGGTACGGCGCTGGTCGCTGTATTTCTCCTTGACGGCCAGCAACTCGCCTTTGATCACGCCCAGCAGTCTGGCCGGGCTTCTGAGCAACGATTGCAGGTATTTGATTCGTTGTTTCAGTTCCTTGTACTCGTCGGCCAGCTTGCGCCGTTCGAGGGCAGCCAGTCGCTTCAGAGGCATGTCCAGGATCGCCTGGGCCTGAACCTCGGTTAGGTTGAAACGCCGTCGCAGGTTAGTGCGGGCGGTGTCAGCGGTACGGGAGCGGCGTATGGTCTGGATCACTTCGTCCAGGTGGTCCAGAGCTACAAGCAACCCTTCCAGGACGTGGGCGCGATGCTTGGCTTGTTCCAGTTCGTATTTGCTACGCCGGGTGACGATCTCCCGGCGGTGCTCGAGGTAGTGCTCAAGTGCTTTTTTGAGTGACAGCAGACGCGGCACGCCGTCTGTCAGGGCAACCATGTTGACGCCAAAGGTTGTTCGCAGCAGTGTGGTTTTGTATAGCTGCTCGAGCACGTCTTTGGCATCTACGGTGCGAGTTAGTTCAATAGCGATGCGCATCCCTCGACGGTCTGACTCGTCCCGCAGGTCAACGATGCCTTCGAGTCGCCCATCACGCACCAACTCGGCGATACGCTCAATAAGGTTGGTCTTGTTGACCTGGTAGGGCAGCTCGGAAATGACGATGCGGCTGCGATTGCGCGTCATCTCTTCGATGTGGGTCTTGGCCTGGACAGTGATCCGGCCCCGGCCTACGGCGTAGGCCGCCCGCAGGGAATCGCCGTCGCCGTCGTGGCTGTCCTGCCGGTAGATCACCCCGCCGGTGGGAAAATCTGGCCCCTGGACAAAGCGCATCAAGTCTTCAACGGTGACGTCGTCCAGTTTCTTGTAACGATCGATCATGAATACCAGGGCATCGCACACTTCGCCCAGATTGTGAGGCGGGATGTTGGTGGCCATGCCAACAGCGATGCCAGCCGCACCGTTGAGCAGCAGGTTGGGCAGGCCAGCAGGCAATACAGTTGGTTCTTTTAGCGAATCGTCAAAGTTGGGCGCAGAGTCGACGGTGCGTTTGTCAATGTCGGTCAGCATTTCCTGGGCGATGGCCGCCATGCGCGCCTCGGTGTAACGCATGGCCGCTGGCGCGTCGCCGTCTATACTGCCAAAGTTGCCCTGGCCGTCCACCAGCGGGTAGCGCAGCGAAAAGTCCTGGACCATGCGGGCCATGGCGTCATAGACTGCGGTGTCACTGTGGGGGTGGTACTTGCCCAGTACCTCGCCGACGATGCGCGCACTCTTGCGATAGGGGGCTGTGGGTCGCAGGCCCATATCGTGCATAGCGAATAGGATACGCCTCTGCACCGGTTTCAGCCCATCGCGTGCATCGGGCAGCGCCCGGGAGACAATGACGCTCATGGCGTAGTCCAGGTATGCCGTTCGCATCTCTTGTTCAATGTCCACCAGTTGGACGGTGCCTACTTCCATTGATCCTGCTCCTCTACTGCCTGCCCATCAGATCGGTATCGAACCAGTCAAACTATAGACGATTTTCGAGCATTTGTCAAACAAAAAGGCAGCAACCCTGGCTTTCAGGATTGCTGCCTCCAAGGCGAGCGCAAGGCTCGCCCTTACCGTGGGTCAATCTGATGAGCAACTGATCTGTGGGCTACCAGGTTGAGTTTCAATCCTGGCTATCGGCATCATCGCCGTCACCGCCATCGCCGCTGAGGAATTCCTGGACCATGGCCAAATCCAGCGACGCGGGCATCGGCTCCCCTTTCCCTGGACGGGGCAACTGCGCCGGTGGAGCCGTTTCGGGGACCAAGGATATGCCTTCGAAAGACGTGATCTGGACTGGTTCCATGTCAGGCACGCCGCGAAAGCCCGTTCCAGCCGGGACACGCTTGCCCAGGATGACATTTTCTTTCAGACCCAGCAGGTTGTCGCGCTTGCCTTCAATAGCCGCCTGAGCCAGCACTTTGATCGTGTGCTGGAACGACGCGGCCGAAAGAAAGCTATCGGTGTTGAGCGCCACTTTGGTCACGCCCAGCAACACGGGCATGGCTCGGGCCGGCTGGCCACCAGCGGCGGTGACATTTTCGTTGGTTTCGGCAAAGACTATGCGGTCAACCAGTTCGCCTGGCAGCAGGTCAGTGTCACCTGCGGCGGTGATCTGGACCTTGCTTAACATCTTGCGGATGATCACCTCAAAGTGTTTGTCGTTGATGGGCACACCCTGAGACCGATAGACTTTTTGGATCTCGCGCAAGAGATAGCCCTGCGTTGCCTCACGGCCCAAGATGCGCAGGATGCGATGCGGATTCTTGGAGCCTTCGGTCAGTTGCTGGCCGGCTTCGACCCTAGCGCCATCCTCTATCAGGAGGCGGGCGGCCGAAGGGATCTCGTACTCGCGCTCGTCGCGCACTTCGTAGACGACAGCCACGTTGTAGCCGTCGCGTATCACGCGCCCACCATGCTGGGCGACCATTTTTTTGTCGCCTCGCTTGGCAATCACTTCGTCGGCCGCGATCTCTTGTTGATCCTCGACCCGCACGCCCCAGTTACCTGGCACCTGGTACTCGTTGCGCATCAGCTCGGTGTGGGTCACGCGAGCGATACGGATGCCGCCTTCGCGACGAAGCGTCAAGCGGCCGGCAATGTCCGATAGCTCTGCCTCACCTTTGGGGCGCTTGCGTGCCTCGAACAGCTCTTCAACCCGGGGCAGGCCGTGGGTGATGTCGCCACCAAGGGCCACCCCACCAGTGTGAAAGGTCCTGAGGGTCAATTGCGTGCCCGGCTCGCCGATGGACTGGGCGGCCACGATGCCGACGGCAGCGCCAATGTTCACCAGTTCGCCCCGGCCCAGGTCACGCCCATAGCAGAGGGCACAGATGCCATGGTGAAGCTGGCAGGTCATTGGGGAGCGGACATAGATCTCATCAATGCCCGCTGCTTCGATGGCCTCGGACTGGTCGTCCTCTATCATCTGGCCAGGATCCACCAGGATTTCACCCGTCTCCGGGTGTACAACCCGGCCAGCGGATATGCGTCCGGCAACACGACTGGCCAGCGTCTGCCCACCAATGTTCTCGGCCTTGCGGATCCAGACTCCGCCCTGCGTGCCACAGTCGTGGGCGTTGATGATGATGTCCTGGGCCACGTCGACCAGCCGCCGGGTGAGGTAGCCAGCGTCAGCCGTGCGCAGCGCGGTGTCGGCCAGGCCCTTGCGCGCGCCATGGGTCGAGATAAAGTACTCGAGGGCGCTCAGGCCTTCACGGAAGCTAGAGACGATGGGCAGGGAGATGATGCGTCCAGAGGGATCGGCCATCAGGCCGCGCATGCCGGCCAACTGGGAGATGGGCTGGTAACCGCCTTTGGTTGACCCCGACTCGGCCATGATGCGAATGGGACCCGCAGGGTCCAGTGCTTTGGCGACCGCTTCCGTCACTTCGTCCTTGGCCCGTGACCAGAGTTCGATGGTACGCGTGTATTGTTCGTCTTCTGTCAGCAGGCCACGGCGGTATTGACGGTCTACCTCGCTGACCATCTCCTCGGCTTCGCCGATGATGCGACGTTTCTCGTCCGGCACCGTCAGGTCGCCGACGGCAATGCTGACGCCGGAGCGGGTGGCGTATTTGAAGCCGATGTCCTTGATGCGGTCAACTACCTCGGCCGTGCGCTCCAGGCCAAGCCTGTGGTAGCAGCGGGCGACGATTTGCCTCAGGCGGCCCCTGTCTAGCGTTTCGTTGATGTAGCGGATCTCGTCGGGCAGGATGTCGTTGAACAGCGCACGGCCGACCGTCGTCTCGGTCAGGTCAGCGGGCGCTGCACCTTCCAAAGGTGTGGAATAGAGATTCAAGAGCTTGATGCGGGCGTGGAGGTCGACCTTGCCCAGGCTGTAGGCTATGTTGACCTCGTCAAGGTCAGTGAAAACCATGCCTTCGCCCCTGCGTCCCTCGGCTTCCATAGTGAGGTAAAAGCAACCCAGCACCATGTCCTTGGTGGGGCCGACGATCGGTTCGCCGCTGGCTGGGAGCAGAAGGTTTTGGGTGGAAAGCATGAGCCTCCGTGCTTCCTCGACAGCACGCTTGGAAAGAGGGACGTGAACGGCCATCTGGTCACCGTCAAAGTCGGCGTTGAAGGCAGCGCAGACGAGGGGGTGGATGTGGATGGCCTTGCCTTCTACCAGCACCGGTTCGAAGGCCTGGATGCCCAGGCGGTGCAGGGTAGGGGCCCGGTTGAGCAGCACCGGGCGCTCACGGATCACTTCTTCCAGCACCTCCCAGACCTCTGGCCGCTTGCGCTCGATGATCCGCTTGGCGCCTTTGACGTTGTTGGCGTGGCTGTATTCGACCAGTTTGGCGATAACGAAGGGGCGATACAATTCCAGGGCCATGTCCTTGGGCAGGCCACACTGGTGCAACTTGAGCTCCGGCCCAATGACGATGACGGATCGGCCTGAGTAGTCCACGCGCTTGCCCAGCAAGTTGCGGCGGAAGCGGCCCTTCTTGCCCTTGAGCATGTCGGAAAGGGACTTGAGTTCCCTCCGCCCTCGACGAGACATGGCTTTGCCACGGCGCGAGTTATCGATCAACGAGTCTACCGCTTCCTGCAGCATGCGCTTTTCGTTACGCACGATCACATCTGGCGCGCCCAGTTCGAGCAGTCGTTTGAGGCGGTTGTTGCGGTTGATGACGCGCCGGTACAGGTCGTTCAGGTCAGAAGTGGCGAAACGTCCACCGTCGAGTTGGACCATAGGACGCAGGTCTGGGGGGATGACGGGCAAGACGGTGAGGATCATCCACTCGGGGCGGTTGCCCGATTGGCGCAGCGCCTCTACGACCCGCAGGCGCTTGACGGCCTTTTTGCGGCGTTGCTTGGAGCGAGTGGTGCGCACCTCGTGCCACAATTCCTTGGTCATGGCATCGAGATCCATCGTTGCCAGCAGGTCATAGAAGGCCTCGGCTCCCATGCTGGCCTTGAAGACCTGCCCCCAGCGGCTCTTGAGTTCGCGATAGCGAGATTCGACCAGGAATTGCAGGGATGCCAGGCTCTTGACCTCGTCGCGCCGGATGTCGGCAGCGGCGAGAAGGGCCTCTTGCTTTTGGGCCAGTTCGCCGCGCAGGCCATCGACCTCGCGAAGCGCAGCCTGTCGGGCATCGGCAATCTGCTCTTCAAAGATGGCCCGGTGGCGCGCTTTTTCGCTTTCAATTTCATTCTCGACTTGGCTCAGTTGTTCCTGGACGGCTTCGTTGAGCTGGTTCAGGTGTTCCCGGACAATGACTTCTCCCGGAGAGACCAGGGTGGTCTCTGAAGGCGAAAAGACGACCGCCTTCCGTATCCGCTTGCCGGCGTCTCTTTCCAGGCGGGCCTGGAGCGATTTGGCTTCGCTCATGATCTCTTCGGTTTGGCGTGTCAGTTCGTCGTCAAGCTCGGACAGCACGGCGTTCAGGTCGGCTTCTACGGCCTGGAGCTCTTCGTCCCGCCGGTTTTCTACGGCTTGAATCGCTTCCTCGATGGCTTTCTGGAGGCGGCTCTGTTCGCGCTCCAGCTCTTCGTCCAGGCGGCGCAAGGCCCGCTGGCGCGCGTCCTCGTCTACGTCGGTGATGACATACTGGGCAAAGTAGAGGGTGCGATCTAGGTTACGCCGGGAAATGTTGAGCAGGAGGCCCAAGTAGTTGGGCGTGCGCCGGGAATACCAGACGTGGGCAACCGGCGCGGCCAGATCGATGTGACCCATCCGCTCGCGCCGTACTGACGAGCGGGTTACCTCGACGCCACATTTGTCGCAGATGATGCCTTTGTAGCGGACGTTCTTGTATTTGCCGCAGTAGCATTGCCAGTCTTTGGTGGGACCAAAGATGGCCTCGCAAAAGAGGCCGTCCTTTTCCGGCCGCAACCGCCGATAGTTAATGGTCT
>Ga0180437_10008922_pt1 | contig 12568 bp, 9 predicted proteins | sample SS_ome_4_FD_132410 | JGI IMG/M metagenome (GOLD analysis project Ga0180437, IMG submission 132410) | Hypersaline lake sediment archaeal communities from the Salton Sea, California, USA - SS_3_D_1 metaG | ecosystem: Environmental > Aquatic > Non-marine Saline and Alkaline > Hypersaline > Sediment...
CGAACTTGCGGATGTTGGAGTAGATGATGCGCCCCTGCTCGACCGCCGACACGATGGAGGCATAGTTATCGTCGGTGAGCACCATGTCCGCCGTCTCCTTGGAAACGTCGGTGCCGGTGATGCCCATCGCCACGCCGATCGAGGCACGCTTGAGGGCCGGTGCATCATTGACGCCGTCGCCCGTCATAGCCACGACGTGATCCCGGGCCTTGAGCGCCTCGACGATGCGCACCTTGTGCTGCGGCGAGACGCGGGCAAAGACATCCACGTTCTCAATGCGCTCAGCCAGTTGCTCATCAGAGAGCTCGCCGAGTTCTGCGCCAGAGATGACCTCGCCGCCGGGGCGCAGCAAGCCAATCTCCTGGGCGATGGCGCGGGCCGTGTCGGGATAGTCGCCGGTGATCATCATCGTCCGGATGCCCGCCATCCGGGCTTGCTCCACCGCCGGCCCCACCTCCGGCCGAGCCGGATCGATCATCGCCACCAACCCGATCAGCGTCAGGTTTCTCTCCACCGCTTCGGCGCTCACCTTCTCAGGGAGCCGGTCCAGGTGCCGGTAGGCCACGGACAGCACCCGCAGTCCCTCTCGCCCCAGATCGCGGATCGTGTTCTCGATGTGCTGGCGCCGGCCCGTCGTGAGCGGTACGTCAACGCCATCCTCCAGCAGCGTATCACAGAACGGCAACATCACGTCGGGCGCACCCTTGACGTAGGCGATGTACCCGGCGTCACCGCTCCTCTCTCTATCCTGGCTGTCCAGGCGATGGATCGTGCTCATCCGCTTTCGATCGCTATCGAAAGGTACCTCCGCCACCCGTGGCAGCCGCTTCTCCTGGTCCTCGCGCCACAACCCCGCCTTGGCGGCCGCCACGATCATGGCTCCCTCCGTCGGATCGCCCACGATGCGATAGCGCCCGTTGCCGTCCTCCGCCCCATCCTCGGACGTGGCCTGGTCCAGCCGGGCGTCGGAACACAGCAGGCTGCCGGTGAGCAAATCCATCATCTCGGAGTTGTCGTGCGGATTGGCAGAGTCGCCATAGTGGGTGAACTCTCCCGTGGGCTGATACCCCTCACCGCTCACGTCGAGCCTCAAGTTCGCCACGTAGAGCCGCACAGCCATCATCTGGTTCTGGGTCAACGTGCCGGTTTTGTCGGAACAGATGATTGTCGCACTGCCGAGCGTCTCGACGGCCGGCAGGCGGCGGATGAGCGCGTGGCGCTGGACCATCTCGCGCATGCCCAATGCCAGATTGATGGTGACGACGGCGGGCAGCCCCTCGGGGACAGCGGCAATCGCCAGACTGACGGCGACGATGAACAGATCCACGATCTGCTGCCGGGTCTGCGTCAAATACGGAACCACCCCCTGGCTGACGATCAGAGACAAGTCGGTATCCTGGATGATCGCCTCGACAAGTACGACGCCGCAGATGGCCAGCGAGGCCCACCCCAGCCAGTGGCCCAATTGGTCCAGGCGGCGCTGGAGCGGGGTCGGCTCATCTTCGTAGGACTGGATCATCTCGGCAATGAGGCCGATCTGCGTCTGCATGCCGGTGCCGACGACGATACCCGCACCCCGCCCGTAGGTGACGGTGGTGCCCATGAATGCGCTGTTGACCCGGTCGCCCAGGGACACGTCCTCCGATAGCTTGGCATCGGCCACCTTCTCCACCGGCACCGATTCGCCGGTGAGCGATGCCTCGTCAATCTTGAGGTTGACGCTCTCGACGAGACGCAGGTCAGCCGGAACATAGTTGCCGGCCTCTAGAAAGACGATATCACCGGGCACCAGATCGCGACTTGGAACGGTGATGCGGTGCCCGCCGCGCAACACCTGGGCATCGGGCGCGGCCATCTTTTGGAGCGCCGCGAGCGCCTCCTCTGCCTTGCTCTCCTGGATCACGCCGAGCACGGCGTTCAGGATGACGATGGCCATGATCGCCCCCGCCTCGACCACCTCCCCCAGCAAAAGGGACACGACGGACGAGACGATGAGGATCATGATCAAAAAGTTGTTGAACTGGCCCAGCAAGAGCTGCCAGAAACCAGGCCGGGGCCGCTCGGCCAGCTCGTTGGGTCCGTACGTTGCCAACCGGGCTTTGGCTTCCGAAGGACTCAGGCCAACCGCTGGATCGATCATCAGAGTCTCTGCCACATCTTGGGCGGCACGATTGTGCCACGAGTTTTTTTTCGTGTCCATACGCTCCTCGCAGTGCCTGTTAGACGTTGGTATACTAACTAAGAAGTTAGTCCTATAACGACGTCATATTCTACCACCGTTCAAAAAGCTTGTCAAGCCTTATTGAATTCCCCACCAATACATATCTGCCAGCTTTTGGTGTTCCTCCCGCAACCGCACGTAACTTTCGTACCGGTGCTGGCTCACCCATCCCTCCTCCACCGCCTGGACGACCGCACAACCCGGCTCGACGGTGTGGGTGCAGTCGGAGAACTGGCAATCGGCCACCAACGGAGCGATGTCGGGAAAGCAGGCATCTATCTCTTCTGGATCCACGTCAAAGAGCGCCAACGCGCGGATGCCGGGGGTATCTGCCACCCATCCCCCCACATCCAGGGAAACGAGCTGCGGCACCACCGTGGTGTGGCGGCCCTTGCTGGTAGCCTGGCTCACCCCCCGCACCCGCATCCCCAGGCCAGGCTGCATTGCGTTGAGCAGGCTGGTCTTGCCGGTGCCCGACGGCCCGACCAACGCCGAGATGTGTCCTTGCAGCGTCCCCCGCAACTCGCCGATCCCATCGCCATCGACGGCGCTGGTGTACAGCAGTGGATAGCCGATCTCGGCATAGATCCCAAAGCGCGCCCGGGCCTCATCCAGGCCCACCAGATCGATCTTGTTGGCGCATACTACGACCGGGATATGCTTGATCTCGGCACCGACGAGCAACCGGTCAAGCATACGCAGTCTTGGCGCCGGCTCCGCGCAGGAAAAGACAAAGACCGCCTGATCGGGATTGGCAAAGATGATCTGCTCACGTTCAGCCAGGTAACCATCTCGATTCCAACGGCGCGAGCCTCGTCCACGGGGGGGCGGGGCCAGCCGAGCCAGAGCCCGCTCCCGCTCGGCGATTTCCTCGATCATCCCATTGCCATCCCCGGTCAGGCTGATGCGCACCCGGTCGCCAATCGCGATCAGATCGGTGTCGCGTCGCTCCTGTTTGAGACGCCCACGTACCCGGCAGATAAAATCGCCACCGTCGGTATGGACGGTGAAAAAGCCACTCTGCGCCTTGATGACCAGGCCATCGAGCAAATCAGGCATTGAACAGATGGCCCCACCACCGTATAATCGTCGTACTCCCACTCTTGAATCTCGTCATCGGTACCCATTGTAAAAGGATTCCGCTTTCCTGTCAACGTGCGGTTCAGGTGTCAGCGCCAGACCTGATCCCTAATCGAGGTACACCCTGCATCCCCGCATACTGGCCCAAAGGCACGTTTTGTGCGATAATGCGCCCGCATTGGATTCTGAGAGAGGTCACACAGATGGATGACTGAGAGAAATGCCAAAGCTGATAACAATGTTGAGGAAAAGGAGGAAAAAGTCAAGGCGAAACGCGGGCTGCCGCGCGGTCGCGTAACCGTGTTCCCCAACTGGTGCAAGGGCTGCGGATTGTGCGTCGAGTTCTGTCCGGTCGGCGTGCTGGAGCAAGGCCCCGACGGTCGGGTCATCGTAGCCCACCCAGAGAAATGCACGGCCTGCCGATGGTGCGAGTTGCACTGCCCGGATTTTGCCATCTTTGTGGCAGACACCGGGCCGAAGGAGGAGGCAGAATGAGCGCGCGACAAAATGCCAGGTTGATGCAAGGCGACGAGGCGTGCGCCGAGGGGGCAATCGCCGCCGGATGCCGCTTCTTTGCTGGCTACCCAATCACACCAGCGACCGAAATCGCCGAAGTCCTGGCGCGACGGCTGCCACAGGTAGGGGGCAAGTTCATCCAGATGGAGGATGAGATCGCTTCAATCGCCGCCGTGATCGGCGCAGCGGTAGGTGGGGCAAAGGCGATGACGGCCACCTCTGGCCCCGGCTTCAGCCTGATGCAAGAGAATATCGGCTTCGCCGCGATGGCCGAGATCCCCTGCGTGATCGTCGATGTACAGCGGATGGGCCCTTCGACCGGCCGGCCCACCAGTCCGTCTCAGGGCGACGTGATGCAGGCTCGCTGGGGCACCCACGGCGATCATCCCATCATCGCGTTGGCCCCTTCCTCAATCCGCGAGACTTTTGATCTGACGGTGCAGGCCTTTAATTTCTCCGAGCGGTACCGCACGCCGGTGATCGTGCTGATGGACGAGGTGATCGGCCATATGCGGGAGCGGGTCGAACTGCCAGATCCAGCGATGATCGAGCGAGAGCAACGATCAAGCACGACAGTGCCACCGGAGTGGTACAAGCCTTTCGAAAACTTTCCCTCCGACGTGCCCCCGCTGATGCCCTTTGGTGAAGGTTACCGCTACCACATCACCGGTCTGCACCACGACGAGCGGGGGTATCCAACCGGCCGGCCGGACGAGATTCAGCCCTGGCTGGAGCGGATCGTTCGCAAGATCGACAGCAGCCTTTCGGACATCCTGCTATACGACCGCGATGGTATCAACGACGCCGAGACGCTGGTCATCGCCTACGGAGCCACCGCCCGTTCAGCCCGTCACGCCGTGGAAATGGCACGGGAACGAGGGCGCAAGGTGGGATTCCTCAAGCTCAAGACCATCTGGCCATTCGCCCAAGAGGTCGTGGAGCACGCCGCCGCCCGGCTGCACCACGTCGTCGTGCCGGAGATGAACATGGGCCAACTGGTGCTGGAAGTAGAGCGCGTGGTAGGACGGCACAAAGTGCGTCGCGTGAACCGGGCCGACGGCGAGATGATCCAGCCCGCGCAGATACTGGCGGGCATTGAGGAGTGGGCAAAGTGAAGAGGCAACAACGCGAGTCGCGGGTTCACGAGCGCTATCTGCGCCATAACAAAAAGTTCCCCAACATCTGGTGTGCGGGCTGTGGCATCGGCATCGTCCTGGGGGCCATCATCCGGGCCGTGGACAAGCTGCAATTGAACAAGGACGACGTGGCACTGCTCTCGGGTATCGGCTGCACAGGCCGGATGCCCGTCTATGTGGATTTCAACACGCTGCACACCACGCACGGGCGGGCGCTGGCTTTCGCCACCGGGCTCAAGATGGTACGACCGGAGATGAAGGTTATAACCGTGATGGGCGACGGTGACGCACTGGCCATCGGTGGAAACCACTTTATCCACGCTGCTCGGCGGAACATCGGGCTGACCGCCATCGTGGTCAACAACTCTACCTACGGGATGACCGGCGGCCAGTACTCACCCACCACGCCGATTGGCGCGCAGGCAGCGACCGCCCCCTACGGGCACATCGAACAGCCCTTCCCCATCGCCGAGCTGGCAATGGTAGCCGGGGCAGCCTTTGTCGCCCGGAGCACGGTCTATCACGTGCAGGAGCTGGAAAAGTACGTCGCTCAAGCGATCACCAAGGAAGGGTTCGCGGTCGTCGAGGCCGTGAGCTATTGTCACACGACACTGGGCCGGATGAATCGCTGGGGCACCGCGCCCGACATGATGCGCCATCTCAAGGAACAGAGCATCCCGCTCCGGCGGGCTGAGCAGATGAGCGAGGAGGAGAAGCACGGCAAGATCGTCCGTGGCGTGTTCGCGGACCGGGACATTGCGGAGTACACGCATCTTTACGATCAGATCATCGCAGAAGCGGAGAGGGGAACAGCCTGATGACCCGGCAGTACGCGGTGCGATTGGGCGGTACCGGCGGGCAGGGTGCGATCCTGGCCGGCATCCTTCTGGCCGAAGCGGCAATCCATGACGGCAAGAACGTCGCCCAGACACAATCATATGGACCGGAGGCACGGGGCGGGGCCAGCCGGTCGGAGGTCGTGATCTCTGACGGTGAGATCCACTACCCCAAGGTGATCCAGGCCGACATCACGCTATGTATGAGCCAGGAGGCGTGCGATCGGTACGGCCGGCAGATGAGCCCAGGCGGCTTGCTGATCCTCGATGCTGATCACGTCACCCGGGCTCCGACAACGCGGGCCGTGCAGGTTCCCCTGACCCAACTGGCGCGGAACGTGGCGGGACGGGAGATCGTCGCCAACGTGGTCGGCCTGGGAGTGCTGGCGGGCCTGACCGGGATCGTATCGCGGGAAGCGCTGGAGGCAGCGGTCCGGCATCGCGCCCCGCGAGGCACGGCGGAGCTCAACCTGAAGGCGCTGGCCGCGGGTTTTGAGGCAGCTCAGCACGTGCGGGGAATCGACTGATCCTAGGTGCCGCCCACTTAAAGTGGGCGGCACCTGCGGAACCTCACGGCCTTGACGGCAAGTCCCTGGTCAGATGGCGTGACCGATCGCGTAGAACGGTCCTCGGGTTGTCCCTCTGGACTGCGCCCGCGACCCCACCCGTCGAAGGCACGGGGCCGGCGATGTTGTTGTAGGGATCGCCCATGATCTCGTGTATCTCCAGCACCGCTCCATGCGTGGTCTGCACGTCCGCAGAATCCACCTGGACATAGATCGGCGTACCCGGAGGAAGCGCCCCCGGGAAGTAGCTATAGTTCTCCGAGTGGTAGTCATCCCCAATCGTCAACGTGAGCGTGCCCCCCGGCTCCAGTGGCAGCGCTGGCGCCGTCACGCCCCAGACGATGCCCTGGTCACACAGGTAGTCCCAAGTCTGGTTCACTGCCGTCGGGATCGGGTCAGGGTCGACGTACAAGTCCACCCAGAACGCATTGACAGGCAGCACCGGTCCATCACCCTGGTTCTTGATGACGACCTGGGCGCTATCACTCGTGACCAGGATATTGTCCACCACCAAGTCGGGGGCGGAGGCTACAAAGCTTCTGGTCACGAGAGGCAGATAGATGGTGCTGCCCCCATAGTAGTTGGATATACTGACGCCGACGCCGGTGCCGTCGTCGGGGACGGTCGCGGGGGAGCCTTCGATCTCCACCTCCCAACTGTCGCCCGGATCACTCTCGGTAACGACATAGTCGCCAGGGATCAGCTCATCCCACGAAAGAATACCACCAGTGTGGCCGACCGTCCGGCAGTCGCCACCCGGGTACGAGGGACCGGTGATGCAGATGGTGAACTGCCTGCTCGCATCGGGCCTCCCCAGGCCCCAGTCCACCACCTTGGTCACTTTCACCCAGCCCAACTGGTGCGTGTTCGTGACCACGGCGCTCGCACTCCCTCCATCAGCAGGGACAGCCGCCGGGGAGCCAGTGACCTCGACAAACCACTCATCTCCAGGGTCGACCTCGGTGACGGTGTAATCACCGGGGATCAGGTCGTCCCAGTAGAGGGTACCGCCGAGGTATCCGATCGTCTGGCAGTCGCCGGTGGGATGCGTCGGCCCTTCGATGCAAATCGTGAACTGCTGGCTCACGTCCGGCGCGATGTCATCCCACTCCACCGTCTTTGTCACCGACAGGCTCCCCAGCCGGCGGGTGTTGGTTACGGTGGCATCCACGCTGCCGCCATCTTCGGGCACCGCTGCCGGAGAGCCCACGATCGTCACGTCCCATTCATCACCGGGGTCAACCTCGGTGATGGTGTAATCGCCGGGGATCAGGTCATCCCACGAGAGTGTACCCCCGGTGTAGCTCACAGTCTGGCAATCGCCACTGGGGTGGGATGGGCCCTCGATGCAGATTGTAAAGTGCTGCCTCAGGTCGGGCGTGGCGCCGTTCCAGTTCACCTCCTTCGTCACCACCAGGCTACCCAGCCGGCGGGCGTTGGTCACGGTAGAGACGATTATCCCGCCGTCCTCGGGGACCGCAGCCGGAGAGCCCGCGATCGCCACGTCCCACTCGTCGCCGGGGTCGTTCTCGGTGACGGTGTAATCGCCGGGGATCAGGTCGGGCCAGAGGACCGTGCCGCCGTTGGGGCCATACCCCCGGCAGGTGCGGACCGGATAGGAGGGCCCCTGGATGCAAATGATGTATCGCTGATCCAGGTCGGGCGTGACTCCGTTCCACTCCACCACCTTTGCCACCCTCAGCCCTCCCAGAAGGCGAGCGTTGGTGACGACGGCGGTCCCCTCCCCGCCATCTTCAGGCACCGCCGCCGGAGAGCCGGTGATCGTCACGTCCCACTCATCGCCGGGGTCGTTCTCGGTGACGGTGTAATCGCCAGGGATCAGGTCATTCCAGGAGAGCGTATCCCCGGTGTAGCCAGCGATCTGGCAGTCGCCACCGGGGTGGGATGGCCCCTGGACGCAAATCGTGAACTGCTGCCCCGGTTCGGGCGTGACGCCATTCCAATCCACCGTCTTTGTCACCGCCAGGCTCCCCAGCTTGCGCGTGTTCACGACAGTGGCGGTCGCATCCCCCTCATCGATGAAGGTCACGGGGGAACCCGCAATCGCCACGTCCCACTCGTCGCCGGGATAGCTCTCGGTCACCGTGTAGACACCGGAATCCAACCCACCCCAGACGAGTTCGCCGCCGAGGTAATCGACGGCCTGGCAGTTGCCGAGGGGGTAGGAGGGGCCCTCGACGCAGATCGTGAACTGCTGCTCTGTGTCGAGCGAGACTCCACTCCACTCCACCGTCTTGGTGACCGTCAGGACATGTTGCTGCATAGGCTGGAGGACAGCGTTCGCCGTGATAGTCTGATCGCCGGCGGAGATCCCAGCAACGGTGGGAAACGCCGCCGCACGCTGGACACCCTCATTCCGCCCTGGAGCGTCCGTGTCTGACAGAAACAGCACGGTCGCCCCGCTCACCGGTGATCCTTGCCAGGGTAGGCGGACACGCTGGTCCGCGAATCCCGTGGGTGCCCCGGCCGCCAAACCGAAATCTGTAGCGGTGGGCCAGGGTTCGAAGGGCGTAGAGGCCAGGACAGGCATCGGAACCAGACTCAGCCCAAGGGCAACCAGGACCACGCCTTTGAACAAGATCCATCTCATTGACATCGGGTTACTCCTCTCACCGAAGCACGATTGCCACACAAACCGAATGGGCCTCCACCTGTGCAAAAACCCACTGCACAGGAAAGGCCCGCCCAATCGCCTCCAAGGTACAGCGCCATATATACCGGCGATCTTATCATAGTCGACTAGAATGACAAGCAGGTATAGACTAGGATTATAAAATCCTAAAAAATCCCTCGCACGGCCGGGGCGATAGTTCGTAGGGTGAGCCAGGCATGGCGGGCACACCGGTATCCTCGGCCGCGATGGCTGGCGTCGAAAGTCCAGGCTCCAGACCGATCCATCAGCAAGAAATCGCGCTTGTGCTCACGCGCGTGCCGAGTATACTATATGAACGCGCGCAAGGATTAGTTAGAACGAAGGAGGTGCGATATGGCCATGGAGCAAGTTCGACTCGTCAAGGCGCAATACACTGACGCTATGCTGGATAAGCGGAATGTGGTCGCCTGCGGCGTGGGCTACAAGGAGGTCGCCGGGGTACGGACCGACGAGCTGTGCGTGATCGTATCGGTCGTGCAGAAGGAATCGCGCGACGTGCTGGCTCCCGAGAACATGATCCCCCGCAGCCTGGAGGGGATCAGCACCGACGTGCAGGAGACAGGCGTGATCCGGGCATTGCAGGACCACACGGCCAGGTGGCGGCCCGCGCCCGGGGGCGTCTCGTGCGGGCACGTCGATATCACTGCCGGCACGCTTGGCTGCCTGGTCACCCGGGGAGGCCAGATCTATATCCTGAGCAACAATCACGTGCTGGCCAACTCGAACCAGGGCCAGGCCGGAGACCCGATCCTGCAGCCCGGTCCCCACGACGGCGGTACGATGGCCGACCAGATCGCCACGCTGGCAGATTTCGTGCCCATCAACTTTGGTACGGACACCGCCACGTGCCCCTTTGCCACCGGGATGGCCGGCGCCCTCAACTGGGCGGCCGGGCTGACCGGCTCACAGCACCGCTTGCAGGACGTTCGGCAGATCGCCGAGACCAACCTGGTCGACGCTGCGCTCGCCCAGCCGCTCTCCGACGACCTGGTGGAGAAGCGCATCCTGGAGATCGGTCTCCCCCAGGGCGTGGCCGAAGGGACGCTCGGCCTGCAGGTCCACAAGAGCGGGCGCACGACCGGCCTGACGAGCGGCGAGATCACGCAGGTGGACGCGACGGTGCGGGTCAGCTACGGCATCGGCAACACAGCCACGTTCACCGACCAGTTGGTGGCCGGGCCAATGAGCTCCGGCGGCGATTCCGGCTCAGCGGTGCTGGACGAGCAGGACCGCGTGATCGGGCTGCTGTTCGCCGGCTCCTCGTCGACGACGATCTTTAGCCGCATCCAACACGTCCTGGACGTACTGAACGTAGAGATCGCCCTGTGACGCCCTCCACACCTGACTGGTCTTTTGAGAGCTTTTTCGTCCAGAACGGAAAAGCTGCCAGCTTCAGGTCAAGGGTGGCCTGCCCGACGTGACAAAGCGGGAGATCGTCGCCCATGCGAGGGGGGGGCTGCTCACGCCCGATGACCTGGCCGGGAGCCCGCTGTTAGAAGAGGTGGAGGATGGACCGCCGCGCTGACGGATTTGCCTCCCTGCTGCGCCAGCTTGCGGAAAAGACGATCCTGCTGCCCAACGGGCGGACGATTTCCTGGCTCGAGCTCCAGGCGATTGTTCTCTTCATCTGCTGCCTGGTCTGTTCGTGCTGCTCGCTGGGGTCGTACCTATGGGGCTGCGTTCGCCTCGATCAGCGCCAGCCCACGTCTATGGATGCGCCCAGGCCAACGCGGACGCCGCGGCCCACGCCTGGTGTGGTGGTGGCAGGCACAGTGCCTGCCACCGCGACGCCGACCAGGGCACCGACCGTCACACATACCCCACGCCCTACGGGGGCTAGACCATTGGCCACCCCCACACAGTGGACCCTGCCATCTCCCGCATCCACCGTGGCATCGACACAGGCACCCACGGGAACACCGGCCCTGACCGATACCCCTCCGCCCATGCCACCGCCCCCCACCTCGACGCCTACGATGACCCCCACGCCGACGGAGACGCCGACGGCCTTACCCACGCCGACGCACACAGCGCAGGCAACTTTGGCCCCCACGGACACGCCTACGCCCACGCCACTTCCCTCGGACGTGCGCATCACCCACGTGGAATACAACCCGCTGGCGGACCCCCTGGTGGACGAGTACGTGATGATCGAGAACCGGGGGTTCGGCAGTCAGGACATGACCGGTTGGACGCTCAGCGACGACAACTGGAATACCTACCTTTTCCCGCCTGGCTTTGTCCTGCCCGGGGGGGAAAGTGTCCTGGTGTGGACCACGAGCGGCACGGATACGGACGGACATCTCTACTGGGGACGCGGTGACCCGGTGTGGGGCAACCAGAACGACACGGCTTATCTGCGCGACAACCGGGCGGCGGTGGTGGATTCGGTGAGTTGGTAGCCCCGCCGGGCGGGCGAAAGAAACCGGGTTTTTCAGAAAAAACCCGGTTTCTATCCGTCACTTGGAGCGCATCAGCTCCCGGTACAGCGCCTCGAAAAAGCGATCAAAGAGGCCGAATTCGCCACTGATGACGTTAGTCGGGGTGCCGCGGGCGCGCATGGCTTGATAGATGAGGTTATCCATAGCCGGCGGGTGCTGGGCAACGTACCAGATGGAGCCCCCCTCCCGTTCGACGGCACGGTTGACGTCATAGTCGCGAGCGCCGTGGCCGACGATGATCAGGTCCCGGTTCAGATAACGGCGCAGAACGTGCTCGCCCTCGCTGCCGCGAAGCGAGATTTCGCTGGGCGTAAAGGCGAACGAGCGAGAGGGCACGTCTCCGTGCAGCTTGACGATCTTTACCCGGGGCTGCGCACTCTCGAGGACGCCCACAATCTCCTCGCTGCTCTGTTCCCCACAGACGAGTACCGTGTACCCCTTGACGTCGAACCTGCGATCGGCCAGCGAGTTCTCCAGGAATGGGTCCAAGTTGGTGGTAAAGATGACATCGAAAAAGCCCTTCCTGATCAGATCGGCCAGGCGGCGGTAGCCGGACGACACCCCCGCCCGCGCAAAGTGCTTCTTCAAGAGCACGTACCGCTCCAGCGGACTGAGGCCGTTCAACGTCTCGTAGAACTTTTCCAGGTCACTGCTGCCCGCGACCGCCCTCACGACGTGCCTCATCGAACGGCTACCCAGCGTCACCGATGTCCCGCTGCCCAGGACGAGTACGTAGGGCGGTTCATCGCTCTCCTGTCGCGAACGCATCAACTCGGCCAGCAGCCTGATCTTGCCAGGGACGAGCCCCCGCAGCTTGCGTCGCAGCATCGCCACCAGCGCGAGCAAAAAAGCCAGCAAGAGGAGGATCAGGATGGCGGGCAGGCTGAACGGAGAACCGGCCAGCGCGACGAACCACGGCACAGGGGTCGGGGTTGCCGGCACCACCGGTTCGGGCGTAGGGGTAGGTGTGGGGACGGGGGTGGCAGTGGGAGACGGGGTCGGGCTCGGCACTGGCGTTGGAGGTACGACGAGGATCAAGGGGACGGGCGTAATCTCGTGGTAAAAGACCCGCCCGCCCGGCAGGATAGCCATCATCTC
>Ga0180437_10008924_pt1 | contig 12567 bp, 10 predicted proteins | sample SS_ome_4_FD_132410 | JGI IMG/M metagenome (GOLD analysis project Ga0180437, IMG submission 132410) | Hypersaline lake sediment archaeal communities from the Salton Sea, California, USA - SS_3_D_1 metaG | ecosystem: Environmental > Aquatic > Non-marine Saline and Alkaline > Hypersaline >...
AACCATTATAAATAATCATTTTTGCATTCGGAATTCCCTCAGCAGTCTCACGGACTAATTCGGGAGGATATTCAATATCCAATTCTCCACTAAGCAGTAGGGTTGGAGCTTTAATATCTTTTAATCTTTCTTTAAAATTCATTTCCACATCTCCACGTACTTCATTCAAGAAATCATTTGGATATTTTATTTCTCCCATAAATCTCCTTCCTAATAATCGTGTAAATAATTTTAAGAATGCCCCTTTAATTTTTGACGTAACAATTAAATCTAATATGGTTGCAAGAGCCTTTCCATACTTTTCTTGTTTAAACAATTCTGCCGCTCTTTTCTCAATTTCTGCTCCCTTTTGACTTACTTTGTAGGATGCAGAAATAATTATTAGTTTTTTTACAACATCGGGATGATTTGCTGCTAGATATTGGGCTATTTGTCCCCCCGTCGATGCGCCTATTATATTCACAGGCTTTTTTAACTCTTTTTGGATCATCTCGACATAATCAGCAGCCATTTCATCAAAAGAATAATTTTCGGGTAAGTTTGGTTTACGGCCAACAAGATATACATCATAATGTTGTGAGAATTCTTTAGCAGAACGCATAAATTGTTTTAACATAAAACCTGAAGGAGGCTCATGGGTAAAGGAGAGAGCCTCTATATTGAATAGAATCTCTGAATTATTACCAACACGAGCATAAGGCAATCCATTTTCAGAGAATCCGGTTTCTACACCATATTTTTCTTTTATATTCTTACCTCTTTTTTTTCTCATTTTGATAACCACTTCTTGTAATTCAAGATAATTTTATTTTAAAAATTTTCTTGAAATAGAAATGCAAGCTCTCTTATTTTCATCAGAAGCTTGAATATTTATTTAAATTTTTAAAGTATTTCAATTCAAACTGGTATTTGCTTATCGAAATTATTTAATATCTATCTCTAAAGATTTTTATTTCGCATTAACGATATATTAACATTAAAAAATGATAAATAAAGGAAAAAAGTAATGATAAATCCTAAACCAAAATATTCATTTTACATTATCGCTCCTTTCAATTCAAATATGGTCCTCGACTACTCTTCACTAATAGGAAAATATGATAAATTTAGAAAGCATTTATGCTCAAATCTGCAGAATTCATGCCCTGATCAAGTGCTAATAGAAAAGTTTAGTACTGAGAAGGATCCTATTGAGCGTGTTAAAGCTTGGATGGACGAGAAAATGCTGAATAAAGTTAAAAAGAGAAGTACTGTTGATGATCTACTATTTAAAGGAACGGGTGGAAGTGGGGCAATGAAACGAGACAAGAGTATCGTTACCATTCAAATTGACCAAAAGATAGAATTGCCTTACGATGTAATTGGAATAGATATTTTTGACTCAAATCCAGTAGTATTATTGGAAACAATGAGTTTTCATGAATATGGGATTGGAATGATATATTGTAAAGTAGAGTTGTCTTTTAAACAAGAATTTATGACGATTGAGCAAAAGAAACCTAGAAAGATAATGGCTGACTTATTAGATCAAATATTAAGGAACTCTACACTTATTAGAGCTACTGAAGCTACGTCATTGCAGGTTTTTAAAGCATACAAGGGTGTTTTAGAAGATATTGAAATCAGTAAAACTTTAATGACCTATGAGGATTTATTTGATAAACAAAAATCTGGAATTCCATTATGGGGGCACATTGTTCTTGTTAGAAATAAATTAAGAAATGATGAGGTACTTCCTATTGATGATATTATGAAAGAAATTATCGAAGTAAGCCATCCTGAGGGAGGAGTGAACTTTGCAAAAGGAACAAAAGGATTTGTCCATATAGGTTGGGGTAATAGCCTATGGGCAAATTTGAATGATATAGAATTGAATTATGCGAAAGAAACATTAAGATACTTGGAGATAGAATATCGAACTCTCCAAGTTTTTAATGATATATTATATAAACGCCTAAATCAGCTAGCTTCCTATAGCGCTTTACAAAAACGACGTATTAAAAAAGCAATTAGATGGATTAATAAATTGAGGATTGAAATGGAACTTTATTCCTTAAACAAGCAAAATTATCTTCAAAATCTCGCTCCATTTGCTCATTTTATTTACAATGAAGCAACCACCAGCTGGAGAAGCTCCCAGATGGAAGATTTTTTTACTAATAAATTAGAGGTGTTTGAATATTTACATGATCGAGGCAAAGAAAGACTACAAGAAATTAGTGACAGTAAGATTAATAATATTTTATTTGTTTTTACTTGTCTTTCATTAATTAGCACATTTATCGATGGGTTAATGTTCGTTTTCGCGGAGCATATTGCAGAATCATTGGCTTTTCGATTATTCTTACTATTGTTTCCTCCACTTGCTTTTATTATACTTATTGTTCTGGTTATAGAGCGAATTATAGGATGGCGAAAACGGTGAGCTTATCACTGTTAGTTTCCTTTCAATCAAAATTTTTTTATTTAGAATCTTTAGAGGAGGTTGTTTCCAATAAAATTAAGAAGATTAAAAGTTTTAAGTAAAGAGGAAATCAAGAAGATTCATGAGTCTTCCCTGAGAATAATGCAGGAGATTGGGATTCAGGTTGATTCTAAAGATGCTTGCAGAATATTTCAAGATCACGGCGCTAAGATCGATAAAAAAACTCAACTCGTAAAAATACCAGAAACTTTGGTCAATGAAGTATTAAAAAAGGTTCCAGATTCTTTTTCATTATACGGGCCAGACGAGAAAGTCAAGGTTGAGGTTAACACTGATAATGTTACCTTTGCAACTCAAGGCGCTCCAACCAGAATTTACGACTACCAAAATGCATTAATGCCCAGGGATGCAACTCTCAAAGATTTCATAAAATTTTTAAAAATTGTTGATTCATTGGAATATATTTCGTGCTCACACTTAGATTTATGGCCCGTCGATATCCCTTATGTTACACTTCATTGCCATGTGATCAGGGAATGGGCTAAAAATAGTAGTAAGCCATTCGGGATTGGCTGCAGAGGGAAGATCATGTCAGAGGATTTGATTAATCTTATCTCAATGATTATTGATAGCAAGGAAGATTTGATTAAAAAACCTCGACTTATAGGTTTTTTTAATCCTTTGAGCCCCCTAACCTTACCAAAAGTGTTGCTTGGTGGACTCTCTGTATTTGCAAAGCATAAACAACCTTTAATTATCGCTCCCGCAGCAAGTGGCGGATTAAACGCTCCTATTACATTAGCAGGTTTGTTAACTCAGACGAATGCGGAGGTCTTGTCTTCGATAGTTCTTACCCAACTAGTTAATCCGGAAACTCCCGTATTATATGGAACTGTGAACACGCCAATCGACCCTAGAACTGGGAATGTTGCCTGGGGCTCCATAGAAACGAGCCTGATCACAATTGCAAGCGCTCAATTAGCGCAATTTTATAATATTCCGTCACGAGCATCGGGTTGTATAACTAATTCAAATTGCTTTGATATGCAGAATGGCTTTGAACGTTTTAACACGCTTTCAGCAGCAGCTTATGCAGGTATCAATTATATAACATGTGCTGGTACCTACGAATGTGGCTTAGCTTCAAGTTTGGAATTACTCGCTATAGATAATGAATTGGCAGGAATCATATCGCGTGGAATAAAAGGTATCGATGTGAATAACAATACCATTGCCTTTAATGAAATTAAGACTGTAATGGAAGGACTTCATAAAGGTAAACACTTCTTAGGATTACGGCATACAGCAAAACATGTCAGAAATGAATTATTTATACCAAATTTAAGTGAAAGAAATTCAAGAAATAGCTGGTTAAAAAAAGGAGCTGCTGATATTTTTGAAAAAGCACGATTAAAAATCCAAACCATCCTTGAGATGCATGAATCTTACAAATTATCTGCTAATCTAGAACAGAAGATAGAGCAATACACAAAAAAAGTGGAAGAGAGAAATATCAATGAATACGTTAATTGAGAGTAAATTGATGACATGTTCAATTTAGACCTTAAATAAGAAAACTTTTCTTACTTATGAATCGTCAGAAATTATATCATCGAGGTCCTCAGTGGGATATATTTTCTTTTTTCGACCTTCTTTTTCCATTTTAATTAAATCCAACTCTTCTAGTTTAGTAAGATGGTAAGCAATTGTTTTTCGATTTATTTTTAACTTTTCTGTGATCAAAGAATTCCAAGTTCCAGGGTTTTTCTTTACTAATTTTAAAATCTTGAGAGTTAAATCACTTTTTTGAAGTTTTAACTCAAGATTGGAGATGGGATTTTTCTGATAATAAGGGAAATAGCTAACATAATTCATAACCCTTTTTTTGGTTACTATTTTATAGGTCTCTAGAATATCGAGATGCCAAACTAAATTTCCCGGAGACAGGTTTGTTTTGCGTAAAAGTTCGTTAAAATGAATTCCAGGGTTTTCCAGAATAAGTTCAATTATTAAATTGCGATTTTCATTCTCTAATACTTCATCCATCGATAAACGGTGATATTTCTTATCAATAGAGGTTATTCGGCTTTTGATTAGCTCGAAGTATTCTGTTTTTGTAATAGCTAAAATTATTCCTAAAATTACTACTATAGTTAAAACTATTATCACTACAATCCAAATAATAGGTTGAGTCACAGGACCTTCTTGTTCACTTTCGAGATCAAAAATAGTAATGTAGTACTCATTATCTCCTTCAAAATTGAAAAAAGAACCTTGCAAGGTTGAATTTGTACTTGAGTTAGTGGAAAGAAGCTCCCAAGTTGCTTGCCCGGCTTTATAGTAAGCAATAGTATAATTTTTAGCGGGATCCACCCCCAGTAAAATATTTTTTTTAAAATTAACTGTTAAGTTCGCAATTGTAGAATTTGAGACGATTTTGAACACATTATTATAGTTAAATTCAAGGTCAAACCCTTCCAAAGGTGGTAAGTCAGGTACAAAAGATAAAAAGTCTAGAATGTTTAAGTTTAAGCTTATATTCAATGAGAGAGGGCTAGAATTGTTAATTTGAATGGATATTTCACGCTTTAGGATAGGGTTTAAGCAAGTGACACTAAAATTAGTTTTAACATTAGTGCTGATATTAATCCTCTTCTGAAATGAAACAAAATTTAAATCTATAGACTCATTTGGCCCAATATTACCTTGATAACTATTACTAAATATATCTATAGCTTTTACGGTTGAAGTTTCAAGACTGAAACCTAACCCAAATAAAAGAATCAGACCGATGCTAATTAAATTTCTTTTCTTTTTTCCATTCATGTTTAAGTTTTAATATTAATTTTAAAAAAAAAAATAAAAATTTAATGATATTATGCTGGGACTTCAAAAGTTGTATTTACAGGAACTAAGTCAAATTCAAGCATTGTATTCAATGGAGGTGGTAAGGTCACTACTACAGAAATAGTGATTGTGAGACTAAACTCACCGGTTTCTCCGTTAAATTCGTCTGGACCTAATAAAACTATTATATCCTTTAAACCCTCGCCTTTGAGATCTGTAGGTTGAAAAGTATATGATAAAGAGTTATTACTTGGAGTTGTTAAGTCAAAAGTGATGATTATGTCAACAATTTGATCTCCAACTGAACCCTCTTCATTTACGGTCATTTGTCCTCCTAATTTGCTAAAAAAGTATTCATATGCACTTATAACTCTTTCTTCTGCTTCTGGTGGAACACTAAAGCCAGCATCCCAGATGTCGTAATCGTAAGAAGTACCTGAAGTTTCCATCGTCATAGAAGGTGTTGCCGTATCTGCGGTCATTATCTGCATCCTTACCTCGACTGCATTGACGGAAAAACCGTAAAGAAACACCGGAATCATTGCAATTAAAGAAATCCCAATAACTGATACCAATATAATTCCTAACGCTTTTTTTGATACCATTTGTTTTTCACTTCCGTTTTTTAAAAAATACTTATTAATTACTTAGAGTAAATTCGCTTTATAAAGCGTTAAGGTATGTTTTTTTCCGTATTTTGTCTTATTTCTAAAAAAGAAGGTATTGTATGATACTCAATGAAGATTAGGGATCTCATATCATTAAGATATAAAAATATTTAAAATAAATAAATAAATAAATAAGAGAGGTTTAAGATATTTCAATCTTTTCTGGAATGGCATCTGAAGATTTATCATCAGATTTTTGATCTTTTTTTCGCCTTAAAATTTCTCTTGACTTTGGTACATCTAATATCCAGAACCATTTGGTTAAGTAATCACTATCTGCTTTCGCCATTCGTTCTCTCTCAATGATATCAGCATATTCATTCTTGGCATCCTTCAATCGCGTGACGCGAAAAGAGGGGGAAACCTCAGTTCTTTTGCTAATGCGTATGATCTTTCCCAATTCTTCTCTCTTCTTCTGCTTAGAATCTACTAAATCGTCATATTCAAAGAAATTATGCCACACATCATCCTCCATAGGAGGAACTACGATTATAGGGATAACATAATCAATTTCTCGATAAAGATGTTCTCTTAAATATTCTTTAATTTTGGATTCATATCCCGATGAGGAAATCAAGATGAGATTCGTTCTGATATTAAAACATTGCCTTTCTTTATTGGCTTTAAATTTTTCTGAAAAACTTTTAATTTCGTTCATCAATTTAAGTAAATCCATATAGGAATAAGGTTTATCAGACCGATTACAATGGATAAAAGTCAGTTCATAATCATAAAGCGGACCATCCTCATTTTTTAGTGCAAGGAGTTCAGGATCCGATTCTTGCCTGGAGATTAAAACTAAATCAAACATTCGCTGAAAGATATCAGTTTTTAGCGCAAAATCATAATTGCGGTACATTTTTGTGCGTTCGACTCCAGTATTAATTATCCCTTTCTCTATAGAATTCATGTATGGATAATAAATCTCTTCCCAATCTTCCCATTTTCCGATACTAGAATTTATGGAAAAAGGAAATTTCATGATTTCATCCGAATAATCAATTTTAGCATAGAGATCTTTGAGGATCGCAGAAATTATCTTACTCTCAAGACTAAAGATTTTCCTTTTCCTTTGACCCGTTTCAATCTGGAATTTTGAGAGTTCAATAAAAGGATACTCCATCTTTCCGCTAGTCTCTCTTTTAAGGGATTCAAATAGCTTGTCTTCAACTAACTTAACATCCTCGAGGGAGCTATAATCAATTTCCAAGAGTTCTGCTAACGATGAAATATTAACTAAAACAGCAGTTAAATAAGTCCTTTCAAAATCAAAATCAAGAGACGCATGGATAATTAACATGACTCCTTTATCGCTAACTCCTAAGACAAAAAGATAGTCGTCAGAGACGCGGGAGTTCTCTGAAATCGTTAATTGTGAATTAAATACCTTTTCCACTGACGAGTAAAGCTTTTCAGTAGAAACGATCTCTTCAATGGTTTTTATTCTCATATGCAATCACTCGCATAATTCTTTTTTTGTAATATTCCGGATACTCCGTCCTCGTCATCCTTTTTAATAAACTAAGGATCTGTCGCTTAGCGATTGGACGAAGATCTTCAAATTCAACGTCTTTTAGATCAACATCTCGACTTATCTGAACTTTTGAAGGATTCCTTTTATTTTTTTTATATTCCATGTGTTCTTTGTAAATTTTGCCACGATGATGATATCTCTTACATTTTGTACAATAATATTTTTTCAACTTTACATATACCTCAAATAAGTTGGTAAGGTTTATTTTTTTAATTTCTTCTCTTATCGCACAATTTCATTATTAAAATCGATTTTTAAGGTAAAAGAAAAAATCATGGTATCACTTAAATCTCTTTGTTAGGGAATTATATCTTTCTAAAATCCTAATTGTTTTTTAGGAAAAAGAGATTCAAATATTTACTACTACTATTATATATAAAGAAGCGATAATATATAATTTTTAGCATAATGGTTTAATATAGTTCCTACTATCCATGATTGATTTTTGATTTCCTACGAGAACTAATCTAATGAGTGAAATCTTAAGGAGATGAATTGCATTTTTTTATTAGTCAAATTTTATCTTATTCTTCCGTTCTTTTATTGAGAAGTTCTCCTTAATAATTTAATTAATGGTAACTAACTAACAATAGAGTTTATTGGTCTATAAGTGTATTAAAATTAAATAAGAATATTTTATCCTATTTTTTTAAATTTTAGGACCGATTGTCGTGAAAATTGTCCCAAAATTCATTTTTCGGATGGGAGCCGCCTCCATTTCAGTCCAAATAGATCCATCCCAGCGAAATATTTTATTTGAATGTGGATTAGACGATCGAACGTCAATGTCCTCATCTATAGTGCCTAAGAAGCGCCATAAATAATTTTTACTCGCTCGTGTACCCCCATGATGCCAATGAGCTGGTAATTCTGATTCAAAACGCCATACATCTGCTTCGTAATTATATATTAAATGCTGTCGTTTAACGGGGCCTCTATAATTTTTTGTTTGTGGATTATAGAATGCTTCATTGATATTCCATCCTCCAATGATATGGAGTTCATTCCTCCATTTATCGCCCGATCCATCGGTGGTAGGAATAGGACAGGGGGTCATTACTTCCCAAATGTCTTCTTTTGGGTTATAACGTTGGTTTAATGCACCTTCGTAAGTATTTTGTTCGGGTTCAAAACCAGTATTCCCCGTAGTATAATAAAGCCATCCATTATAGTACGTAGGGAGGGGAAAAGATTGGGTAAAGGGGGCATCTTTAACCTCTATGTCCCATGAATCGTTCAGTAGATCATATCTCCAATTCCAATTGACACGATGCGAGGGGCCCTTTATATCATCGCCTCCAAAAAGAAAAACATAACGGTTCTGAACTACTGGGTAAAACTTTCCTAGTTTACTACGTGGTCTAGGCATATTTTTATATAGTTCCCACGCATCATCTTCTATTTGGTATACTTGGACATAATCACAACACCCTGAATGAGGTTTAGTTTTCCCCCCAAAACAAAAGATCTTATCATCAAAAAAAGTCCAACCCGCACCTTGAACAGGATGGGGCATTGCGCTCAGTTCTCCATTTTCACTACTATACCATCTGTTATCTTTTATGCTATATACTGTAATATCCCCCACAGCATACTTATTCTCTACTTTTCCACCAATAGCCCATAAAAATTCTCCCTTTCTTATCATAAATTAGATAAATAATAATATCTTGTTATATTTTGCTATTAGGAGTCGAAGAATTATTCCAAAGTATAAAAAATAAGAGGCTCAAAATGGTTTCTAAAGAATATAAGTATGGAGTTTGTGGAGTATTTTGCGAGATGTGTCCCAGTGGAACTGGAAAAATCGCTCAATTAGCAACCGAGCTTCTTAAGCTCATTGCGGGTTCTTATACATGGGCAGAAGATGAGGTGGATTTTAGCTTCAAAGACTTAAAAAAAGGCCTAGAATGGCTTACGAAGGATACTTGTCCAACTTGTCAGAATATAGAGGAGCCTTGGTGCGATGTGCTGAAGTGTAAAAAAGCTAAAAAACTTAGAAGTTGTTTATTGTGCGAAGACTTTTTGGAATGTTCATCGACTGAATATCAACGAGATAGATACCCCTTTGTGATTGAAAGTTACGAACGAGTTAAGAAAATTGGGTTAGAACAACATTTAAAGGAAGAAAGAGAAAAAGCTCAGAAAGGAGTTTCTCTTATAGATATACGGAAGTGGTAAAAAGAATTCTATTTTAGCAAGGAGTTTAAACATGACAAAGAAGCGTAGCAGATCGAAGAAAAACAGAAGAATTATAGTACTTTTTATAATTTCGATAATAATTTTATCTGCTGTTCTGCCAATATTAATTTATTTTTCTAATTTATTTGATTAGAGAGATCTATTTGGTTTAATCTCCAAAAGTAATTGTTTCTACTCTATTAATCCTAGTATGAACTATTTATCGACTCTTTATTTCATCTACTTTCATATTTTATTTTAAGGAAACATGGCATAAAATGTGAAAATTATGATATCTGGAAAAAAATGAATAATCCAGGCCCAAAAAAAGCCTTTTGTCTCTAAAAGACTCTTTCCCAAAAACCAACCGAGAAATGCAGAAAGTAGAACTCCCAGAATTCCACTGGGGACGCCATAAAAATGACCAAGTCCAAAATATACTGTCGTAAGCAAAAGTGCGTGCTGCTTACCTACTTTTTTCCATAATTCCGACAAGGGTGCTGCCCGTAAGGTAAATTCTTCATTAAAGGCGTTCATCGCTGCAATAAGAATAGCGATTGGTAATAAGGGTAAAACACCGAGAAAGTCCTCCAAAGTCGGAGTTTGGGTTACTAATAAGAATATTAGAGTCCCTAATGTAAATATTATTGCAAAGATACTACCAACATTAGTCCATGGTTTCGGTTCTTTCATTCCAAGTAGTTTTGAGGGTTCAACTAATGCTTTAATTTCTCCTTTCACTAAAAAGAAGTCTTTAGGTTTCCTTTTAATCGAAAATAAGTAAAAAAGTACCGCAATTGCAGGTGTAAGGCGAAGAAGATGGATCACTAGAGAGGACAAAGCCCAAGGCATGCTACTAGTCCAATCTGTCCAAAAAGTGCTATTTCTAACCCAAGGAATGAACCCCCACTGCCAACCGCCCCCAAAACCAAAAAGAAAAATTATAAGAATTATTGCAATGAAAAATCTTAAACATTTAAAGTCTTTCACTATAAGCGACAGCAAAAAGAAGGCGAGTAAAATAAAAAATGTCACATAAGGCCACCAAAGCGGTTCACCCATCCCAAATTCTCTCCATAAGATCAAGGAAAAAGAACTAGCAAAAAGTATTACAATCCAAGCTACAATTAAAATTTTTAAATCGGTAGTTTTAGGAGAATCAGATTCAATATTAATTATTACTCTTCTCTTATTATTCTTTTCGTTGGTCTCGGTTAAGTTATTTCCTGGAAAGTCACTGTTTCCCATAATGACTTACCCTAAATTATTATTTGTATAATACTTATTCGTAATGAACTTTTTAAATAAACATTTTCCTATTAATCTTTGAAATCGATTTTTTATAATAAAATGAAAAATAAAAATTATGGGAGATCTATATTCAATAAGTACCATTCGTAGAAAAGTAAAAGAATATGGGAAAAAGATTAAAGCTCCAAAGAAACTACTCTCAATTCATTCTACTAGTGACGGATTTGGAACTCCTCATATTGAAATCGATGAAATAGGATATCATTATGTAGTTTCTGAGAGGGGAACAGAATATAAACGCAAAAGTACTAACGATCTACATACGCTATTGTATTGGATTTTTAAAGATATTGTATTTGAAATAGCAAGTGAATATGAACTTAGTCATCGTAAGCCCGAACAAGATTTCAGGAGAGTATTATTTAGTAAAATACTCGAACTTTTTGAAAAGCTCGATAAACAATGGTATGCCTGGGAAAAACAAGATATTGAAAACATTTTAAAAGAACATCCTTATGAGCCTTAAACTATGTTGTTACTGATAAAAAATAAAAAAATTTTATTATTTAGTAGATTCTTCTTATCTTTTTCTGGATAATAATATAATAACCTATCAAAAAACCCGATATTAGAGGGATCATTAAAATATTATATCCTGGAATCGCCTGAGATGGTTTATTTACAATCAAATATATTTTTGTCATCACTGTTCTTCCAAGGGTATCGTTGGCGTAAAAATTAATAGTTATTAATTCTCCATTAACTAAATCTTTCCAAATACTTTGCCAGAGTGTGCTATCGATAGTACCATTAGAAAATATTATGATCTTAGTAGAGTAATTACCCACTGTATACCAGAGAGCATCAATATCGCCTTGGATTTCTACTATAAAAGGAGGTGCATTTTGGGTTACAAAAGAATTATTAAATGGTAAGAGAACCTGAATCTGAGGGAGTGCTTTATAAATAGGTAAATAATCAATTCCACCAGTGATATTGTGCGGTTGATCTCCAATTCCGTCCGAATTTAAGTCTGTACCAGTATAGTTATCCCAAAGATTACCAATCTCGCTGTTATTCCAGAAATTGTTTGTACTCTCATCTAAAGCGTGGATGCCATTTTGCATGAATGTGTTGTTATAACAGAGATTTTCACCGTTCATGCCAGTTGTTCTGTTAATAAAGATTCCCATTTCTGTATTAGATTTTATTATATTGCTTGTAATAGTATTGTTCTGGCCATAGTTAATGCGAATTCCTTGTGAGTTCTTAAGAATTGTATTGCTGATAATATAATTATTTGATACATTTGATCTAAAGTAGATTCCATAATCGTCATTATTTTGAATAAAATTTCGCTGAATTGTATTATCATGCACTTTTTTTCCATTCCCCCATAAATAGATACCATATGACATACTGTCATAAATCTGATTATTTTGGATTATATTATCGCTTATTTCTGTTCCAAGCCCATAAACATAGACTCCAGCATTATTCCCTTCAAACCAATTATCTTCGATATTATTGCTAGAAGCGTTTTCCATCATTGATACGCCTGGTCCGTTATCAAAGAAATAATTGGATATTACATCATTATGATTACTACTGTAAATCAGCTGAATCCCATGTATTGCATTTCGCGCAAGTGTATTGTTATA
>Ga0180437_10008925_pt1 | contig 12566 bp, 11 predicted proteins | sample SS_ome_4_FD_132410 | JGI IMG/M metagenome (GOLD analysis project Ga0180437, IMG submission 132410) | Hypersaline lake sediment archaeal communities from the Salton Sea, California, USA - SS_3_D_1 metaG | ecosystem: Environmental > Aquatic > Non-marine Saline and Alkaline > Hypersaline >...
ACTCTCTCTGGTTGATAGAGTCGCGGGACCGCACTGGCGGCCATCAGCTCGACTACCATGGCAATTTCATTCCCCAGATCGCCACCCAGACATATCTGCGCTATACGAAAGAGGACGACGTCGTCCTCGACCTCTTCCTCGGCTCAGGAACCTCAGCCATCGAGGCAGTCCGTCTGAACCGGAGACTGATCGGTCTTGACCTGGAACCCGACTTGGTAAAGGCCGTACGTGCCAAGATTCCCGATTCGGTGCTGGATGACCGTATCCACATCCTGCAGGCTGACTCAACCGCTGAGGAGACGACGATCCGTGTGAAAGAGATGCTGGCATCTATGAACGTTGAGCATGCCCAACTGCTAGTGCTCCATCCACCTTACTACGATATCATCCGGTTCTCCGATGACAGCGCCGATCTCTCCAATGCTCCCAGCCTTGAAGCCTTCCTTGATCTCTTCGAGACCACCGCCCGCTATGGCTTCGACTTGCTGGAGCCAGGTCGATTTGCGGTATTGGTCATCGGCGACAAGTATACCAAGGGCGAACTGATCCCGCTGGGCTTTTACTGTATGGAGCGAATGCAGCGGATCGGATTTCGCGCTAAGGCTATCGTGGTCAAGAATATCACAGGAAATGAGAGAGGCAAAGGACGCGATAGCAACCTCTGGCGCTATCGAGCGCTGGCCGGCGGCTACTACATATTCAAGCACGAGTATGTCATGATCTTCCACAAGCCTACGACTCAAGTTGACGTGCACCGCGAACTGCTCAAGGTCAAGCAGATGCTGCCCTGGGGCCGTGTGCAGAGCGACGAGTGGGACCGGGCTAGCCGCTTCATCTACACCATCCGCACCCTTGACGAGCTACGCCGTGAGACGAAACGGGTTGCCGCTGAGATGGGTCTGCCCCTGCACGACTTTGGGCGCTATGTCATCCGCCGCTGGTATAACTTTCACACCCATCAGGCGGCGCTTGATGTCATCCTGGCCCACCCTCACACCCACCCTGAGCCCGACCCTTTCCACCACACAGTGGACTTTTATCTGGATGGGGAGGGATTTGACCTCAAGTTGACGGAGCTGCCCCGAGCGTTTGGCCACGATATCGTCTACGCCCGCGCTCACCTGAGGGAACTGGCCCGCTGGCTGTACGTCCATCAGTCGGCACAAGGACGATGGCACATCGCCAACCGGCTGTTTGTCGTCCTGCACGACGCCACCAACCCCGACCACACGTGGGAACTACGCCGCGATTTCGGGCGACTGAAGCATGCCATCCACGCCTTCCTCGACGAGCCACATATGATGCGCGTCGAGTTTGCGGATCGGGAGGGAAAGCACCACAAAGCGACGAGCGGCATCATATTCATATGTAAGGAATAGACAGAGCGAGCAGGGTCCCAGCTCCTCGCACAGTGCCGCATTTTGAGAGGGATGGGCCAGGGAGGAACAAACCGCCCAGCAAATTCCAATCAATCTTTTACACTGCCGTGACGTACTATAGACGGAAGCCTGGTACGATACAAAGACAAAAAATCTTCCCCGAGCAGCTTTGCTCGTAAATCACTCTGGAAGCAAGCGTCTACTCTATGATCTCAAGCTCATACACAACACGCAAGATCTGGACCATCCTCTCCCTGATCCCCATGCTGCTTACACTCGTGACGGGGCCGCCGTCACCCAGCCACGCCCTGTCGCCATCCCCGTTCAACCTCTCCGTCTTACCTCCCTGGGCAAGAACCGAGCGCGATGATACCGCTCAGTCACAGGCAGATGCCTACCTGGTCCATCACGATACCCGAGACCGGCCATCTGCGTCGGCTGCCCACTCTGACGTCCGGGAGAACCAGCCCGGGGCAGCGTACCTTGGGATGGCACAACCTAGGGAGGATGTGGTTAGTCTGAAAGCCCGTGACTACCTGCTGGGGCCGGACGCGGAACACGGCAGGGCGCGTCCATTAGGTCCGCCCGGATACCCCTGCTATCGAGACGTGAACCAATTGTACGCTGTCCTGCAGCAGATCTCCACCGACTATCCCGACCTGACCGAGTTGATAGACTACGGCGATAGCTGGTGCAAGGAAAATCCCAACGAGTGCAGCGATAACGAGACAGGCTACGACCTGTGGGTGCTCAAGATCACCAATCCGCGGATCGGGGTACCCAAGCCCCGCTTTTTCCTGATGGCCAACATTCACGCCCGCGAACTGGTCACACCAGAGACTGCGCTGTACTTCACAGAATACCTGGTGGACAACTATGGCACCGATCCCGACACCACCTGGATTGTGGACTACCATGAGGTCTATGTCATCATTACCGCCAACCCCGACGGCAGGCAACTCGTGGAGGGAGGGTGCCGCCAACGCAAGAATCGGAACAGCAGCGAGGGCGATTGTACCGTGTGCGACACCGAGGGATCCAGCCACTATGGTGTAGACCTCAATCGCAATTTCCCCTACCACTGGGTGCAAAGCACGACTGACGCATGCGCATGGATGTACCCAGGATCCTCAGCGGCATCGGAGGCGGAGACCTTCTATCTTATGGACCTTGTCCGCTCGCTTTTTCCCGATCAGCGCGCCGCCGACGATGTCTCCCCCGCACCAGATGACACTACCGGCCTGTTGATCTCACTCCACTCCTACGGCAACCTGGTGCTTTGGCCCTGGGCGTGGAAATACGGTGACGCTCCTAACGCCTCCCAACTGCGGACACTGGGACGCAAGTTCGCTCATTTCAACAACTACACCCCCCAACAGTCGAGCGATTTCTACATCGCCACCGGGGACACCACCGACTGGGCCTACGGAGAGCTGGGCATCCCGGCCTATACCTTTGAGATGGGGGAGGATCATTTTCAGCCGTGTGGCGATCTCCAACAGATCATGGACGAAAATCTGGGCGCATTGCTCTACGCGGCCAAGGTGCCTCGCACTCCCTACCTGACTCCCAGCGGCCCCGATAGCCTGAACCTGGCTGTCGCGCCGATCACCGTAACCGTTGGCGAAACCGCCCGGCTGACGGCCACCATCGATGACACCCGCTACAACAACTCCAATGGCATTGAACCGACACAGAGCGTCACCGGCGCTGAATACTATGTTGATACGCCTCCGTGGATCACCACCACCACGCCCATTTCTCACCCTATGACGGCCGTAGATGGCAGCTTTGACGAGACAGTTGAGGTAGTCACGGCAACGGTAGACACGACGGGTCTGAGCCGCGGCCAGCATACGCTTTTCGTGCGCGGCCGGGACGCCAATGGCAACTGGGGACCTTTCAGCGCTGTCTTCCTATTCTTCGATGCCCCGACGCTGACAACCATGATCGTCACGCCCACCTTGGTCACCGTGACCGTGGGAGCCACGCAGACGTTCACAGCCGCCGGATACGATCAATTCAGCGACCCAATACCAGTAACGCCAACCTGGACGACGAACGCGGGCACGGCAACCCTCACCCCCGGCGTGACCACCGTCCTGACTGTCCAGACCTGGTCCGCGAGCGGACGGCTGATCACCGCGACCCAGGGGAGCGTTTCTGGCACGGCGGTGCTCAACATCGTCCATGGCAGTGCGACAGCCATCGAGCTAACACCTGCCCCGACCATAATCACCGCCGGCGAATCATTATCCTACACCGTCACCGCCCGTGACACGTACAGCAACGCTTGGGACGTCACAGCCGTCTCTACGTACAGCATCACGCGCGCCGCGGGCGGCATATGGGCCGGCAACGTCTACACCGCCGGGATGGCAGGTACCTGGACTGTCAGCGCTACCTACCTCGGTCTGACCGACACCGCAGTCCTGACCGTCACTCACGCGCCGATGGCCACCGGCGTCACCCTGGACCCCGCGCAACACGTGGTAGAGGCAGGAGGACAGGTGGCCTACACGCTGATCGCCACCGACCCGTATGGCAACCCCTGGGACGTTACTGCAAGCGGGCACTACACCATCGCGCCGGTCGCGGGCGGCACGTGGATGAGCAACGTCTACACCGCCGAGGTCGCAGGTAGCTGGACCGTCACGGCCACCTACCTCGGTCTGATCGACGCCGCTATCCTGACGGTCACCCACGCCCCGGTGGCGGCAACTGCCGCCTTCAGCCCGATCAAACATAGAGTGGAAGCAGGTAGGGAGGTGAGCTACACGCTGATCGCCACCGACACATATGGCAACTCCTGGGATGCTAGCGTGGATGCAACCTACGCCATCACTCCCGCCGCCGGCGGCACGTGGACGAACAACGTCTACACCGCCGAGGTCGCGGGCACCTGGACCGTCACGGCCATCTACCCCGGCCTGAGCGAGACCGCAGTCCTGACGGTCACCCACGCGCCGACGGCCACGGGCGTCAACCTAAGCCCCGCCCGGCACACGGTGGCGGCGGGCGCACCAGTTGTCTACATGCTGACCGCCACCGACGCGTATGGCAACCCGTGGGACGTCACTGTCACCGGTAGTTACACCACTGCGCCTGCTGCAGGTGGCACGTGGACGAGCAACGTCTACACCGCTGAGGTCGCAGGTAGCTGGACCGTCACGGCCACCCATGCCGGTCTGAACGGGACCGCAGTCCTGACCGTCACTCACGCGCCGACCGCGGTGACCGCCACCCTCAGCCCCAATCCACACAAGATAGGGGCAGGTGGGAAAGTAGCCTATACGTTGATCACTAGTGATATGTACGGCAACCCCTGGGATGCCACCGCCGATGGGAATTACACCATCACGCCCGCTGCAGGTGGCGCATGGATGGGCAATATCTACACCAGCCAATACACCGGCACGTGGACCGTCACGGGCACCGTCCCCAACGCGGCGGCTTCGGCGGTGTTGAGCGTCACCCAGTCACCCGCCGCCAGCTTTATCCACGCCCCGACGGGCGCAGCCTGCATCGGGACCACGATTCAATTCACCGATACTAGTTCCGGCAATCCCACCGCTTGGGCCTGGGATTTTGGCGATGGCGGCATCGCGCACAGACAGCACCCTACGCACACGTACGCCAACACTGGCTCGTTTACCGTCACCCTGGCCACCACTAACCCCTATGGCTCTGACGTGGCTACCGGCACGGTACACATCATCTCTGAACCATCGGTAGCCATCTCGCATACCCCAGCAGGGCAGGCGTGCAAAGGAGCTCAGGCGGCTTTCAGCGCTATCAATGGTGGAGGACCCGCCAGTTATGTGTGGAGCTTTGGTGATGGTGTCACTGCCACCGGTCAACATGTCAACCATGCCTATGCCGCAGCGGGAATGTATACGGTCTGGCTGACCGCCACCAACGACTGTGCCATCGACATAGTCTCGACCACCGTGACGGTGGTTCCGAACCCATCCGCCAGCTTTGTCCGCCACCCCGCGGGAGATGTGTCCACCCATACCATCGTTCATTTCACCGATACATCCAACGGAGAGCCCACACGATGGCTGTGGGACTTTGGGGATGGCGCCACGTCAAACCTACAGCACCCTGGCCACACCTACACCATCACCGGCGCTTTCACCGTCAGCCTGACCATCACCCAGGCCTGTGGCTCGGACACCGCCAGCGGCACCGTCGTCGTGAAATCACCACCAGTGCTCCAGCCTACCTATTTGCCTTTGGTGATGCGCCAGCATACACATACACTCCACCTTCCGCCATCCCCCACCATGGGTGCCTACACCGCTGAGATGGAGATAGCGAGGCAGGGGACCTCAACACCAAGAATCCTGTATTCGACGATCCCGACCCTCGGCTGCGGACCAGGCAGCGGCCTCCTCCACCTCCGTCGCACTTGGCACCAACCGACTGACGCCCGCCGACGTGACGCCAGCGATAGCGGGTAGGATCTGGCGATATCCCACTGGTCGCCAGAAGTGACAAAGACGTCCCCAACCCTAGGCCCATCGTCTGCATGTGAGAACAGATAGGCTACCCCTCACTTGTGTACGACCAGTCCCAGAACCAGTACGCGAGACCTTTCCACTCCCCCCATCGCTCAAAGGCCGCCTCGACCTCTGCAGGTCCCACCGGATCGCCGCCGTACCACTCGTGCGAGACTACGTTACGCGCCCAGGAATCCACAGGGACAAAGTCATAGCGGCCCAGCAGCATAAGCAGGTTGGCCGCCGCATAGTCCCCCACGCCCCTTATGGCCAGCAGTCGCTTGCGCAGTTGGGCAGTCGAGATATCCAGTTTCTTTAGCGATTCCAAGTCGAGGGTACCCGAGGCCACAGAACGCGCCAGTTCCAGCGTGTACGGTGCTCGATAGCCCAGCCGCGCTTTGGAGCGCAGCGTCTCCTCGTCCGTAGCAGCCAGTTGATCTGGGGTAGGGAAGGCGCGACGGCTGAGATCCGATGGCAACGGAGCGCCGAATTGGCGGACCAGCGCCTCGGCCATACGGATGGTACCTGCCCAGCTCGTATTGGTGGTCAGGATCGTCTTGACGGTATCCTCAAAGAGCGTGGGAGAACGGAGTATGCGTCCCTGCGCCCGCTCTTCGGCGTGGGCCAATTTGGGCTCTTTGCGCGCCAGGTTGTAGAAGGGCGCAAAATCCTGATCCAGACCCAACATCCAGCCACCTTATGCGCGACCTCACGGCGGTCGGCTTCGCCGAGTGGAGCGTCCACCTGGACGCGTACGCCGTTGGCGGTTCCGCGGATCAGCATCTCCACAACAAGGCCCGAATCCAGTCGCTCGATGCGTACAAGTCCATCCGTACGAGCGTCTATCCCAAAGGGGGCCAGACTTGCCCAGCCATGTGATTTTACGACAGCGAGCAAAGAGAATGGTAACCGTGCGGACAGATCCAATCTCATACTTGTGCCGCCCTCCTCTCGTGCTGTAGTGAGACACCTTCAGTGTAGCACAAATGTTCTATTCCGTCAAGCAAGGGTTAACACCGTGGTCGAATGTCTTGGACTCAGCACTCACTAGAGAGCGGACAGAGGTTAGAGGACCACCCCGCACATAGTCGTGAAGGCACTGCTAGAGGATCTCGATCTCCCAGTCTACCACCTGAACTTCAGGATGGTGGGTCTCGATCCAGCGCACGGCCCGTTCCAACATGCTGTGGACGCGCCCGGGATCATTGGCGACAGTGACAAAGGCGATCTTGGCTGACTGCCAGGTATCATTGTGGGCCACTTCGGCGGTGGCCAGGTTGAACTCGCGCCGCAGGCGAGCCAAGATTGGTTTGAGGGTGCTGCGCTTGCCCTTCAGCGAGCTGTTCCCGGGGAGATACAATTCAACGCTACAGGCACCGATGACCATGACGTGAGACGTGAAGCATTATGCGTGATTTGGCCTACCAGACGTGTTGAGTATAGCACGTCCAGGTAGATAGTCAAACCCTGCGTGTCCAGTCGTCCGTCGCGTACTTGTCGGCCCGCAGCCCCTCTGCCCAGACACGCTCCTTCTCGGTCAAATCGCCCAGTTCTAGATTCAGGTTCAGTGCCTCAGCAAAACCCGCACCCACCGCATCCGCCGCATCGTCCCAAGTGACCGATCGACCCAGGACCTCCTCAACAGTTGTGGCACGGGCACGCACCTGGCCCTGGTCGGGACGTGCCGACAACAGCGGGCAGATGCGAGTGATGTCGCCCCACAGCGGCAGTGCGCCGTGCTGAAGCACCACACCTTGGGCCCGCATCTGGGCGCTACCCACCAGTTTCCGCCCGCCAGCTGTGATCTCATAGTCGGAAGGCACTTCGAAGCAGACTGGACTTTCGGAAAGGCGACCGTCCGCCTGCTGGTCGGCGAAAAGATTCGCCACGCCCAGCCGGTGCAGGCCACGTATCAAACCCACGCTGAGACGGCGATAGCTTTCGACGATGCCCCCGGCCACGCAGGGCTCTTCCTGCGGGACGACCACGCTGTACGTGAGCTCATCCACGTGAAGGATGGCCTTCCCGCCCGTGGGACGACGCACCAGGTCAAAGCCTGAAGCCCTCAGCGATTCCAGGTCTACATCGGCCACCCTCTGCGCCCGGCCTAACGAAAGACAGGCGGGATCCCAAGCATAGAGACGAAGCGTGGGGAGAACCCTCCCTGCCGCGACTCTGCGCAGAATCGCCTCGTCCACAGCCATGTTGGTCGCCCCGTCAGCGGGGGCTGAGCGGAGCAGCCGCCACGTCGCCCGAGGATAATCAACTGCGGTCATGGAAACATCGATGATCGTTCGTGTGCCCAATACTGTCGTCTCATCAGTCAACTCGACCCCTGACCACAACCCTACCCTTTCACTTCCCGAGAAGGATACCACATAACTCACGAGTTGTCACCTTGTCATACAAGGGTATAATTGTAGCACCACCCACTGCAAGGAGCGACGATGAATTCCTGTGCCTACTGTGACGCCAATGCTCTCTACCGCGATCGAGAGAGCAACGTTTCGCTGTGCCCCATTCACAGCCGGATAGAGGTGACTGAGCCACGGGGAAAAGCACCGCGTCCGCCACTTACTATTCGGCCCATGAGACCAGCCGACCGAGGGCGCATCTCCGAACTAGCATACTACTTCTGGGGTGAGTTGGAGGTCGAGTCTTTTGGCTGTACCTACCAGGTGGATGACCTTCCCGCCTACATCGCCTGTGATGAAGATGAGATCGTGGGCGTGACCAGTTACAATCGGGAGGGAGACGCAATCAACCTGGTGATGCTCAACGTTCTGCCTCGCTGGCAGGGTCGAGGTGCCGCGCGTAACTTGATCGCAGCGGTGATTGAGACAGCGCGTGCCGATGGTGTCAGTCGAATCATCCTTTCCACAACCAACGATGACCTGCCTGCCTTGGATCTCTACCAGCGCTCGGGGTTCACGATCACGCAAGTGATTGTGGGCAAGATGTTGGAGCATCACGGCGGGGTCGAGCTCGGGTTCGCCGGCATCCCGGTGCGCGACGAGATCCAAATGGAGTTGCGGCTGTGAGAGCTCATCCCATCATCGCCATCACGATGGGGGACCCCGCCGGTGTCGGGCCTGAGATCGCAGCCAGAGCGCTGGCACGAGAGGAGGTGTGGGAGTGCTGTCGTCCACTGATCGTTGGAGATGGACAAGTGCTCGTGCAATCGGTCGCGCTGGTGAATGCCCAGCTGATTCCCCACTCTATCGCTGACGTGACGGAGGCTCGCTTCGACCCGATCGCGCCGGATGTACTGGATCTGCAGAACGTAGATCTCACTGCGTTCAAGCCTGGCAGGGTCTCGCCATCCGCCGGACGAGCAGCGGTGGAGTATGTGGAGCGGGCGGTCGAATTGGCGCAGGCCGGACAAGTGGACGGTATCGCCACCGGGCCGATCAACAAAGCAGCACTGCAAGCTGCTAGCGTCCCCTATATCGGGCACACCGAGCTGTTGGCAGCGTTGACCGATGCGAGGCAAGTGACGACTATGCTGGCGACGCCTGGGCTCCGGGTGGTGCACGTGACGCGCCACGTACCGCTGCGAGAGGTAGCCGCGCACATCACACGCGCACGGGTGCTGGAGACGATTCGCCTGACCGACGCTGGACTGCAGGGAATGGGCATCGCAGGTCCAAGATTAGCGGTGGCCGCACTGAACCCTCACGGCGGCGACGATGGATTGGTGGGACGAGAGGAAATCGAGGTCATTGGGCCTGCGGTGGAAGCGGCGCGGGCGGAGGGCATCGATGTCCACGGCCCGGTGCCGGCCGACTCGGTTTTCTTCCGCGCTATCCGGGGCGAGTTTGACGCGGTCGTAGCGATGTACCACGATCAGGGGCACATCCCGGTCAAGACCTATGGCTTTGAGCGCAGCGTGACGGTGACGCTGGGACTACCCATCGTGCGTACATCGGTGGATCACGGCACAGCCTTCGACATCGCATGGCAGGGCGTGGCAAGCGAGGAGAGTATGGTGGAGGCGATCCAATTAGCATCCCAACTGGTGCGGCAGCGGGGATTTGCGTCCTAGGACCTTATGTGGTATAAGTAAGCTGGAGCCTGCCCCCGTAGCTCAGTTGGACAGAGCACCGGCCTCCGGAGCCGGTGGCCCGCGTTCGAGTCGCGGCGGGGGTATCTGCAAATGAACGGTGGTTTGCTCCGGGGATTCCTCCCCCGGAGCTTTCGCTTTCAGCCCTACGAACTGGGGCTCTGCCGGGGCACACCCCTACGGTCGAGCTAGCGTCACATCCCCTGCTGCCAGGCGATGCAGCCCGCCGTCGGGCGCGCGCAGCAAGAGCGCTCCGTCCTCATCTACAGATTCGGCCACACCAGTCAGTGGTCCACTGGCAGTAGCCACTTGCACCACCTGGCCCAACGTCGTCAAGCGACTGGCCCACTCAGCGTGAGGGTTTTCGCCAGCCTGCAACCGCCCATGCCTGTCCTCCACCCCCTCCATCAGTGCTGCCAGCAGCGCCACCCGATCCACCTCCCGTCCGGTCTCTGCCAGGATGCTGGTGGCGTCAGGAGCCAGAGCGGGCAGCATGTCGGGTTCCACGTTTACGTTGACCCCAATTCCGACCACGACAGACCGCAACCGGTCCCCTTTCACCTCCGTCTCCGTCAACACACCTGCCAGCTTCCTCCAACGCGAGGACAGCGGGTCGGAAATCCGCGTTTCGACGATGAGATCGTTGGGCCACTTGAGGGTCACCCTCAGCGCAGCGATCTGATCCACCGCGTCAGCCATCGCCATCGCGCACAGCATCGTCAACCGCTGAGCCTGGACAGCGGGGAAATCGGGGCGGAAGAGGATGGAACAGAGAAGACAGGTGCCGGGAGGAGCAAGCCAGTGCCGCCCCAACCGCCCACGACCAGTCGCCTGTTCGTCCGCCAACACCACCGTTCCCTCAGGGGCACCTTGCTTCGCGAGGTCCTTCGCCACATCATTGGTGGAGCCGGTACGAGGCAGGATCACCAGGTTGCGCCCAAATATCCGGGTGGTCAGAGCAGCTTGAATTCTGGAGAAATCAAGACGTTCCATTTGCATCGCGAATTCTACTACCTCGCACCCCTCCTGTCAACGTGACCCTGTCAAGTTGCCCTAGATCACAAACCGTAGTATAATCCGCCAGCGTTGTCTCTTGGACAAGCGACAAAGACATAATACTGAAGAACGTAAGGAATCGTACGATGAATCTGGTCGAATCATTGAATCGTCAACTGGAACCCAATCCGAACATCCCCCAGTTGCGCCCGGGCGACACGGTAAATGTACACGCGCGTATCATCGAGGGGGATAAAGAGCGCGTGCAGGTCTTTAAGGGTACTGTCATTCGCCTGCGCGGTAAGGGAGCAGGCGCCAATTTTACAGTGCGGCGTATCGCCTCTCACGGCATCGGCGTCGAGCGCACCTTTTTGATGCGCTCACCGCGCATCGAGAAGGTTGAAGTAACGCGCCAGGCAAACGTGCGTCGGGCCAGACTCTACTACCTGCGGGAGCGGCGAGGCAAGCGAGCTCGGCTGAAGGAAAAGCGCACTCAATAGCTGCGGCGGATATGCCATTCTCTGGGCCAGGCCAAGCACTTGTTCAATAGTAACTTCGCACTTGGGCCCAGGAATCAGGCACGAAACAGCCGCAGAAGTACAGAGTTGTCTTTGAACAAGTACCAAGGTGGGCGTAGGACACACCTACGCCTTTTTTCGTCTGACTGGCACATCAGTTAATTGGCAAGTGGGTACCCTTGCCAGTTTCCCAATCAGGAGACCATCATGGCCCTTCCAGTCATTGGTATCACCGGTCGCGCCGACAGGTCCGCTCGTCCGCCCAACATCTCGCTTTTTTCCATCAGCCAAGCCTATGTTCAGGCAGCGGAATCAGGGGGGTGTGCACCAGTTGTCGTTCCTCCTCACCTGGAAGAGCCAGAATTGCGCGCCATCTTTGAACACCTCGACGGCCTTATCCTTTCGGGTGGTGGCGACATCCAGCCGCCGTATTACGGCGAGGAAGATAGCGGGCTGCTGTGGTCTGTCGATGAGCCGCGTGATCGTGCAGAGCTGATGCTGGCCCGCCGGGCACTCACGGAAGGCCTCCCGCTATTGGCAATCTGCCGTGGAATACAGGTGCTCAACGTCGCCGCTGGGGGGACGCTCATCCAAGACATCTCCACCCAGGTTGTCGGGGCCCTCACCCACAGCACCGTCGCTGGTCGTCCCGGAAGCTATGTTGCCCATACAGTCGAGGTGGTGGCGGGTAGTCGGCTGGCTGAATTGGTCGGAGCTGGCAAGCTGGACGTGAACAGCTTCCATCACCAGGCAGTCAAAGATGTTGGCACAGGGCTGGTCCTCACCGCTCGTGCTCCCGACGGCATCATCGAGGGCCTGGAATCACCCAATCATCCCTTCTGCATTGGCGTGCAGTGGCACCCCGAGGCATTGATCGAAAGCCACCCTGTGATGCGCCGTCTTTTTGAGGGATTGGCTGAGGCAGCAAAAGCTAGCGCCAGATGATGCGCGCACATCGTCTGTTCATCGCCACCCTGTTGCTGGTTCCGGCCATAACGGCGTGCACAGCCGCATCCCCCAGCACCGCGACACCCACGACACCTCCCACTGCCACACCCACCCATACCCTCATACCCACTCCCACACCCACTCACACACTTACTCA
>Ga0180437_10008927_pt1 | contig 12564 bp, 7 predicted proteins | sample SS_ome_4_FD_132410 | JGI IMG/M metagenome (GOLD analysis project Ga0180437, IMG submission 132410) | Hypersaline lake sediment archaeal communities from the Salton Sea, California, USA - SS_3_D_1 metaG | ecosystem: Environmental > Aquatic > Non-marine Saline and Alkaline > Hypersaline > Sediment...
GCCGTCGCGGACTTCAAACGGGTCGGGCGGCTCCGCGCCGGGCGCGACGAAGATCGCCGGCCCGTCCTGGAACACGTAGCCCGAGATGCTCGCCGGCACCAACTCGCAGAAATTGTACTCCACCCCGTCGACCCCGGAACCGAGCACGGCCTTGATCATCCGGTCGTTTCCGTCGAGTTGCCCGCCGGGCCAACCGACGTAATCGTTGCCGTCGAGGTACTCGATGGGCTGGATTTCTTCCACGCCGTAGGTTCCGGGCGGCAGATTGGAGAAGAGGTACTCGCCCCGCTCGTCGGTCAGAGTCTTGTCCTGGCGCTGTCCGTTGGCGTCGAGCAGATAGATCGTCACGCCGGACAGCAGCGGCTCGCCGGGATCGGGCGTATCGTTGCCGTTGAGCTCGGCGTGTACCCGGCCGCTGATGCTCGCCGGCCGCAACTCGCCGAAGTTGTAGTTGATGGCGTCGGTGGCGGGCTTGAGCCGTACGTAGATGATCTCGTCGCCCGGGTTGAGGGCCACTCCGGAGGCCGAGCCGGGAGTATCCAGCCCGTCGTGGAAATTGGGGGGCTGATACTCCTTCACGCCGTACATACCCGAAGTCAAGTCGTCGAAACGGTAGAAACCGTTTTCGTCGGTCCAGGTCACCCGGCCGGTCCCTTCTGCGTCGGCGTCGAGCAGTTCGAGCTTCACGTTGGGGATCACGTCTTCGTCGTCGGGTTCGAAGACGGCGTTGTTGTTGTCGTCGACGTAGACGTAGCCGCTGATGCTGCAGGGCGCCCGTTCCGAGAAGTCGTAGCCCAGCGCCGTCACGGAGGATTGCAGCGTGACGTCGACGATCGAATCGGGCGGGGACAAGTCGCCGCCGGCCGACCCCACGAAGTCGTCGCCGTCGTCGTATTCCTCCGGCTGCTCTTCGAACACGCCGTAAACGCCCGGTTCCATGCCGGCAAACAGGTACTCGCCCGCCGCGTTGGTCGTCATGGTGTCGATGATCTGGCGCTTCTGGTTCAACAAGTGGACCGTCACGTCGGGCAGCAGCCAGTCGTCGTCGTCGAAGTCGCCGCTTTCGTTGGCGTCGACAAAGACGCGGCCGCCGATGCCGACCGGCAGCAATTCGCCGAAGTCGTAGTCCTCGCCGGATTTCCCGCTGGGGAGACGGACGCCGTAGATCCGGTCGCTCGGCCTGTCGGGCAGGTTTTCGGGCGTGCCGCCGGCGGTTCCCTCGGAATCGAGTCCATCGAGATACGGATCCGGCTGAGCTTCGGTGACCTCGTAGGTCCCCGGCGGCAACTCGTCGACCGACCAGAATCCCGAGGCGTTGGTGCTGACTGTCTTCGGGTCCGGCCAGTCCCAATGGCCGTACAGATCGACGCACGTGACCGTGACCAGCGCGTTCGGAATGCCGTCCTCATCGGGATCCATCTCGCCGCTGTTGTTGGCGTCGTGATAGACGTGGCCGCTCAGCGAGGCATATTTCAGTTCGCCGAAGTCGTAGTTCTCGCCGGACTTCCCGCTGGTGAGGCGGACGCCGTAGATCCGGTCGCTCGGCCTATCGGGCAGGTTTTCGGGCGCGCCGCCGGCGGTTCCCTCGGAGTCAAGTCCGTCGAGGTACGTTGGGGGCTGAGCCTCGGTGACCTCGTAGGTCCCCGGCAGCAACTCGCCGGCCAACCAGAATCCCGAGGCATCGGTGCTGACCGTCTTCGGGTCCGGCCAGTCCCAATGGCCGTACAGATCGACGCACGTGACCGTCACCAGCGCGTTCGGAATGCCGTCCTCGCCGTCGTCCATCTCGCCGTCGTTGTCGGCGTCGTGATAGACGTGGCCGCTCAGCGAGGCGTATTTTAACTCGCCGAAATCGTAGTCCTCGCCGGACTTCCCGCTGGTGAGGCGGACACCGTAGATCCGGTCGCTGGGCTGGTCGGGCAGGTTTTCGGGCGTTCCGCCGGCGGTTCCCTCGGAATCGAGTCCGTCGAGATACGGTTGCGGCTGAGCTTCGATGACCTCGTAGGTCCCGGGGAGCAACTCGTCGGCCAACCAGAACCCCGAGGCGCCGGTGCTGACCGTCTTCGGGTCCGGCCAATCCCAATGGCCGTACAGATCGACGCACGTGACCGTGACCAGCGCGTTCGGAATGCCGTCCTCGCCGGTCTCCATCTCACCGTCGTTGTCGACGTCGTGATAGACGTGGCCGCTCAGCGAGGCGTACTTCAACTCGCCGAAATCGTAGTTCTCGCCGGACTTCCCGCTGGGGAGGCGGACGCCGTAGATCCGGTCGCTCGGTTTGTCGGGCAGGTTCTCGGGCGTGCCACCGGCGGTTCCCTCGGAGTCGAGTCCGTCGAGGTAGTCCTTCGGCTGAGCCTCGGTGACTTCGTAGGTCCCCGGCAGCAACTTGTCGACCGACCAGAACCCCGAGGCGTCGGTGCTGACCGTCTTGGCGGCCGGCCAGGGCCAGAGCCCGTACAGGTCGACACATGTGACCGTGACCAGCGCGTTCGGAATGCCGTCCTCGCCGGAGTCCATCTGGCCGCTATTGTCGACGTCGTGGTACACGTGGCCGCTTAGCGAGGCATATTTCAGCTCACCGAAGTCGTAGTCCTCGCCCGATTGCCCGCTGCCGAGGCGAATGCTGTGAATCCGATCTCCCGGCTTGTCGGCCTTTCCGCCGGCAGTTCCGGCTTTGTCGAGTCCGTCGACATAGGTTCCGGGTTGGTGTTCGATGACCTGGTAGTCGCCCGGCATCAGGTTGCCGGCCGACCAGGAGCCGTCGGGCGCCGTTTGCACGGTGCGGACAGTCGAGAAGGCACCTCCGGGCGGCGCATATTGGATCTCGAGGGTCGCCCCGCCGATCCCGGTGGCTCCGTCGTTGCGAATCCCGTCGTTGTTCACGTCGTGATAGACGTGGCCGCTGAGCGAGGCCGGCTTGGCTTCGGCGAAGTTGTTCTCGACGCTGTCCTCGCCCCCGAGCAAATAGATGCCGCTGATGGTGTCTGCGTTCGTGACGGAACCCCGCTCGACGCCGCCGACTTTCCCGCGGCGTGCGCCGACGCTGAAATAGTCGGTGGGCTGCGTTTCAAAGACTCGATACGTGCCGGGCAACACGTTCGTGAACTGGTAGTTCCCGTCGCTGTCGGTGTACTCGGACGGTCGCCCGGGAACCGGGACGTAACCGGTGCCGTCGAACTCGTACAAGGTCAAGGCCACGTCGTGCAGGCCCTTGTCATACGGTTTGTTCGGATCGGCCGGATCGAACGGATCGAACTCGTTGTCCAGGTCGAGATCCTCGAACACCTTGCCGGAGATCGTGATCGGCAGCGGCGTTTGCTCGATTTCCAGCAGAGCCCCGGCGGTGTGGACCACCTCGGACTCGCTCTCCGGCGGCTGGTAGTTGTCGGGTGGAAGGTTTGAGGGCGGCTGATCCAGGCCCGTGTTGCCGAAATCGTAGTTATCGGTGAACCGCGTGGCTTCGTCGTCGTTGCGCTGATAGTTGGGAGCTTCGAACCAGGTGCGGAAGTGCGAGCCGTGGAACTCCCCTCCTTCGACCACGGCCGTGTCCGGCTTGTTGGCCGCCGGGTCGCCCCGTTCGTCGACGTCGATTGTGAAGTAGAGCTTCTCACCGGCCTCGAAACCCGAGAACGTCATCGTCAGCCTGGTCTCGCCGTCGTTGACCGAGGTGCCGGTCACGTTGAAGCCGGCGTGTGCCAGGTTCGAGAGGTCGGCGGCCCCGTATTCGCCGGGGGCGTGGTTCTTGTCGATGTCGAAGTAGGGATCGGTCACCGTCAGCCCGTTACCGGTGGCGTCTCCGTCGATGACCAGCTTGGTCAACGTGGTTCCCGGGGCGCCGCCGACGAAGCTCACCTCGAACACGTCGCCGTACTCGTCCCTGGCGTAGCCGCCGTCCTCGATATAGACCGCGCCAACGTGGATGGGTGGATGACTGATTGACAACAGTTGCCGCGGCTCCATCCGCTCGAATCGGCAGATGCGCAACGGATGGTTGACGCCAGTTAGGCGCGACCACAGCCGGCCTCGTCGGAACCGGTCGTCCAGTTTCGGGTCTCTCCCTAGCAAGCCCACAACAACCTCCTTGTCCGATGAAAGAACGCCGAAGCGCCCATGACGAGAAACACGCGGCCATCCGCCCCGTTCGTCATTCGAGCCTCGTCATCCGAACTTCGTTGTTCGTCGTCTCCAGCTGCCACGTTCGCAGCGTCGTGTCGAAACTGCCGGAAATCAGCGTGCCGCTGCCGAAATCGAATGCCAACGCGGCGACCGAGCCGGTATGGCCGACCAGCCGGGACCGCTCGCTCTGCGCGGCCAGGTCCCAGAGCCGGATCACGTTGTCGCTTCCTCCGGCGGCCAGAAGGTCGCGACCGCAGAACGTCAGGCACAGCACCTTGCGGCGCCGCCCGGGCAGTTCGGCGAGTTGGCGGCCCGAGGCCGGGTCCCAAAGCCGGATCGAAGCGTCTTCGCCGCCGGACGCCAGTCGCGTGCCGTCGGGTGAGTAGGCCAGCGCGTGGATCCGGCGACCGCCCGTCGCCGTCAAGTCGCGAGACTGTCTGCCGGCGGCGAGGTCCCAGATCCGGATTTGTCCCCCGCGTCCGGCCGCGGCCAATTGGCGGCCGTCGGGCGAGAAGACGACCGCGCGCATGTCGCCGCCCGGGGCGTCTAACTCGTAGAGCAACCGGCCCTCGCGGCCGTCAAACACCTGCAGCTTGGCCGCGAATCCACCCGCCGCCAACAACCGTCCGTCGGGACTGTACGCCAACGCCCGGATCGCCGAACTCCCTTCGGAAGGCCCGGAGCGCAACTGGCCGGACGACGCGTCCCAGAATCGGATCCGGCGGTCGTGGCCGGCGGTGGCCAACACCTGGCCGTCCGGGTGGAACACCGACGCACGGACCCAATCCGTGTGGGCCGGATACTGGCACAAGGGCCGGCCGTCACGCAGATCGTAGATCCGCAGCAAGTGGTCGTCGCCGACGGCAGCCGCCAGATCTCCCGACGGGCTGAGTGTCACGCCGGAAACGACCGGCTTTTTCTCCGGGCCGTCCTCGACTTGCGGAGAGATCACCCGGACCGAGGTGAGTTCCGGCACCGACTGGGCCTCGGCCGGCAGGTTCCAGAGGCTGACCACAGCCAGCGCCAATACCACCGTTGCCGGACAGCACGCTACTGTTAGAAATGATTTCAACATGTTCTTTCATCCGAACTGGCGAACCGACGGGCGCGCAGCGCAAAGCGCAGCCTGCCCGCGCAAGACACTCCTTGCTCTATGTATCGGTCGAACGAGTCCGCCGCCCTACGCGAACTTTCGGAAAAATGCTGGTCGGGAAGGTTGTGGCAGATAGGCGGGATAGGCAAGCAGAAGGCCGAGGGCTTGGCGAGCCGGGAATGCGACTGTGCAGGGTGTCGGACAAGACTTGGCGGACCTGTGGATCCACTACCGCTTGATCAATGGCACGAACTTCCGCTGGGAGGAGCCGGTATAGAGCTGGCGGGGACGGTGAATCCGGCCGCCGGAGGAAATGTGCATCTCGCGCCAATGGGCAATCCAGCCGGGCAAGCGGCCCAGGGCGAACAGCACGGTGAACATCTGTTTGGGGATGCCCATCAGGCTGTAGATGATGCCCGAATAGAAGTCGACGTTCGGATAGAGCTTCCGCTCGATGAAATAGGGATCCGACAGCGCGATTTCCTCCAACTCCTGGGCCAGCTCGAAAATGGAGCCCTCCAACTCGCTCTTCTTCAGCAACAGGTGGCAGACTTCCTTGATCATCTTGGCTCGGGGATCGTAGTTCTTGTAGATGCGGTGACCGAAGCCCATCAGGCGGTAGGAGTCGTTGGGGTCCTTGGCGCGGTCGATGTACTTGCCCAGCCGGTCGTTGTCGGCGTGGATCTCTTCGAGCATGTTGATGCAAGCCTCGTTGGCCCCGCCGTGCAAGGCCCCCCAAAGCGCGCAGATGCCCGCCGAAATGCTCGAAAACAGGTTCACGCTGCTGGACCCGACCATGCGGACCGTCGACGTGCTACAGTTTTGCCCGTGGTCCGCGTGAAGGATCAACAGCAGATTCAACGCGTGGACGAAATCGGGGTCCATCTGGTACCGCTCGCTGGGTACGGCGAACATCATCTTCATGAAGTTCTCGCAGTAGGTCAGGCCGTTGTCGGGATAGATGAACGGCTGGCCGATCGACTGCTTGAAGCTGAAGGCGGCGATCGTGGGCATTTTCGCCAGCATGCGGTACTTGGCCAGCGCCCTTTGTTGCGGATCGCGTGGATCCAGCGAGTCCGAGCAATAGATTGCCAGGGCGCCCACCACGGAACTGAGAATGGCCATGGGGTGGGCGTCGGGGGGAAATCCGGCGAAAATCGTCTTCATTCCCTCGTGCAGCAGCGTGTGATTGCGAATGTTCGTGCGGAATTCCTCGAGTTCCTCCGCCGTGGGCAACTCGCCGTAGATCAACAGGTAGGCCGTCTCGGTAAAGTCGCACCGTTCGGCGATCTCCTCGATCGGGTAGCCGCGGTAGCGGAGAATTCCCTTCTCGCCGTCGACGTACGTAATCTCGCTGGTGGTCGATCCGGTGTTGGCGTACCCGTCATCCAGGGTGATATAACCGGTCTGCGCGCGCAAGGCACTGACGTCGATCACCCGATCACCTTCGGTGCCTACCAGGATCGGCAAATCGATTCCCTGTTCGCCCAGCTGCAGTTTGGCAGACTCAGTCATGGTCTTTTCCTCGGCAAAACGGTTGTGACTGGCACCAAGTGCCGGTTGCACCCGCCGGTGGTTTGGTCGAGATGGAGGCTCCCGAACACTCCAGTTTAACGGACCGACCGCCGGAGAGCAACCGCCGGTTTGGGGCCTAGCAACGCAAGTTATTGTCGAGCAAAGACTTGCGTTGCGCGAACGAGGGGCTATGCGATAACGGGTTGCTAGCCGTGCTCTGCGACCTTGACCATTTGACCTAGGTGGACCTCGATGCAGTCGGCCAACACCGGGGGATTGTAGCCACCTTCCAGGACGCTGATCACTCTGCCGTCGGCGTAGCTGTCGGCTACGTCCAGCACCGTGTCGGTGAGGACGGCGAAATCTTCCGTCTCCAAGCCGAGGTCTCCGACCGGGTCTTCGTGGTGGGCGTCGAATCCTGCGCTGATGAAGACCAACTGCGGTCGCATTTTGGCGGCAAATCGCTGCAACTCGTCGGAAAACTTCGAGAGGTAGTCTCTCCGAGAGATTCCCAGGGGAACCGGCAGGTTCAAAGTGGTTCCCAGCCCTTCGCCGCCCCCCGTTTCGTCGGTATCGCCCGATCCCGGGTAGAAAGGCCAGCGATGAATCGAGAAGAAGCCGACCTGGGGATCGTCCCAAAAGGCGGCCTGGGTCCCGTTGCCGTGGTGGATGTCCCAGTCGACGATCAGCACGCGATCGAGGCCCAAGTCGTCGATGGCCGTTCGGGCGGCCACGGCCACGTTGTTGAACAGGCAGAACCCCATGGCCCGGTTGAACATCGCGTGGTGCCCCGGCGGACGCACCAGGCAGAGGGCTTGGGTATCTTCACCTCGGACGAGCCGCTCGGCCGCATCACAGACGCTTCCGGCGGCCATCAAAGCCACATCGTACGAAGCGGGGCTGACCACGGTGTCGGACTCGATGTCCCCTCCGCCCAGCTTAGCCATCGCCCAGATCTCGTGGGCATAGGCCGGCGAGTGGATGCGGCTGAGGCGTCGCTTGGAGACGGGCTGGAACTCCGGGCGGTGGCAGTGCTCGTCGAGACCGGCTCGCTTGAGCCGTTTCGAGATTCCGCGGATTCTCGCCGCCCGTTCGGGATGGTGCCCCGTCTCGTGGTCCAGAAACCATCTTCCGCAGTACAACAACGTCATCGTGGGGACTCTTGGGAGACTCTCGGAGTTGCGCAGACTTCTGCAGCAGCCTATCTTTGCACCTTTGCCCCTAGGGAAAAGGATACTTTATCTTTGCCGGCCGCGGAATGTCAAACGCCTAATGGACTTCTGCATTATACGGGTGTCGGATAGGTCAAATGAGTTTGACATTGTTGGGGCGATTTGCCATTCGCCTTCGCCCCAAGCCCAATCCCCGCGGCAGGGTGGCGTGGTTTCCTTCGGGCAAGTGGATTCCGCAGCTGCCGACACCGCCCCACCAGTCGCATCTCGACATCGAAACTTGCACAGGAGGCCCGCTTCGTTCGAGTCGCTCGTCACTCGGCGAAGATCCAGTCCACCTGGGGTGAAGATATCTACACGGTTCTTCACGGGGGCGCGAGTAAAGGCTTCGTCGGTCCCAACGCTGGTCTGCCTCTTGGCCGGGACCGGCTGGGCGATGATGAGAACGTAGGAGTCCAACCCGACGCCTCTCCTCCGTCGGCGAGCCCGCGGAGTCAACCCTCCGCGCCAAAACGACTTCACCTCATCGCGATCCCGCTGGGCGACGGCGCCGAGAGCGTAACACCTCGTCACGGCGACGCTTCTGAATCCTCGGGCTGCTCTTCCTTGTCGGTTTCCTTGGTGTCATCCGCTGCCTTCGGCTCGTCAGGCTGAAGCGATCGCAGGAATGCGTCGAACCGATCGGCGTGCTGGGCGATAGTTTTCGCGGGGCCGATGCACTTGATGAAGCCCTGCTGGTCTCCCAGCGGAATGATGGCTCCCAACATGCGCTGATTCCGGACTTCCGTGGGCGGGGCCGCCATGGTATCGCCGCCGCTGTAGGTGCCGGAGAAATCGACCTTGACGACCTTCAGCCCGGCGATCTCGATCTCCTCCGGTGCTTTCTGCCCGGCCCCACCGCCGAACTGCAACTGCCAGCGGCCGAGGTTCCGTTGGACCCCGCCGGCCGCAATGCTGATGGTCAAACGCCCATCGGCGTTCTCTGCTTCTTCGGCCGGCAATGCGAATTCAGCCAGGATGAAGCCGGAACGACGCGGCTTGCGAATCCAGCCATCCGGTGCGGTAAGCCGCAGGTTGCCCAATTGCACCTCCGGGCCAAGCGGCTCGCGATCCTGTTCGTCGACGACCGGTCCGTGGGGAGAATGCGGGCTGATGGCTGCGTGAGGGCTGGCCAGCGGCTTGGTCGACGCCTTCCGCGCCTCCGGCCGCCGCCGATCGCCACAGCCGGCCAACACGAGCAGACACGACGCCGCAACGATCAAAAGACGAGCCATGACCGGTTCACTCCGCATTCCGGTAATTCAAGGAGTTTCGTGCCTCATGCCGACCGCCACGACGCACAGCGGCCGTTCGGCTGTTGAATCATATCTCAGGCCCGAAACCGCGTCCAGCGGAATTCGGCCGTTCGGGCGATCCAAGGTTTCGCTCCACTCACGACCACGCCTCCGTCCACAATTGACAAGGCGGATAGGAAAGCACTACACTGCCCCTATAACAAAACGCCTCCCACACTATCCACTACCCACTACCCACTATCCACCATCCACTATCCACTACTCCGACCATGAAACTCGTCCTCCTCGGCACCACCGGCTACCATCCCAACGACCGGCGGCATACGCCCTGCATGGTGATTCCCGAGTGCGGCGTGATGCTCGACGCGGGGACGGCGATGTACCGAGCGGGCCGCTATTTGGAGACGGCCGAGCTGGACATCTTCCTCACGCACGCCCATCTGGACCACGTGGTCGGGCTGACCTATTTGTTCAGCGTGATGCGTGAGCATCCCTTGGATCGGATCACCGTGCACGGCGACGCGGCGGCGCTGGCGGCGATCGATCGGCACATGTTTTGCGAAGTCCTGTTTCCCAAGCGGCCGCCCTACGAATCGCGGCCGCTGGCGGCCGAAGTGCCGTTGCCGTCGGACGGCCGGCTAACGCATTTCCCACTGGTCCACCAGGGCGGATCGATCGGGTTCCGACTCGATTGGCCTACGCGGTCGATGGCCTACGTGACCGACACCACCGCGGCGGTGGACGCCGAGTACGTGGAGAAGATCCGCGGCGTCGATCTGCTGGTTCACGAGTGCTACTTTCCCGACGCGAACGCCGAATGGGCACAGCAAACCGGCCACAGTTGCACCACCCCCGTAGCCCAGGTCGCCCGGCAGGCCGACGTCGGCCGGCTGATCCTGGTCCATCTCAACCCGCTGTCGACCGAGGACGATCCGATCGGCTTGGAGGCGGCCCGGGCAATCTTCCCGGAGACGGAATTGGGCGAGGATCTGGTGGAGATCGAATTCTAGCTCCCCTCGTCGGCGCTTCCGTGTTCGCGTTTTCTGGCCAATTCGCGCCATGAGTACAAGAACAAGTACTTGTGCCACGTCGTCCAGTACCACCATGCCCCGCGGAACAGCAACGCGGCGACGACCAGCGCGGCGAGCACCTGCAACAAGGTGCTCGGCGAAGGGAAGAGAATCATCACGGCGGCCGCGGGGAGGATCAATGCGCTGTAGAACTGGTAGAGGGCAAAGAGCCGCGTGATGAGACCGAGATATGCCTCGGGCGCCTGGCCCAGCAAGTAGCTCTGGCAGAGATGGACGACAGATTCCTCGGTATCAATGATGCCGGCAGACCATTCGGACTGAAAGGTCGCTCTCATGGCGTCCTTGATTGAGGGGTCCAGATCGTCCAGAGGCAGCCTGAGTCGGCGTTTCGCCCGGGTTTCGGCCGCGAGAAGGTATTTTGCGGGCGAACCCAGGATTCGCTCTGCCGGGCGTATCAGAAGCACGGTGCCCAGCCAGGTGGCGGCTTGCCCCAGAGTATATGCGAATGCAATTGCGCTGACGATTGCCAAGAACTGGTTCTGAAACAGGCCCTTCAAAACGGGGCCCGGATCCAACTCCATCCGATCGAAGAACAACACGATGGCCAACAACATAACTCCGCCGGGTAGGAGATATGCAATCCAGTCGCGGATGTTGAGGATCTTCAGATCGTTCACTGCTGCACAGGTTGACCGGGGTGGAACCTGACGTTCAGTATACCGTCTGCAGGAAACTCCAAGGCGCTCGGACGAGCCCGCAGGATAGCGGATCTTCGATCCTCTGTCGAGGGTCAATCGGGTCTGGAAAGATTTCAGGCCGGAGGGTTCTATCGGCCGCGCAGCGGCGACGGCGCGATGGATACGCACGCGACATACCACTAATCCTTTCCGGCAGGTGCATGCGGCGGCTTGCCCGGTCCTGCCGCGGGCGTACAATTCCATAGGTAAATGGAGGGTGGTCAACTTCCTTGCTCAACATCTTGTTGGAGAAAACCATGAGTCCCATGAAGATCTTGGACATCTGTGTGGCGGCCGTGCTGGTCATCGGCGGTTTGAACTGGGGACTGGTCGGCCTGTTCGAGTTCGACCTGGTGGCGGCGATCTCCGGAGGACTCTCCTTCGGTGAGACGAACTTCCTCAGCCGCACCATTTATCTGCTTGTCGGCCTGGCGGCCCTGTATCAAGTACTGGGCCTTAGAGCGATCCAGCACCGCTGGGGCGTCATGTTCGGATCGCCCAGGAAGCTGGCGACCTGACTCGCCGGTCTCGCCACCCGGCCACTGCGGTGACTGTTGGGACGTGGGCGGCGAGCGACAGAAGCATAGAATCTGCCGGTTGACTCATGCCGGTCGGCGCATGAGCCTGTTCCCGCGCGGGACAGCAGCTAATCGGGCTCGGTCCTGCCGGACGTGGGCAGGTATGCTAGGCTTGTCTGAGTCCGGGGACTCTCATGGATCACGCGGCGGGGCCCACCATCCAGGCAGTTCATCAGCCGCGCCGGTCCCCGGATGTGCGCAGGAAATGATCACGCCTTGCACAAGATGTGTGCGTTTTGTTGCGGCCATGCCAAAGGCTAAAAAACGGGGCGATCTCTGTAACGTCATTTCCCATATAGACTTATGCCGAGCAAGTAGACTCGCAGGTCTTCTCGGCGGCATCCACTTTGCAAACTGGGAGGTGAGTTTCTACGCAGGCCGACCGTGCCAAGAAGTACCGGCAACGTGTGACATGCCCTGGCTTGCACCCCGAATTCTCATTTCGCCTAAAGAAAGGAGCGAATTGTGACCCCCAAAGAGGTATTGGCGTTATGCCGGGAAAAGGACGTGAAAGCGGTCGATTTGCGGTTCATGGACTTTCCAGGTCTGTGGCAGCATTTCACCATTCCGGTGACCGAGCTGGATGAAGACGTGTTCGAGGACGGCCTGGGGTTCGACGGCTCGAGCATTCGCGGCTGGAAGGCGATCAACGAGAGCGACATGCTCGTGGTGCCGCAGCCGGAGACTGCGTCGCTGGATCCGTTCACCGAGCTGCCGACCCTCTCGATGGTCTGCAACATCCAGGACCCGATCACGCGGGAGGATTACACGCGCGACCCCCGCAACGTGGCCCGCAAGGCGGTCAACTATCTCAAGAGCACCGGAATCGGCGACACGTGTTTTGTCGGTCCGGAGGCGGAGTTCTTCGTGTTCGACGACATCCGTTTCGAGCAGACGCCCAACGCCGGGTTCTACTATATCGACAGCATCGAAGGCCAGTGGAACCGTGGCCGGGAGGAAGGCCCGAACCTGGGATACAAGCTGCGGCACAAGGAAGGCTATTTCCCCGTCCCGCCCGCCGACCAGA
>Ga0180437_10008929_pt1 | contig 12561 bp, 12 predicted proteins | sample SS_ome_4_FD_132410 | JGI IMG/M metagenome (GOLD analysis project Ga0180437, IMG submission 132410) | Hypersaline lake sediment archaeal communities from the Salton Sea, California, USA - SS_3_D_1 metaG | ecosystem: Environmental > Aquatic > Non-marine Saline and Alkaline > Hypersaline >...
AAGCCAGGGTAAGACTAAGTAAAACTACAGACAAGAAACGTGAGCCGGTACCACCTACTCCGCCAAAAGAAACCCTAGCGCAAGCAGCGCAGCGCAAGGTTCAGGACAAGTTTAACCGGTTTACCGTAATCAAAGAATGGTTGGCTGACCAGGGAATCAATGTATCGGAACAGGCTGACGTATTCGCAGCAGAAGAACGATTCCATTCTAAAGTAGCTAACCAGCTTGAAGACTTCCGAGAAGAAACTCGTAACCCGCTAATCGAGCGCATTACTGATGCCGGTTTCACGATGGCGGATATCGCGGATTACCTGGAAGCGCAGCACGCCGCAGAAGCTAACGCGCAAGTTCAAAAGATACGGAATGACCCGGAGGCTACAGCCTACGGTATCACCGACGAGGAAGCGCAAGCATACCTGGATAAAGCGAAACCAGAATTGGGTAAACTCGCTAATGAATTCCGTGGAATCACAGAGGCTACTAAGAACTTATTACTTGACAACGGGATCATTACTAAAGAAATAGTAAACGCCTGGGAAAACACTTACAAGCACTATATTCCAGTCAAAGGTGGCCCAGAAGAAAAAGCGGCGCGTACCGGAGCCGGTAAAGGGCTGAAGGCTAAGTACAAAGGGAAACGTAGACTTGGTCACGGTAAACGTGACGAGTATGTACTAGAAAACATACTGGCGGATCATGAACGTGCCATTATGACCGTGGAAAAGAATCGTGTAGGTAAGCATCTGGTTATGATGGCTGCGGAAATTGGCCGGGATGATTTGGTAACAATAGGCCGGCCAGAGAAACGTGGCGTATTGAAAGACGAGGTAGCTTACCGGGTTAACGTGCAAGGTGTTACCCAAGCCGTATTCGATACTAAAGAAGCTGCTAACACTTTCAAGCAACTGGTACCTGTTAAGGACACGAAGATATCGCCGAGTGAAGTTATCGTAGAACGTACCACAGACCCACGGGTAACGTATATGGCTTCACCGATGCTGGCTGAAAATGAAGTAAACGTCTACATCCAGGGGCATGCTATCCGGGTGCAGATCCAGGATGATCTTTTAGCCAGGGCTTATGGAAACATGGGCGCGGAAGCATTAGGGTATATCTTGTCTGCGGGGCGTGCGTTAAACTCATATTTCTCGAAAGTCTACACGGGTTACTCGCCAGAGTTTATCGTAACTAACATCGTGCGAGATTTCACTACTGGTACGATAAACATTACAGGTGAACAAGGAATCAAATTCGCAGCACATGCGATAAAGAATTACGGCAAATCATTCGCCAGTTTGCTTAAGTACGCACAGTCACGCGAGGCCAATACCTGGATTAAAAAATACCGTGCATCTGGCGGCAATACCGGAGCCGCGTATCTTTCTGATTTAGAAAGACTGGGCAAAGATGTTGAGACTGAAGTCGCTTCATACCGAGGCGTGTTAGTTAACGCCAGGGAAGGGAATCTATCTGGCGCAGCACGCGCAGCAGGACGCAAGGCTTTCAAAGCCACAATTAAGTGGGTAGAAGTGCTGAACCAGGCTGGTGAGAACGCGATGCGTTTGGCCATATTCCAGGCTGCGGTTGAACGTGGCCTTAGCGAGAATAAGGCTGCTAGTCTTGCGAAAAATAGCACGGTTAACTTTAACCGGAAAGGTGAGGCCGCAGGACTGAATGCCGCGTACCTATTCTTCAATGCGTCAGTTCAAGGCGTAGCCGCTACAAGTCACGCGCTGTTTAAAGGTAAGTACAGGCACCAGGCTTGGGGGCTAACTGCGGGGATGGCTACACTTGGGTACATGCTGGCGTCAACACTGGGCGGTGGCGATGAGGATGACTACGACAAGTTACCGGATTTCATTAAAGAACGTAACATGGTTGTGGCTACTGATGAAGGATTCATTAAAGTACCGATCCCATACGGATACGGTTTCTTTTGGAATATTGGCCGTATCATGGCCGATGCGCAACGTAAAGATGAAATGGAGAAAGCGCCCTGGAGATTGGCAGCTTCAGCCGTAGAAGAGCTAACACCTTTCGGTAGTCTAGTGGCCGGAGACGATGCGGATAGCAAACAGCTACTATACGCAGCGCCGACAGTGTTTCAAATTGCCGGGGCACCACACGTGAATCTGTCTGGGTTAGGTGGCCCGATTATGCCGGAAAACCCGTTCGATGAGACTCAGCCAGATCGTGAAAAAATGTGGCGCAATACTCAGGGTACCGTGTTTGATGTCACAGCCGGGTGGTTAGCTGCCATGGGCCTGGATGTGTCGCCCGAAACACTACGCCATTACAACCGAACCTTTACTGGTGGGTCGGGGGATATCGTTGCCACTACCGCAACAGCCTTGACTCTCGCCAAAGAAGGCGCAACCCTGGAGGCGAAAGAAGTACCTTTCGTGCGCAAGGGGTACACAACACTGAATATCTCTAACACTAGACGTGCGTATTATGATGCTGTAAAAGAGGCGAGACACGCTTCTGAAGAATTCGCTAGAGCGAAACGTGATCGTGATCTAGCTAAGATAGATAGTATTCTGTCTGAGAAAAAAGAACTACTCGCACTGAAGAAATATTCAGATAAATTATCGAAAGCAGTATCGCATAAACGCGATGCTCAAGATGCACTGAAAGCAGATAAAAGTATCTCGATAAAAGAACAACGGCTAATACTCAAGGAAATGGAAAAAGAAGAAGCTAAGTTATATGATAAATTTCTTAGCATCTTCAAGATTAAAACTGCGGAAATGAAAGCAAGGAGTAAGGATTAATCTAATACCTTGAAGTGTATGGTAGGGGAGGTAGGAATCGAACCTACGTATGCCGGAATCAAAATCCGGTGCCTTACCACTTGGCGACTCCCCAGTATTACTAAAGATTTTTCATTAACGCGACAAGTTCTTCTTTACTCTTGCCATGCAATTCCGCATCATCTTTATCCGCTATAATAGCCATAATCTTATCTTTCTGCGCACGTTTAATGGCTGCGTTTTCGTTATCTTTTGCTTCTTGTAACTTGACTTTGATAACATGCTTAACGATTTCAAATTTCAATAGTAAAATTTCGTCTTCCGTAGATTTTTGGATAACGAAACTTTCTTCGCCACTTTCTTTTACAGCCTTATTTAACTGTTTAGCGAGATCGTCTAGGGATGCACGCCCCTGCGATGCAGATAGGGGCAAGTCCCAAAGATCCTCTACAGTAAGATTGCCAACCGGTGTATAGAAACGTAATTTTAATCTACTGGCTTTCTCAAACATAATTTTTTCTCCTAAAAAACAATTTTAATGGTTCTGTTAAAACTTCCTGTTACTCGACAAACTACCGAGTCCTTTTTTGTGGATGAGAACCCTAATCCACTTAACTGGTTAGCAGATGCTTCAGTCTTCATCTTCGCGCCAAGAACTTCAAAGACTTTACGATGAGGCGTTAGTTCATTGCTCAAAAACTCGTTATACAGCCCCCTAGCTTTATTAGCATTTACGCATTTATCTAGTATGAAGAATAGGTGCCTATTGCCAGTCTTCTCTCCGTCCCAATGATTCGGTGAATTCATCACCATAGATACGCGATGAAATTTCTGGGTAGAAATACCCCATAATTCTTTAGCGGTTGTGTTCGATGGAAGTGATTTTAGAATCTTGATACCGTTCTCCGCTGAATACTCGAACTCAACTACATCTATACTACTATTACCTGGGACAGCTTTAGCGTAGCTGAAAGAGTACAGTGTTCCGTCATACTCTAATTCTGCTTCAAACCCCACGTCTACCGACTCACGTTTAGTGTAATTGCGTACCCATACTCTATACACACCTTCAGTTAAAGCTGTTCTGTCTGCCCAGACGATATTCTCCACAGCGTTCCTAGATCCTCTTGAATCGACGTTCATGTCAACATCTAACGTACCTCCGGTTATCCAGGAACATTTGTGAGTATAGGATATGTGCTGGCCATTCGGCTCATTTACATGAATATCCAAATCATCATAATTAAACCAGGATAGCGAGCATCTTAAGAAGCCGTCCACATTGCCACCAGCATTTTTTACACGTTGTTTGATTGAATCAGTTACGTCGCCATTATATGACCAAGAGAAATTGTTACCCCATTTAAGAATGCTATTAGCACTCAGATTACAGGGAGCGATAAGACTCATTAAATTGTTCTCGTGTTTGTTTTCAAACAATAACTCGACACTAGAAGCATGAGGCAATACATTATCAATAAATGTATCAGCGTGCATTTCTTCGATTTTGCTGAACTTACTCACGTCTTCAGACACACTACTGGTGAGTTCATCGAAGATACCGCCCATTTTTTGTTGAGCGGATCTATCTGCAAACAACACGTTATTCACAGTAATGTCTTCGGCAACAGCATATCTACGCGGTAATGCAGACTCAATACCTAATTCGACTACTTTGGCTTCAGCATCGGCAATCATCTTTTTGGTAATTAACGCCGTAGGGCGTTTGTAGTTTTCTGGTGCGACCTTAGACTCGAAACTACGTACCGCAATATCGAGGTCAATACCACTAGACACATCAACCAGTAAGGTACCGATAGCCGTGTTCCGTATCTTAGCCGCAGGGCCAAGATGTGTAGACTCAACCCAGCAATACTCATCTTTCCAGGTTAATTGGTCATACACTTTCTTATGGTCTAGCAATAAAGCAACCGTAGCCCGGTTTTCTTCACCCCGGTATATTGAGTTTTGATCAATTAACTCTACGACTACCTCAATCGCCTCAAGACTTATTTCATCCAGACTACGTTTGAACACCTCTTTATTACTTCGTGTCTCGGACAAAAGCGCACCAATACTGCCGGAGTCTCTTACAAAATTCTCGGAAAGTTTATAGTGAAAATGGTCCCAGGTTAAAACATCGCCAGTATCCGTTAATTGACGATTGTGATCAGTTCCTAAGTTGGCGTCAGTACACAGAAATACGTTAGCTATTGGTCGGGATTTAACTAATTTGGCTAACGCGTCTGCGACCACTTGATATTCACCGCCTACTTTAACGTCCCAGATCGACACTAACTCTCCGTTAACGATAGACACGATACCGCCAGCGTTGCGTATAAACTGCTTACAACATTGGCAGTCATGTTGCGTTCGTTCACGGAAAATGGGATTAGACCCAACTGGAAAACTCCCTAAGTAAGTCTCCCATAGCGCATCTTTATCGACATCAACGACGCATAATCCTGTATCAGACATACGATCCATTTGGTCATGTACCGCTTTCTTTATTACTGTAAAATCTAACATGCTAGTTTCTCCTGTGGTTAAAAATTATTTCTCTTCTTCGCTATGCTTAACTAGTGCTTCGTCTACTACCACTAGTGCTATTCCTAGTACTACGGGCCACAGCACTGACAATAAAAGCTTATTCACTAAACCCATATCGTTGTACCGTGTTTTGCTAGCTAGCTCTATAAACACCCCTAACGCGACACAGGCATACATAAAATAGATCATAAATCCTCCAATGTGATTTCAGGTAATCTGTTATCCGGCTGCATTAAATTATGCTCGGTTATTGCAGCCACAATCCGGCGACATGTGTACAATCCCGGATCTGGCACGTCTCTACGTGCTAATCTTTTCATATAGTGTAGTTTCACATCTGCGTTTTTAGCTACCGTTTCTTGCTCTAATTTATGTGCTTTCCGTAGCCACTCGTGTAATTTTGATTTATACATATTTCTTTTTTCCGGTATCAGGGTTCAAAATATTGTTGACATATTTTTATATTAGCTGTAATCTTAATCCTCTTTTTCAAAAAAAGCAACATCTATTAACTAAGGAGATAATTATGAGTTTAGAAAAAGTAATCGAAAAAGGTCTAGCGGATATCGCTAGTGCTATCCGTGAACTAAAACAACAACCCTGGGTAATCAATGCTAATGAACCTGTAGAAGAAAAAGCTGAGAAAGCAACCGAAGCCGTCAAAGAGGCACTGGGTAGTGTAGCGGAGGCAGTAGATAAGGAATCTGTAGCCGAAGACACAAAGGCAGCGCCTTCTGGTGAAGAAAATAAGAAACCTGAGACATCAAAGATAACCATCGAACAAGTGTTATCCACATTTAATGTTTTTGTTGCTAAAAAAGGACGGGATCGTGCCGTAACATTGATGTCTGAGTATGGTGTTGACCGGTCCAAGAACCAGAATATTAAAAATGATTTATCGTCTGACAACTATTCAGCATTTATGGAAAGTATGGCCCTGGCGATGGAGGAATAATAAATGGCCGAGACAAAATTACGACCATCTTCTGCGGGAAAATGGTCTGTGTGTCCTGGGTCAGTGGAGGCTGAGAGGGGGTGTCGAGAAGGTGATACCACAGCAGCAGACACAGGAACAGTAGCACACTGGATCGCGGCTAAGATACTGAGGCAAGAGCAGTTACCAGAATACGGGTCTAAATTCGTCGTAGTGAACGAGAAAGTAGAGCCAGCGTTAGTCGAGGAAGATTTACCAGTGATTACTTTTGATCTGGATATGTACGATCACGTAACTACGTATACTGATTTTGTTAGATCCGATATAGTTTTATGCGTGGAGGAAGAAGTAGTCATCAGTTGGGTAACTGGGGAGGAAGGGGCTACAGGTACCCCGGACGCAGTTACAACACAAACTGGGAACAATGTTACTGTTCATGATCTTAAATTCGGTTTCAATCCAGTTTCCGCGCAGGACAATCCGCAATTAGCGATTTATGCCGCAGGAGTATTAGCATCCGGTGTCATAGATATTTTGAATGTAGAAACCGTATCACTAATGATCCATCAGCCACGAATCGGCGAACGTGATGAGTGTACGTACACTCTGGAAGCGTTCACAAAACTGGTTAATCACCTTAAGGTACGGGCGAATAACACTAGAACTATGCCCGGACATAGGGTAGCGGGAGAACATTGCGCTAAATACTCCTGCAAGGCACAGGCTACTTGTCCGGTATTGGCGAAGTTGGTAGAAGATACGGTAAATGATCCGCTGAATCCTTTGCCGGATCTAGTTGCTTCTGATTTAAGTACAAAGTTGCCGTACCTTAAGACTATTCGCAAGTGGTGTGATGCACTGGAGGCTGAAGCAGACCATCTAGCATTGGTACAAGGAGTAAAAATCCCTGGCTACAAAACAGTTGAAGGTAAAGCCGGTAAGCGCGAGTGGGTAAACAAGGAAGATGCAGAGGCCAAATTAAAAGCCATGCGCATAAAGCATGACCAAATGTATGTGTATTCGGTAGTCAGCCCCACTCAGGCAGAAAAACTGTATAAAGATTCGGTTATCGGTAAACGCCAGTGGCCGAAGTTAAAAGAACTTATTACTCGTAAGGCAAGTAAAAACGTGTTGGTGCCGGAGAGTGACAAGCGACCAGCTATTGACGTTATTCCTGATGTAGATGAGTTACCGGACTTAGCTGATAATTTTAATGATTTAACTGGAGAATAAAATATGAAAGTAGTAATAACGAATGTAAGAATTGATTTCCCGCATCTTGATGAGCCGCGACGATATGAAGATAAGATAGCTAACCCATTACGTTACGGGGCGACCTTCTTAATCGAGAAAGGATCTGAAAACGATAAGAAAATTAACGCAGCGATTGCAGAGGTAGCCAAGGACACTTGGGGGGCTAAAGCCGATGCAATGATCAAAAAACACAGTGCGGATAAAACGACTACCTTTTACCGAGACGGCGATGTTACAAAAGAAGTTAGCGACTATGAAGGCCACATGTATGCCATTGCCTACCGCCCTGCTAAAGAGAAAGTGGTTCCAGTTGGCACACAACTGAAGCCTAATGAGGTAGTGATTACGGACAAAGAGCCGCCAGCGGGATGTATGATCATATCCAGTGACCGACCGGGCGTGGTAGACCGAGCTAAACAGCCTATTCCGATTGGCGCGGATAAAATTTTCGCTGGCTGCTACGTTAATGGGATACTTGATGTGTGGGCACAAACTAAAGACAATCCTGGGCTACGCTGCGGGCTAAACGTCGTGCAATATGTCAAAGATGGCGAGCCATTAAGCGGAGCAGGATCTAGCACTTCCGCAGATGATCTACCAGATTTGAGTGCAGATCTGGATGATAATGATGATCTGACAGGGTAGTAATTGATCGGGAGCTTCGGCTCCCGTTTTTAGGAGAAAATTATGTTCATACAAGTAAAAATTAAGCTAGGAAACGATAGTGTTCGATCCAGGTTAATTAATATAAGATTTATCCACTGGATAAATGAGAAAGGCGACATTTGTCTTGGCAACGGGGAGTGGTTAGAAACTACTCATACTCAAGCAGAAATGCAAAATAAATTATATAAGATAGCTTCAGTATAGCGCGATGCCTAAAAAACTCTGGATAGATTGCGAAACATACAGTGAGCTTGATCTAAAAACCGTAGGCACGTATCGCTATGCTGACAGTTGTGAGGTCATGCTCATTACGTGGGCGATGGACGATGGTCCTGTGCAATGTTGGGACGTTACTAATGTTAGTGGGGCTGGTCACGGCGACAAGCATCTACGTAGATTAGACCAGGATATAGCTGATGCTGATGAAATATGGGCACATAATTCCATGTTTGATCGTAACTGTATGGCACCAATGTTTAGATCGATACCCGTTACACATTGGCGGGACACCATGGTTCAGGCATTGTCCCACAGTCTACCCGGAGGCTTAGATCAATTGTGCAGTATTTTCCAGATTGGAGAAGACCAGGCTAAGAATAAAGATGGGCGCAAGTTAATACAACTGTTCTGTAAGCCACGTCCCAAGAATCATAAACTCAGACGCGCTACACGGCTAACCCATCCAGAAGAGTGGCAGCGATTCATTGATTACGCGAAATCAGACATCGAAGCAATGCGTGCGTTGCACTACAAAATGCCTAAGTGGAATTACCCGAATAATCCTACCGAGCTGGCACACTGGCATTTAGATCAAAAAATCAATGATAGAGGATTCATGATCGATCCCAAGATGGCGGAATCCGTTATCGTTGCTATCAAGAAAGAGCAAGCACGGCTCAAGAAAGTTACTAAAGAAAAAACGAATAATGAAGTAGGCAGCATGAATCAGCGTGATGCGCTACTTGAGCACATACTGAAAGACTACGGCATTGTTCTGGATAATTTAACCAAGGGCGGGGTTAATAAAGCGTTAGATAGTGACGAAATTCCAGATGGTGTAAAAGAATTACTACGCTTACGGTTACAGGTATCATCGAACAGTACGGCTAAATATAAAGTATTTTTGAACTGCAAGAATGATGATGACCGTATGCGTGGGACTATCCAGTTTTGCGGTGCGCAAAGGACGGGGCGGGGCGCAGGTCGTAAGATACAGCCGCATAATCTCCCTTCCAGAGGACTGTTACCTGATAAATTAGTTGACGAAGGTATTAAACTCATGGGCATTGGCGCAGAGGATCTAGTATTCCCTGACGTCATGAAACTAGCTGTTAGCTCCATACGCAAGACTATTGTTTCTGCACCAGGTAAAAAATTCTGCATATCAGACTTGTCTAACATTGAAGGGCGTAAAGTAGCGTGGCTCGCTAATGAGGAATGGAAATTAGAGGCATTCCGGGCTTTTGATCTAGGGTTAGGACCAGACCTGTATATCATGGCTTACGCAAAAGCTTTTAATGTTCCGATTGAGGAAGTTACTAGGAAACAAAGAGATAACATTGGGAAGACGCTTGAGCTATCCTGTGCATTTGGGGGTGGTGTAGGTGCTTTTGCGGCTATGGCAGGTAATTTTAGCGTGGATCTGGAGAAACTATCCGCTGATATACAAGACACATTACCTAAAAATATAGTAGCTGAAGCAGCGAATTTTCTTGAGTGGACGAAAAAACAGAAACGATCAAGATACGGACTATCTGATAATGCCTTCATTACTGTAGACGTGTTAAAAAGATTATGGCGTGAGGCACACCCAAATGTAGTCCAATTGTGGAGTAATCTACAAGCCGCAGCAGACCTGGCTATAATTACCAAGAAACCGCAGCAAGTTGGCTTGGTAACTTTTGATATGAAGGGCGCATGGTTACGGATAAAATTACCATCCAGGAGGTATCTGTGTTACCCAGATGCGCGTTCCGGGGCTGATGGGGTTAGCTACACGGGAGTTAATCAGTACACGCGTAAATGGGAGCGGATACGCACCTACGGATCGAAATTTCTCGAAAACATTGCTCAAGCATCTGCCAGAGATATTCTATACGCCGCTATGCCTGAAGCCGAGAAACATGACTATGAAATCGTGTTACATGTCCACGATGAATTGGTAACTGAAACACCAGATGATCGTAATTATTCGGCTAAAGACTTGAGTGATATACTCGCTGAAAACCCGTTATGGGCGAAAGGATTGCCGTTAGCTGCGGCAGGATTTGAATCATATCGTTATAAAAAATAGGAGCGGAAATGAGAGTGTTGAGTTTAGGAGCAGGGGTACAGTCCACAACACTGGCGTTGCTGGCTGACGTCGGAGTTATCCAGCGACCGGATGTGGCGATATTCGCCGATACACAATGGGAACCGAAGCACGTATATGCTCACCTAAATTGGTTGACCAATAAACTGAGTTATCCGGTTTGCGTAGTAAGTGCGGGTGACATACGTGCAGATTTACTGGATACATCAAAACGATTCGCTAGTATTCCATTTTTCACTGCTTCCGGTGGTATGGGTCGGAGGCAATGTACAAACGAATATAAGATACAACCGATTAAAAGAAAAGTAAGAGCATTATTAGGTAAGTCTCGCTATGACAAGATACCAAAAGGCCATGTTAAAATGCTGATAGGGATATCGACGGACGAAGCAAGTAGGATGAAACCCAGTCGGGTGCAATATATAAAGAACACTTGGCCATTGATCGACTTAAACATGTCGAGGCAAGACTGTTTTAACTGGATCAAAGAACACGGCTACCCGACCCCACCTAAATCATCCTGTATAGGTTGTCCATTCCACAGCGATGACTACTGGATATACCTACGGGATAATCACTCAGATGATTTTGAAGACGCGGTGCGCGTAGATAATTTGTTACGAGAGAGCAAGCGAGATAAGTTAAAAGAACAACAATATATGCATAGATTAAGACAACCACTGAGTAGCGTAGAATTTAAGCCGAAGAGTAATCGCGAAATGTTTAATGGAGAATGCGAAGGGATCTGCGGAAATTAACAATTAATAGGAGAAATAAATTATGTACAGCGACACAACACCAGTACACATTAACAGTAATCTAACGCATCGAGAAGCAATAGTAATGCACCCGGATGTGTTAGGCCATCCGTATGTCGAGAAGATTGTAATTGAACTGGAAGATACACAAAAGGAATTAGAAGGTGTTGAGCAGTTATTAGCTGAAGCTAATCAACAGATAGAAGACCTTGAATACAAAAACAAGGAACTAAGAGAACGTAACGAAATTCTGGATGATCGTATTCTTGAACTAACTAGTCCGGGGTATTAATGACAAAAGTAAAAGAAAAAGTAATAGAAGATTACTTGATCGAAGAACTTAAGAAAATTGGTGTTGAAACCAGAAAGGTCAAGTTTCTCGGTGTTAATGGCGCACCAGATCGATTAATACTTACCCATGGCGGTATTTATGTAGAGTGTAAACGACCTGGTGAAACATTGCGAAAGAAACAAGTCGAGATACATAAAGAGCTACACGCTGCGTCGATTCCGGTAATGACTATCGATACAAAGGAACAGGTGGACGCATTAGTAGGTAATTTGGGTAAATGTACCCAGTTGAATAAGTCGTGAAGTAGTAAGAGGGAGACTATGAACTATTACAATGAGTTTGACCCAAAAGCAGCGGCCTGGTTACGAGAGCTGATTAACGATAAACTAATCCCTAAAGGAGATGTAGATACTAGATCGATTACAGATGTGTCGGATAGTGAGTTAAAAGGATACACCCAACACCATTTCTTCGCTGGAATCGGCGGGTGGTCACATGCACTTAGGCTCGCAGGATGGCCGGATGATAAGCCAGTATGGACAGGATCATGCCCATGCCAGCCTTTTAGTGCAGCAGGAAAAAATAAAGGGAAAGCAGATGACAGACACTTATGGCCACATTTCTACCGGCTCATTAGAGAGCTTAAGCCTAACACAATCTTTGGTGAACAAGTTGAAGGAGCAATTAAGCACGGATGGCTCGATGATCTACAAGCAGACTTGGAAAAAGAAGGCTACGCCATCGGGCATTGTGTACTGGGCGCACATAGCATCAACTCCGCGCACATCAGGCAAAGGCTGTATTGGGTGGCTAACACCGTCAACTATAGCTGTGAACGAAAGGTCACAGGAATCCACGAAGAAGAGAGCGGAACAAAGGTTGAAGACAGGACGAACATCATTGAGTCCGGGGAATCTAGCAGAGCAAGCAACAATGTATTGCAGATGGGCGACACCAGTGGCACAACCAGCGAACGGGTCGCCAGGGGACTTCCTGAGAAGGAAACAGGAATCCGTAGCCAGAGGCGCGAAAATGGGAATGTG
>Ga0180437_10008931_pt1 | contig 12561 bp, 15 predicted proteins | sample SS_ome_4_FD_132410 | JGI IMG/M metagenome (GOLD analysis project Ga0180437, IMG submission 132410) | Hypersaline lake sediment archaeal communities from the Salton Sea, California, USA - SS_3_D_1 metaG | ecosystem: Environmental > Aquatic > Non-marine Saline and Alkaline > Hypersaline >...
AGAGTCTCGATATCTACGGAGCACTTGTTTACGACTACGACAAGGCCGAAGGACCAGAAGAGCGTGGTTAAAATTCCCCTGACCGTATCAGCGAGTTCGAACTCATCTCCACTCAAACCCCCCGTCGTTCTGAGAAAGCCCATCTACGGGTACGAGCAACCCGTCATAACCATCGCTGGACTCTCGGAACAGGGAAAGACTGGAATCGCTCTCACAGCGGCAGCTCTCAATCCTGATATGTCCGCTATTGACGGGTGCCCGAGGGGTTTTGACAAACTCTTCGAAATCACAAACACCAGCAGGAATGATGACGAGAGAGAAATGAGAAGAATCGAACCAATCGAACAGGTCATCATTGCTGACGGAGAAAGAGACTCCAATAGGCTCTTCACGTACTTCAAGGATCTCGGCTTCCCAGATCAGATGCTCGACAAGATCTCCATCGCGGATATGTACGAGCAGGACAAGGAGTTCTCCGTGTCCTCCGCAATCGAGAACTTCGAGAACGTGAACAAGTACAGGGACATTCAGAGCAATCGACAGAACTGCATCATCTACGACAGTCTCAGCGGTTACATCGGAAATCTCAACACAGAGCAGAAGAACGTTTCCAGAAAGCACGCCGAAGAGGTCGAGAGAAGAAGGCAGGATTACGGTGCTGTCAAAGCAACCAAGGTCAAGCCCGCCATTCTTTCGAATGATGCTCTTGCCAAGATCACTCAAAAGGACTGGGAATGGCGGAACGAACACGCCGACACCTTTATGAGAAATGTCAAGGGTTGGTCAGCGATGACCATCACAACAACATCTCTCAAACCTCTCTACGTTGATGACAAGTGGGACAACCAGACATACATTCCCGCCATTCCTGCGAACTTCGTCTACCTCGAAGACATCCGAATCTCCATTAAGCGGGCCAATCGCAAGGTGGAGGTGACGATCAACAAAAACAGACCAGATCCGACGCTCACGTACAAGAGCAGGGAGTTCGATCTTAACTGCTGGACTCTCGCTAACATTCTGATCTGGTCATACGGACTTGACAAGACGTTCAAGCCGTATTGAGGTGATCCTCTTGTTGGTGAACCACGCCTATACGGAGAACCAGATATCCCCAAAATACTGGTGGACCGAGAGACACGGCAAGAATCTCAAGGTTCACAGCGTTGACAACATTCCACCGAGGTTCTACGTTCCCGATGGTATGGGGAAGGCGCGGTCAAACTTCACCGACTTCCGCGGAAGACCTCTCGATATGTACACAACGAGGTTTCCGAGAGACACCTACGACGCGAGGAGGAGGTTTACGGGTGCTGGCCATTTAACCTACGAGGCAGACAGACTCTACCCAGAGGTCTGTGCTGAAAAGATAGGATTCAAGCCAGACGATTTTCTTGGAGAACCGAGACGAACCGCGTTCTTGGACATAGAGATAGAAGAAACGATCAATGTAATGATGAAGGATATCATCTTCAAACCCTACGCACCCATTCTGATGATGACCGTCATAGACAGTATGGAGGGGGACAAGACCGTTTTCAGAATCGGGGACGACGGGAATGGGGAGGATTCAATCGGTGACACTGTTTTCTACGACTCCGCTTTTGAGAGCGAACAGGAGATGCTCAACAGATTTTTCAATTTCTGCCGATACCGCGGGTTTGATCAGTATGCAACGTGGTACGGGAGCGGGGGAATGGACAAACTCGGTCCTGGAAAGTGGAGAAAGACCAGCGGTTTTGACATTCCCTACATACTGGCAAGGTCCAACGAGATCAGAGTGAATCCGAGCAGGTGGAGTCCTTGCAACGTTGTCAAACTTTCCTACGATCCAAAAGACCAGTATCATCGCTCCCAGATCAAGCTTGCGAGTCTCATAGATATGATGTACTTTGCCAAGTCCAGCAGAAAACTGAAGGACAAGAAGCGTGGTCCTCCAGATTTCAAGTTGGACACGATAGGCAGAATGTTTCTTGGGAAGGGGAAGGTCAATAAGCCAACATCCTTCTCAAAACAGTACGCAACCGACAGACGAAAGGCAATGCTGTACAATATCAGAGACGTTGAGATTCTCGAAGAGCTTGAGGAGAAGTACAAGTTCATAGAGGATCAGCGTGAGATGCAGAGATTCGGAATCATCAACCTTGAAGATACCATCTACGCGACCAAGGTTATAGATCGCTTCTGCATCAGGAAGGCACACCAACAGAACGTTGCTCTCCCGACGAAGATTTACGAGTTCTCTGGTGATGGCGATAAAATTTCTCAGAAGAAGAAGACTGGTGGGGCAGTGCTGAATATCTCAGCTGGTATCTCACACAACGTTGCAACGATAGATTTCAAGGGTTTGTATCCAGCCATTGTTCGCGCTCTCAACATTGGAATGGAGACAAAAGACAGCAACGGTGATATCAGAGCGGCCAATGGTGTGAGGTTCGCGAGCAAGCCAAGATCTCTGATAGCTCAGCTCTACGATGATCTTGAAGGTCTGAAGAAGTCAAACAAGAAGAAGATGAATCAGTTCACGGCTGGTACCAGAAATCATTACAATTACTACAACCGCTATATGAGGGCCAAGGAAGTCGTGAATTCAACGGCTGGGGGTCTCGGTTCGAGGAGCTTCAGATTCTTTGATGAGGAGAACTTCAACGCCATCACGGTGAGTGGAGCGCACTTTATCGGGAAGATGGAGAAGATCGCGAGATCGCACAAGTACAGTGTTCTTGCTGGTGATACGGACTCCATTCTCTTCTGCGCGCCGTTTGACAAGGTTCAGGAAGTCGTAGATGAGGTTAACGGAGAGATCAATGACACCATCAAGTCTTGGGGTGGTGTCTCGAAAGTTGAGGTTGACTTTGAGCGGTACTCCAAGAAGGTCATCACTATAAACAGGAAGGACTCATACATTGGGGCTAAGAAAAAGCGTGCAGAATGGGTCACTTGGGAAGACGATCAAGACGTTGACTATATCAGAGTAACTGGTTTTGAAGTTGTTAAGAGCGACACAAGCCCTTGGATGGCTGACAAACAGGAAAAGTTTCTCGAAATATCCCTCAAAGAGGGAAAGGAAGAGAGCGAAAAGAAGATATCAGAATGGCTGAAGGAGTTGAAAGACACCCCCTTGGAGGAACTCTGCGACTGGTGCCCCGTCAGGAATATGAACATCGATGAGTCCGACATCAAGATCCAGAAGGGCGATAGGGAAAACGTCAAGGCAGTCAAGAATTCGATAGCTCTCGGTCTCAGGATAGAACCGATGGAGACCCCTCACAAGGTCAAGTCTGTTGACGGTCATATGTACGCCTTCACGGATGAGAGCCAGCTCGATGAATGGAACATCGAGGCCGATATGGACTACTACGTGAAGCGTTTCAAGGGACGCATCAATGAAGTTCTCATCGTTACTGGAGGCGTGTGGCCTTCTGGAAGGATCAAAACACTGGCCTCTTGGGGTAGCAGCAAAGCACCCGTTTACAGTGACGGTGAAAGAGTTATGTCAGAGAACAGGAAGCAGAAACGCGGAGGTGACAAGAAATGTCAATCATCGAGAAGATTAGGAAGATTGTGAACGCTGATGAATGCAGGGGTCCCATTCTTGAGAACATCTGGCTTGATGAGGATGAATACAACGCTCTCATTGATGAGTGTCACGAGTATCTGAAGGAACAAGACCCAAGATTTGATCCGAAGAAAGCGAGAGTCTTCAGAGTTGAAGGTGTGAACATCCACAGGAAACCCAAGAAACAGAAGATGGACAAGTATGTACTCTGACCTGAATGCCTACAAACCCAGCGCAACTCAGCTCAAGGAGCTGGACTTCTGCCCCATCTCCCTCTTCTATTATATGACGACGGAAACGATGGGTGACGAGATCGCAAGGGGATCAAACTTCGCCCAGATAGAGGCAGAGTTCTACAAGAGACTGGAAGTTGAGGACATACTCAAAAGACCTTACGATCACACGCGAACTCTTGACAAGCAGGACATAACAAGAAAGTTCTACGAGACTGTCGAGTGGGATCTGAAGGATACTCAGCTGAGCCGACTCTTTTGGCAGTTCTGCCGATACCAAGCCAGCAGACTCTCTGGTATGAAGAGAGACGAGGAATATCTCCTGAAGTTCTTCTTCCCCTATCTCTGCGAGTTCGAACTCGAAGGTATGGAACTCGTCGGAAGGCCAGACACCGTTTTTCGCCTGCCTCCGCACGATGACGTTTACTACATTCAGGATACCAAGACATCAATGTCCACGCCTGGTTGGGTTGATGGAACCGTTGCACCATTCACCATCAAGAAAACGCCGTCCTACTACACCATCGTGAGGCAGATCACGGTTTATTACATCATCCTCAAGGAGCAGAAGCTCAACATAGATCACGGTCACATCCTCCACATCAGTCCGAATATGTTTATATCCGCCCCGTTTCATTTTGCAACCTTAACCGCAAACACGATTCTCAAGAAGAAGATTCCCTCCATTCGCAGTGTCCTCAATACCTTCAGGGAAACCGTCACAGAAGCGGACAACAGAAAACAGATAAAAGAACTCGGGGACAAACTCATTAAGAGACACGATCCTTGGAAGTGCAACGCCTGCTCTAGATCGTACTACTGTGCTTGCGTCACTACGAGGTGATCGAATGAGGATCGTGGTTTGTCTGACCTGCGGAAAGTACGCCATCATTGAAAATGACAATTTCAAGAAGTTCAGCGACTTCCACAGGGAAGAGAGGCAGCACCCCGTTGTCACGATGCCAGCAGACAGACTCAAGGAGGTGTGGATCGAGGAAGATGTTGACAGCCCCTCCATCAATCAGAAGCGTTACAAGAAAGAAACGGCAGAACAGAAGGCCTTCAAAGAAATGGGGGTCGAAGTTCCAGACTCTTGGAAAGCTTTTATGACCGACAGGTGATTCTCTTGTTCGAGTTCTTCGAGATCGACTGCCTCACGTACAAAACACATCGCAAATACGACACCGTCATATTCGATCCGCCCTACGGCATCGGGATGAACTACGAAGGGGAATTTAATGATAGCGAGGAACACTTCAACGAGAACATCGGCAAGTGGATCTCCGATTCCATAGAAAAGATGTCACCGTCAGGCTCGTGGTTCGGGTTCATCATCGGCGAGAAACATTACGAACTCTACAATCTAGCCATCAGAAGCGGACTCAAGTGGAGACGAACACTCCAGTGGTATTACGAGTTCGGGCAGAACAACACCAGCAACTTCACCTCTCTCACCACCCCCATTCTGTATATGGTCAAGTCCGACAACTTCACTTGGCGGAAGGACGCTGTAAAACTCCCATCCGCCAGAGAAAGGTACGGAGACAAGAGAACAAAGAAGCAGAAGGCTCAGATGAACACGATCATCACCATAAATGAGAGAGTTGTTGATGTTGTCAAGAGGCACGACCCTGGAACGTTCTTCGAAACTCTCATATCATATCCGAGGGTTATGGGTAATTTCAGGGAACGGGCCAAGTTCAGCCCGAATCAAATACCCGTCGAGCTTCTGATGAGGCTTATCTCCTGCACAACAGAGGCAGGAGACTGGGTTTATGACCCTTTCGCAGGAAGCGGTTCAACAGCAATAGCCTGCCACTTCCTTCACAGAAACTGCGTTCTCTGCGATCCACACACCACAAACAAAGCTCTCGAACACATCGAACGTTACAAGAAAGTTTTCTCTGAGGCAACACGCCTTCCCCTAGAAAAAGACAAGGAATGGACGAAAAATGACACAGAACTGTACTACAGAAACGGAAGATGGGGATACAGCAATTCCGATTGACTTCCCCAAACTCTGCTTCTTCTGTGATGAACTTTCAGCGACAGGGTACTCCCTGCACACCAAGAACGCGATGGTGCTGTTCGGCGTTTGCGAGTACCGCTCGGCTCTCTACGACCTTTTCGACCCCTCCGAATCAGCCGCAAGGTGAATATATGCTGACGACTATGTAAATGAAGGTGAATCCCTCGTGCAGCACATCGAGCTGTGCTGTGGTATTGGCGGCTTCCGCTTCGGCCTCGGCCAAGGAATCGAAACGGTTGCCGCTATCGACCACTCTAAGACAGCGATCAGTAACTACAATATCAATCACGTTCCTCCCAATTCAAGTTTTGGTGATATCGAGACCGCGGATATTCCGCTCGCGGATCTTCTGACCTGTGGAGTTCCCTGCGAACCCTGCTCGCTGGGGGGAAAGAAGAAGGGAATGGACGACGATAGATGGAAAACGACGATCCCAGCCGTAGCGAAGGCCATCGTTGAGTCTGGATGCAAGCACGTCATCATCGAAAACGTCAAGGAGTTCCCTCGGTTCCCTCAAGCCATCAACATCATACTCGAAGCAACAGAGAAGCTCAAGCATCAGAGAACGATGTTCGTTCTCAAAGCAATCGATTTTGGAATGCCGCAGAAGCGACAGCGTTACTTCATCGTCACCAGCGTGAAGGGGAAGCCTAACAGACCTACTCCAGAGAAGAAGGAGAAACCAACCATTGGAGACATCATACAGCGCAATGCTGATGATAGGTTTCCAGATCTCAATCTCAAACTCTCCGAGAAGAGGCTCGAAGGTCTCAGAAGACACCGCGATCATCACCAGAAAGCTGGACACGGGTTCGGGTTCGAGGTTCTCGGGGAGAAGGACATCTTCAACACGTTCGTCGTTGGAGGAATGGGGCTCGAAAAGAACATTCTGAATGATAACGGTGTCATAAGATTCCCGACACCCCGAGAAGTTGCCAGAGCACAGGGATTCCCAGAAACGTACAAACTCCCCCCAACAAAGACACAGGCTTATGATCTCCTTGCCAAGGCCGTCCCCCCACCGTTCATTTCCGCCATTCTTGAAGCAAACAGGGAGGCTTGGTTTGAATGACTCTTTTCGAGATCGGAAAGAAGGTTCCGTGCTACACCCCAGAGGGAATGGAGTACGTGTTCATCAGAGAGAAGGACCCAGTCAACAGCTGGGACGCCGTCAAAACATACGTGACGGAGACAGTGTGGGACACATACAACTCCGTTTATGAGTATCACGGAGATCTCTCAAACGCTTTGGTTGACAGACTCGCTCTCGATTTTGACGCTCCCTGCAAGTACAGGGAAATAGACGACATCCTATCAGAATGGAGGAGAACAGTCGTTTTTTCTGGAAGCGGATTCCACTTCTACATACACACGAATCCTATAAACGAGGAGCAGGACGCTTACCTGAGAGGTGCTGACAGGGATATGAAGACACTTCTAAAGGGTTACATAGACGAGGGAGTCTATCTCAATCCGCGTCAGATGATCAGGTCCATCAGCTCTTGGAACAGGAAAACGGGGCTCTCCTGTCTCTGCCTCAAGAACCCGAAAACACCAATCGAAGAAATCAAAAGAATGGCGGAACATTCCAGCGGAAAAGTCTTCTATCAGGAGGGGAAACTCTACGAGTGGGGAGATCCAATCCACAAGCCGAAGGAGTACGACATAGAGGTAAAATGTGATGACATCAAATCCTCATCGTCCTCCCATTCTTTGAGTCTTGCAGCAACCGAAATGGACAAACCCGTGTGTGCATTCACCAAGGCTTTCAGAACAAGGCTCGATGAGAATATGTTCGAGGGGAAGAGTGATTACGAATCAAGATTCTGGATACTCTTGTTTATGAGAGACTGCCTCCTTCTCTCGGCTGATGAGGCAACAGAACTCTCTGGAAAGATTTTCTCTGAACAGCAGGTGAGGAAGATCAACACGAAGGGACAGCTCAGGAGAGTGTTCAAGAGAAGATCTTACAACTTCTGCTGTCAGGCAATGAAGGACAAGGGATTCTGCCCACAAGACTGCCGATACACATACTACAACAGACAGGCCGAGTACGTGAAACAGATAGCTGTCGGAGAAGTATCAGCTGAGGATGCGAGCAATGCCCTTGCTAGACTCTACCAAGAAGAAGCCAGACGAAATACTTGCAATCGATGATCGCGAGAAAAGTCTCCTCGATCCAGTGCGGAAGGAAGCGACAGCCCTCAACCTCGGTTGCAGGATCGTGAGAATGGACGCTGGAGACTACGCTCTCGGTGACGCGCTGGCGGAGACAAAGACCCCCTTCGATTTCATCAACAGCCTCTTCAACGGTCATTTGGCATATCAGATAGGTAAACTCAGAGCTACTGGCAAGAACATTTGCATATGCATCATAGGTGCTGGCGGAATCAGAGAGTTCGCTCAGCAGTACAAAGGTACGCACAGAACAGACAAAACGGCTGTTCAGATAGAAGCCGTTATGCAGGAATTCATAGCTCAGTGCGTTTTCATCAATAGGATCCCCATTCTCTTCTGGCAGAACCCCCACGATTTTGTGAGGTTTATGAAGCACGCGAAGAACGTGCAGAACCACGTTCTCAGAGAGGCTGTTCCCAGAAAGGGCGGAGACTCAGTTCTCCGTGCATTCGCGTCACCAGAAGGTGTTGGTGCATCTGCCGCGAAAGCACTCAAGGACAAGTACGGAAAACCAGCGCAGATGATAGAAGCCAGTGACGAGGACATAATGAGCACCGCCAAGGAAATAGGACCCAAGAGACTCGATGCCATCCGTGCAACATTCGGAAGGTACGGCAGCACGAAACCTCTCAAGAAACCCGCGAAAACGAAACCCTCCAAGAAAAACGAGAGACCCAAGTTCAAGTGATCGCAATGTTCGCAAAAATCCGAAGCCTGTTCAGAAAGATGAGTCCCGTGGAACTCCCAACCAAGGTATGGGAATTCACTGGAAGAATTTACACCTTCACGGAAAAATGTGATGGAGAACACGTCGTAAGGGAAATATCGTTTCACAATTACGATTTCCAACCATTCCCGAGGAAAGCTGGTCGTGTGACGGTTGATCTTTCGCAAGATGCGGTGTCACTCATTCCAACCGAATATGTCCGTCCCTCAAAGAAACATCCGAAAGGACCAAAGGTGAGACTGGAGCTGCACATTTACGGGGTGTGACCGTTGACCATTGACAGGAGCCAGTTCCTCCGCGGCGTGTACCGATTTATGAGGAACGCCACGGAAAGCGACCTCTTGCTCGTGAAGCTCGGAATGGGCTACGGGAAGACCGTCTCGACGTGGGACCTCATCACGGAAGTGTGCAGATTCAGACCCATTATGCTCAATCCGAGACACGACAACATACTGGACACCTTCATTTTCAACAGAAGGAAGAGCTACAGAAACTTTCTCCACTTGCAGGGAAGGGAGAGACCAGGTATGTGCAGGCGTCCCGATGTCATTGAGCTCTCGAAAATCATCAACGTCTCCGCCATTTGCGCGGACTGCAAGTTCAGGAATGAATGTTCTTACATCAGAACGAGAAGGAACGTTCTCTCAACAAAGAAGCCTGTAATGGGAGTTCACTCTCACTGCAACCTCATTTCGGAACTCTCCTACGTGACGAAGTTCGATTGCTGTATCATTGACGAGAATCCCATCTCAACTATGCTCAGGACGTACACGATCAGCAAGAAGCCGAAAGAACTGATAAACTTTCTCTCGAAAACGAGCAATCCAATTCACAACATCATCAATGAGATGTTCATTCACCCAATCAACTACCAGAATCTTGAGACTTCTATCAGAGGAACAAACGAGAACGATTTCAAGAAGTTCGAAAGGGATCTCATAGACAATCACAAGAATGGGGGTGAAGCCCCAAAAAGATCATCTCTCATCAAGGAGGTTGAAAGAGCTGTATACTCTGGATCCCCCATCCATTCAAAGATCTACTGGACAGAGAGATGGGAGGACGGAAAGAAGTTTCTCAATGTCCAATCTTTCGACAAATCAATATTCACGGTACACTGTCCAGCAATTGTTTTGGATGCGACTGGTTCAAAAGAATTCTACGCTTCCATTAGCGGAAGAAACGTTGAGTCAATAGAGCAGAGAAAATTCGACATTCCAAATAACATTGCTCAGGTGATAGAAGGAAAATACTCCATCTCAACGCTCGTTTCAAGGCACGGAAATCTGACAAAGTGCGGTGTCCGTCACGTCGAATTCATCAACGCCATTCTAAAATCCATCTCCAATCGAAAGCGAAGCGTCGTCACCATCGCCTCATCAAAGCGATTCAAGAAATGCGCTGGGAAGTACCTGAATGGCGAGATCAACTGGGTGCATTTCTACGGCAACAGGGGCACCAACACGGTGATGAACATTTCGGACGTGATGATCATCGGAATGTGTCCGAACATTCCTCAGATCGAGCGTGAGACCAATGCTGATGTGACCCCCATTCCCGAGGATAGATGGGACGACATCCTGATCAGGGAGGAGATCGTTCAGACCATCGGACGGATCAGGCTCGATCTCGACAGCACCGAAACGGGCGAGCCAAGAGGTCCGAGGAAGGTCATCATCCTCACGAACGTCGATCTGGGTTACAACACCTGTTCCAAGTATCAACTTGAGCAGGAAATCTACGGAAGGGTTGGACCCATTCCAGAATCGGAACATATGGACAAGTGTGCAAGAGAGATAATGTCAAAGATGCACCACCCGATGACCGCGAATATGATAGCCAAGAAGGTGTCACGTTCCAGAGGGCTGGTGTTCAAAACAATTCGCTGGCTCCTCGACAATGGAAAGATGAAGGAGAACAGCGGAATCTACAGGAAAGTGCTAAAATGAAGGACAAAAAATGCCAAGAATGCACGAAATCGACCAGAGAACACGAGAACCTCAACGAGTATCACAGGCGATTCGGAAAGCTGTGGTGCTCCCACAAGAAGAAGGTCGTGGGATCCGATGAAGTCTGCGACAAGTTTAGGTGAAGTGACAATGCCAACAGACCCGAAGAACAAACTCAAGAGTTACTCTCTCAAAACCGTCATAACGCTCGCGATTGAAGTTTTCGTCAATGATGCAATGGAGGTTATGAACGAACTCGACGTGAACTTTCTCATCCTTGACGAGATCCAGATACGAGAATACTTCAACCCCAAATGGTTGAGAAGCGTCACAAACGTAAAGAAATCTCACGGAGACATCAGCATTGTCCAAAACATCTCATCAAAGGGACTCCACCTCTGGGGAATTTCGAGAGGATTCTATATCTTCTACAGAGGGGATAAACCCACGCTCGGGAAGAAATGGCAGAAGCAAATATTCAAAGGAATCATCAGACCAAGAACCATTTACTTTGAGGATGGTGACGGAGATGGTGGAGACCTGTTTCAGCAATTTCAGCAGCCCTTGGAACCAAAGAAGTCAAAGGTCGGTCTCAAGAAGCACACGGAACGTACTTAAGCACTTCCTATTCATTGGAGGTGTTCACGGAGTCGGAAAGTCAACCATAACAAAGGTGATCGAAGACAAGTTTGAACACGTAAAACGAATAGAGGAGTCCGTCGATATGGACGGATTCTTCTTCAAACACAGAAACAAGATAAGAGACACAAGCGAGATCGTATGGTACGTCAACTTTCTTGAGAAGATCGTTGAAGCGATAAACGATAGAACCTGCAAGCACTTTGTCGTGGATCGAACAATCTTTGACTTCATTCCGTACTGTGATGGTATTGCCTGCGATTTCATCTGGCACAACGCTTACGAGTTCCTTCACTTCCTGATAGATAAGAGGTGCAGGATAGACAACGTCATCATCACGGAAAGGCCAGAGGAAATCTACGAACGCATAAAGAAAAGGAACAGGGACGTTGCTGTTGAGGAAGTCTCAACACTCGCTGATAAAATCTCTGGCTTCAACAACATCAGCAAGCGTCTCTTCATTCCAATGGTCGAGAACGGAAACAGCATCGAGACAATCGAGAAGATCGGAAAACTCTTTCCTGACTTCTTCGTGGTGTAAACAATGCCGAAAAACCCCCAAGAACAGATAAACCCGCTTGAATACTGCAAGAGAGCGGGCACGATAGATTTCAAGCTCCCCAAGCCCTACAACTTCCGATGTCACAAGGACCCCCTTCCGACACCCCCAGCCCGTTCTCCTCAGTGTGACGGGTGCGTCACAAGGAAGGGCAAGGAAGAAGATGAACGAATGGAGAAGTTCTCTGGAGAACTCACAGACACCATCGTTCTCAACAAAGTCCTCAAGGACATCAGCGATTCCGTGAAGATCGCCGAAACCTTGGGGCGGAAGGAAGAAACAAAGGGAGCTGTTGGAGCTTCCTCCGAACCAGACGGTGAAACCATCGATGACTGAAAAGAAGAAACCCGAAACCATCAGGATCGGTCAGTTGGGTTACGTTGAGATCCACGATTATATGGGTTCTGACACCAAGATCGCCGATATCGCGAGAATCTCAACGGGTTCGACCGTAGACGATTACACCAAGGACCACAGGAATCAGATGCTGATCAACAAGCTGATCAATTTCCGACACGAAACCCCCTTCGAGTTCGGAGTGATCACGTTCAAGATCAAGGCCCCCATTTTTGTTGCACGCCACTTCTTCAGGCACAGAATCGGTTCCTTTATGGAGATGAGTGCCAGACGACGTATTGCAACCGAGTTCGAGTTCAGCGAGGAACTCAACTGCAAAAGCGTCAACGAA
>Ga0180437_10008936_pt1 | contig 12557 bp, 10 predicted proteins | sample SS_ome_4_FD_132410 | JGI IMG/M metagenome (GOLD analysis project Ga0180437, IMG submission 132410) | Hypersaline lake sediment archaeal communities from the Salton Sea, California, USA - SS_3_D_1 metaG | ecosystem: Environmental > Aquatic > Non-marine Saline and Alkaline > Hypersaline >...
CAGGTAGGACCGAGGGCCGGAGGCCCCCAATAGTTCCGGTAGGATCTGCGCCGCCCTCACTGCCGAATTGATCAGCGGCCAGTAGCGGTCCAGATGCTCCACCCAACGGGCCAAGCGAGGCGACAGATGGGAGACATCTACCTCGGCACGGAGAGCGGGAACGGCCTCCAGTTGGTGCTGCGCCTCTGCCAGTTGTGGCTGGGCATCTACCAACAGGGGCAACGCCTCCTGCAAAAGCGTCGCCGAGCCGGCAGAATGGGGCCTTTCGTGCAGCATCAGTTGGGCTACCGGCGACAGCCCATCGAAGGCCATCTCGCCAGCCGACGAAACGCGGACCCCAATCTCCAGCAGATGCGGTGCAGTCGCGACGTCTCCCCCCACATAAGGTAGCCAGCCCAGTTTGGGAAACAAGGGTAGGAAGGGACCCAACTCAGCTTGGAGGGCTTTGAAATCCTCCCGCATTCCCGACAGTTCATCGCCAGCGGCCTGCAGATCAAAGGTCACTGGCCTCTCCAGCTTCGATCCCTCCTTCGGGACCATGCTATCGAGGGACCACATGTGCTGTCGGGCTGAGGAAAGATGGCGCCACAGCCGGTAGGCTTTGCCGCCGAACAGCCCCATGCATAGCAGTACCACTAAAACCGCTACCACATCTATTCCCTTACCAAGCTGTCTGAATCGAGCGGGCATCCTCACCTCTCGGAATCAGTGCTTCCCCCCTCTGTCTCCACATCGACGCCGCCTGCCTCTGCTCAACACTGCGAGAAGGATGCCCACTGGTATTCCAGCCGCGAAGGCCCCTGCCCGGGAGAAGAGCAAGAGGGGCGAGAGAGCTGCTACGAGAGGGTCTTTACGCCAGGCTCCAGCAACGAACGGCAGGGTGCTGGCGAAGAAGAAGATCAATGCTGCGAGGGGAAACCACACCGACTGAACCCAGAGCATTGCTGCTCCCACCCCACTGGCCGTCAAATAGAAGAGAAGGACCTGGACCTTGAGAAGTTGCGGGGTGTAGGAATCTCTCACCATCTTGCCAGGGTGCTTACAGTAGGCACTCATGCGCCAGCAGGCCCGCCAGAACTTGACCCGCAGATAGTCGGACCAACGAGCCGGGTGTCGGTGATACACAACGGCCGCTGGATTAAAGATCATTTTGTGTCCACCATGAGATATCCGATACGATAGATCGGCGTCCTCAGCCGTCGGCCCTGGAATGGCTGGGTCAAAGCCACCCACTGCACGGATGATCGCCTTTCTGAACGCCGCCGCATGTGTATCAACAAAATCAATGTATCTATAGCGACCCAGGAGTCGGTACCGCTCCTCGAATTCCAACTGCACAAAACGGGGGATGATCCTCCGCTGCTGCGTCGCGTAGGCCCCCTTCACCCCTACGATCTCGGGATCGGCCAGCGGTTTCACCATTTGTTCAATCCAGTCTCTGGCTGGCACACAATCCGCATCCGTGAACAGAACGATCACCCCATTGGCCTCAGCGACACCCCGATTGCGCGCTCTGGTGGGGCCCTGGTGAGGTTGTGAAAGAATCCGCACATCGTAGCCCCGCGCGATCTCGGAGGTAGCATCGGTGGAGCCATCATCAACAACGATGACCTCATAGGCTCCTTTGGGTACCGTCTGGTTCAGCAAGGCCCGCAAACAGGAGCCGAGGGTATCGGCTGCATTGTGGGCCGGAACGATCACAGAGATCAACAGGCATCTTCTCCGGAGAGAACCACCACCGGGTCCTCAGACTTTAGGGCATGGAAAGCAACCGGGCTTCTGGACGAAAAGAAAACGCCCAAAAGCAAGGGCGGCAGAAAGACTACCAGGTAAAGAACCAGGCTGCAGCCCAGGGTGACGCTTCTCTCCATCGAGAAGAGCGAGAGGGCCAGTACACAGAGATACTGAAAGACGCCCACCTTGCCAGGCGAGGAGGGGACGGCCCCTCCCACTTGCAGGACAATTAACAGGAAAAGGGCAGCCACAAGGGGCAGGGCCATCCTCATGGCCAGGAAGACGATATAGTTGGTGGCCACGGCCAAAGCCCAGATCAAAAGCGACCATCCCCAGATGCCCAGGTTAGCCTGGACGTGCCCTAAGACCTCAAGGCCCTTCAGGGCCGATTCGATCTGCAGATAGAGCTGGCGGGCCGCCAGGGGCGGCAAGAGACGCAGCAAAGCCGCCACCCCCCGCAATATGCGATCCCTCTGATACGTCATCGCCAAAGCCACCACCAACACAGATCCCGTGCTGATGGCCAGGCTGAACCCCAGATCCCACACCCACGAAGGCAGATAGATCAATAAAAACAAAAAGATCAGGCAAAGCAAGGTCATGAGCATATCGAAAAGCTTTTCCACCACAATGGTCCCCAGGGCCAGGCTTTTGCTGACCCCCTCAGTGGCTCCAACAGTGTACGCTCGGACCAGGTCCCCCAATCTGGCTGGAACAGCCAGGTTGACCATTTGGCCGATCATCAATGCGCCGAAAAGGCCCTCGAACCGCAACCGAGCCTGGTTCGGATAGAAAAGGAGCTGCCACCGGGCCGTCTTGGCCATTCCGGTCAGTACCACAGTCACCACGGCCAAAGCCATCAGCCCATAGTTCGTGCGGGCCAGGGCCGCAAGCACGTCTGCCAGGACAACGCCCCGGAGAACGAGCGCCAAGCAGATGATGCTCAGAAGAATACCCAGCCACCATTTGGCGCTACGCCTGATGATTGCAACCGATAGAACGCTCATGGTGCCTACCCCACCTCAGCGAACAACTTGCTGTATCGGGCAAAGATCAGGTGGCCCGCCACCAAAACAGCCAAAGAGGTCAAAAGGGTGCGCAGAAGAAAGTCTAAGGCAGGAGGCCCTCCATAATACAGGATCACCCGATAGGAGGATATTATGGAAGCCATCGGATTAACAATGTAGGCCAAGCGCCAGATATTGAGATCCAGCCCCCAGAGCGAGTAGTGACGGGGTAGAATCTCCATAGGGTAGAAGACGGGTGTCAGAAAGAGCCAGGCCAATAACATCAACTGCACGATATGCTCCGTGTCGCGGTAGAAGATATTCGAGGTCGCCAGGATCAAACCTAACCCCAGTGTGAACGCAAATTGCCCGAGCACAACCACCGGCAGCAGCAGGATCCAGACGGTCAATCTGAACCTGAAGGCCAAAAGCATTCCAAAGAGGACACCCAAGGCCAGAAAAAAGTGCGCCAAGTTGGACAGTACTGCCGACAGGGGCAATATCTCCCGAGGGAAATAGACCTTTTTCACCAGGTGAATGTTAGCCACAACGCTGCCAGTAGAGCCTATGACCGCCGAAGAGAAAAAGTTCCAGGGCAGGACAGCACAAAGAATATAGATCGGCAGACGGTCAATGCCGCTAGCTGGCTGCAAGAACGTGAAGACAAGGGTGAAAACCACCATCATCAATAGGGGATTCAGCAAGGCCCACAAAAACCCTAGAACAGAGTTTTTGTATCGCACCTTGAGGTCTCTCAGCACCAGGTTCCATACAAGCTCTCGATAGCGAAAGACCTCAGCGATTTCGGCCAGCAAGGCAGATCTCGTAGATGTCAACAGTCTCTTTCCCACAGCTTCATGCCCATCAGCGCACGAAACGCCTTGAGCCCGGTATCCTGCTTAGCAAGCCTCTCCAGAACTTGTTGCGTCTGCTGTTCCACTTCCTGCGGCCTTCATCGTCTCGCGAATAATAGTAATAGTAGTAGTAATAGTAGTAGTAGCTGGCCCCGCGCACGGAGAGCTTGTTCAACACAACGCCCAGGATATTGGCTCCCACCCGCATCAGGTCTTCCTTGGCCCGCCGCGCTGTGTCTCGTCGTGTGTTTCCAGCATCTGTGATAAGGAGCACCCCGTCCGTCTTGCTGGACAACACTGCCGCGTCAGTGACAGGCAAAGCCGGTGGACTATCCAGAAGTACCACGTCAGTTTCTTCCTTGAGATTCTCGATCAAATCCGTCATCTTCTGAGAGCCGAGGAGTTCCGAGGGGTTGGGTGGCAGGGGGCCGGTGGTCAACACTCGCAGGTTCTCAACCTCGGTGCTCTGCAGGTACCCGTCAACCAGCGGCCGATCTTGGAGCAAGACGTTGGTCAGACCTTCTTTATTGGGCAGATTGAATATCTTGTGTATAACAGGCCGTCGCAAATCCGAGTCAATAATGACAACCCTCGCTCCTGCCTGGGCCATGACCACTGCCAGATTGGCAATGGTGACGCTCTTGCCCTCGGCGGGGTTAGGGCTGCTGACCACGATGGCTTTCAGAGGTTTGTCAATGGCAGAGAATTGTATATTCGTGCGCAGGATTCGGTAGGCCTCGGCGATGATGGACCTCGGGTGCTTGATGGTGATCAGTTTGTCTGTGTAAGTATCGCCGCCGATTTGAGTGATAGCCCCCAGGGCGGTAAGCCCTAACGTCTGGGAGATGTCCTCCGGAGATTTGATGGTGTCATCCAGGTATTCCAAGAGGAAAGCCGCCCCCACGGCCAGGATCAGTCCCACCGTGGCTGCCAGCAGGACATTGGAGCGTGTCCTGGAGCCGATAGGGACAATGGGTACTGCTGCTGGTTCGACGATGGTCAGATAGTTGGTAGGGCCACTTTCGGTGAAGGCCAATAGCGAAGCATAGTTGCCCTGCCAGATATTGATCTGGGCTTCTAGAGCTTGGATCTGGGCCTGGGTGTCCTGAATCTGGCGGGCGCTGAAGGCCGTGGTCAGGCTTTGTTCCAACTCGGCCACCTGCTCCTGGCCAGCTTTAATCTTGGCTTCCAAGTCGGCTATCTGCTGCTCCACGAACACACGGCGCTGCTCCCGCTCCATCCTCTCCGGCGCGGTGGGGCTCTGCAAGATAAGCTGGTTGGCGATCTCGTCAGCAATGGCCTTGGCCCGCTGCGGGTCGGTATCCAGGACCCTGATCTCCAGCAATTGGGTCCCTTCAATGAGGCTCGCGCTAACCCGGCCGGTCAGGGCCTGCCAGTTCATGTCCAACCCCAGGGCGTTGATAGCTCCTTCCAGAATGGGCTGCCGCCTGATGAGCTGGGCGTAGGTCTCGGCCAAGCTTTGTGCAGTCCAGATGTCCTGGCTGGTGGGGTTGGGGCTCTCAATGCTCTGGCCCACCATGACCGTGGTCGTGGTCTGATAAATAGGGGGCGCGGAGCGGCTGGCCGTGAAGGTGGGTATGGCAGCGATAGCGGTGCTTAAAACGATCAGCCACCACCATTTCCAAACGACAGCGAGATATTGACGTATTTCCATGGATCATTTCTCCTTTTGAGGCGCTAACGGAGAGAGCATATCCTTGGGCCACTTTATCCAGACCGGATCCCAATCGTTGTAGGGGTTGTTGCTTATGTTGCGCTGCTGGCTACCATCGGCATCCATAACCCAGATTTGTCTGTGTCCGCTCTCCCTGTTCGACCAAAAGACAATCTGCCCACCGTCGGGGGACCAGGAGGGGTGCTTGTCCCATTCCCAATCATTTTGCGTCAGCCTGGCGTCGATCACGACTGCCTCTTCTTTCCTCATGTCTATCACATGTATCTCGTCGTTTCCATCCTCTTGGGAGACGTAGGCGATGTGGACACTGTCCGGCGACCAGGCCGGCAGGTAGGCCTCCCCTTTGGTAGGCGCTCTGAGACGCCATATCCACTCGTCGGCCGTGTTGCGTACCCAAAGCTCATGCCGATCCTTCCATTTATAGACAAAGACCTGTTGGCTCATGTCTGGCGAGTAAGTGTCCAGATCGAGGGCGAACTCGTAGGCCCAGGGAGCGGTCAGCCAGGCGATGTTGCTTCCATCAGGGTCCATGACCCAGATAGTAGGTTCCTCTTCTGGTCCTCCCTCTCGGTCGGAGAGAAAGGCGATTTTGCCCCATAGTTCGGGCGGCATCCTAGCCGGGTCTGGCGTGGGAGTAGGTGTAGGTTCGGGGGTCACAGTCGGGCTGTCAGCGTAGATCAGGACCGATGTGGATGTGGCCGTGATCATATTGGGCAGCGTGGGTGTGGGTGTGCCCGTAGTGAATGCCTTGGCCGTGGCTATGGCGGCCATACGTTGGGCCGTGGCTGCATTCTCCGGTGTAGGCGTGCTGGTCACGACGATGGGCGTGACCCAGTTGGGTGGCAAGGGCGTGGGGGTGCCGGTGGTTGCGGCTCGCACAGTGGCTGTGGCAGCCACAGCGGCCGCCGTCAGCACGTTCTCCGGTGTGGGCACACTGGTAATCATAACGAAAGTGGGGGTGGGAGTAGCCGTGACCATATTGGGCGGCGTGGGCGTGGGCTCGCCAGTGGTCATGGCCACGGCCGTGGCCCAGATCGCCATGGCGGTAGCCGTGGCTGCGTTCTCCGGCGCAGGCGTACTGGTCACTACAATGAAAGGTGTCGCAGTGACCACATTGGCTGGCATGCGGGTGGGCTTGTCGATCATGGTAGCCCGAGCCGTGGCCACCATGGCCGCCGCCGTCAGCACATTCTCCGGCGTGGGTGTGTTGGTCACCACGATGTATTGGGGTGAAATCGGTTCCGAAGGCGGGGGGCCGACGCTCAAGATCAGCACCGGTTTGGCCCCCAGGCTATCGGGGCCGTAGCCAGTGTCCCAGGCGAATAGGTCATTGGCGCCCGAAAGAGGTCCATCCAGACGGAATGATACCCTGCCTATTTCCAGGATTCGCTCTTCAAGGGCTGCCCGTTGCTCTGCCGTCAGTGTAAAGATATTTACTTTGTTCCTGCCCAGGTCGGCATTGCCCAGTGCAGGCGGAATGGTCTGCTCTACCTTAAAGTTGTGTATGTCCTGATAGGTGTGAGATGGCCAATCGGCATCGGCATTGGCTTCCAGCATACGCAGTTCCCAACTGCCGCTGGTTCCCAGACGTTCTTCGCTCAAGCCGGTCAACCGCACGATGGCCGAATAGATAGGAACTCCTTGGGAGACAACTGAGAGATCGAACTGTAGGGCCCCATGGTAGATGTTCTTCCCGTATATGCCGACATACATGTATGAATCGCCAAAGTGGTTGCCCTGCTCCTCGTTGCTGGCCACCCAACCAACGGCACTGGCGGCTGGCGACAGGCTATAAATGTTACCACCAGGTGGCGGGGTGGGCGTGGAGGTGGGGCGGAGAAACTGAAACGGTGTCGGCGCTAAAGTGATCACGGGCGAGGCCGTCGCCGTGGGAGTCAGAGTTTGAAAGGCCACCGCAGGGGGCTCTGGCGTGGGCGACACCAGGAAGACAGAGGAGCCATAGTAGACTAGAGTCAGGACTGCCATCACGCCTGCCACCGCCCACAGGGCGATTCTCAGAGGCGAAAGGCCCTTTTCAGGGCCCCCTTTCCAGTACTCTTCTTCCGTCGTTTCTGCCGCTCCCTCAGCTCTTTCTTCACGCTGGAGCGGCTTGAGGGCTTGGTCAGCCGACGTGGTGAATGGGGAGAGGGTCTCGGGTACTTTAAAATCAGGACAAGTTGGATGGTTGGCCCCGAGGCAGAACTCTTCCTGATGCTCGAGTTCGATGGGTACTGCCCTTCCCAACGCGAAGCAGCGATGAGCATCTTCCGGGTAAGAAAAGTGCGAAGAACTATCTTCTTCAAGGCCCAAGTGAGGGCAATATAGAGGTGAAGAACTTGCCATATAATCTCCGCCCGCGGTAATCGGTCACTATCCACTCCACCGCCTCTCTAGTTCTTCATACCAGAGAGGATACATCATCTTCTCCTTGTTGGCAAGCGTCCTATGTCGCCCTTCCAGGGGATGGCCCCATGGATGCACGGTCTCTCCATCGCAATGTGTCACGCAGACCCAGAAACCAGCGATAGGGATAATACAGTGGCACCAGGAACCGATGGGGGATACGGTAGCAGCGCTGCATGTAGCCTGCTGACGGAAAGAAAATGCACCACGCAAAGCGCAACCGCGGTCCCCAGCCTGGCATGCTCGCCAAGTCAACCCAGAAGCGTTGAGCCGAGCGGTCCGCGGTGGTGAGCCGGGCAAAGATCCGCTCTTCGTCGCGCGAGGGCCGCAGGGCACGCAACTGCTCCAGTACGTCGGGGGGAATCGGTGCGTGCCACTCGTCGCTCACCCGGGTCAGGATTTCCTGCAACGGCAAGACCAGATCGTACGCCTGGGCTCGGGCCAGAACCTGGTCCCAGTCAATCTGCTCCTGGTAGAAAGCAATCACCTCCGCCACATCGTGCAGCCAGAGCAGCCTCGGTCCCCCCTCACCGCTGTGCTGCAACGGCATATGACCACACAGATGAAGCACTTGTGCCTCGGGACCCAACATCCAGGCGGAAGCATTCCCGATACGGACGGGCAATGCCGTTTGCCAGAACCAGTCCAGGGGGACAGCGTGCTGATAGTAGAGGGGACCGAACAGGCTCCAGTGGATCTCAATCGGAGCCTTCACCTCCCCAATCTCGACCAGCACCATCTCATTCTTGTAGGTGAAAAGATAGCCAGCACGGTGTTCGGCGTGGGCAGGCTCGTAGCCCATCACCGAAAGAACACGCAGGGCAGTGGGCACATCCTCCTGTCGCATCAGCAGGTCAAGGTCCACCATTGGACGCACTGAGGCGTTGCGGTAGACCGTTTCGGCAAGAGCAGCTCCCTTGAGAAGGATGACGGGCACGCCCTCTGCCGTCAAATGGCTTACCACGTCCTCCAGTCTGTGGAGAAAGCGCAAATTGCGACCGGCATTGTAATAGTAAACGGGGCGCAGATTCTGTTTAACTGACGGTGGAAGCAAGTCCTGGGCGCGCGCGATGTGATAGAGCAGCGGTGCCACACCCTCGGCGCAGGCAACCTGGCATAGGGCATCCCAATCGAGGTCACTTCGCGCGCTCAGCGCCCGTGCCCGCTCCAGTGCCGTAAGGTCCCAGCGCCCGCGCAGGCAGAGAAGCAGAAACTGGGCCACGCTTTCCTTCTTGCTCTGTCCCTGCTCAGCCATCTTTACCTTCAATGGGGGGGGATGATCTGTTGGTTGGCGACCAGCGAACGATAATAGTCATTGCTTTCCAAGAGTTCCCGGTGCGTCCCCACCGCGATCAGCCGTTTTTCATTTAATAATAAGATGCGATCCGAGTTCTGTATAGTTGACAGTCGGTGAGCTACTACAAACAAGGTCTTGTCCCGGACCAGCGTTGGGAGCGCCTCAAAGATGGACTTTTCCACTACACTGTCCAGCGAAGAGGTGGGCTCGTCCAACACCAGGATGTCTGGGGCCTTGATCAGCGCCCGGGCGATGGCCAGGCGCTGTTTTTGCCCTTCCGACAGGTTGACGCCTCGCTCGCCGACCGGGGAATCGTACCCTCCCGGCAGGCTAACGATAAAATCGTGGATGCCAGCTACTCTGGCCGCCCGAACAACCTGCTTCTCGCTGGCCTCAGGATTCCCATAGCGCAGGTTATCGCTGATCGTCCCGGACAGTAGCAGCGTACTCTGCGATACGTAGCCGATACGCTGGCGCAAGGTTCCCACCTCGTACTCCGAGGCCGGCAGGCCGTCGAACCAAATCTCGCCCTGGGTTGGTTTGTAGAAACGCAGGATGAGGCTCACCAGCGTCGTCTTGCCCACGCCGCTGGGGCCCACGATGGCTACATGCTCCCCAGGACGGATGAGACAAGACACGTCCTGAAGCACCGATTCACGGCCATCGTAGGAGAAGGAGACGTTCTTGAACTCGATCTCGCCACAAAGCCGCTCGACCCTTTTGCCGGTATCCAGGTTCTCTTCTGGAACGATATCAAAGAGGGCCGAGACCCGTTCCAGCGCGGCCAGGGCGTCTTGAAATTGCAGGTTGGTGGCAGCCAGAAATTGTGCCGGACCGTATACGTAGCCCAGGTAGGCCTGGAAGGCCAGCAATGATCCCAGGCTCCAGTCGCCCACGATGACCTCGTAAGCGCCGACGACCAGGACCACGAGCTTGGCGACATACCCCAAGGCGCTGAGGGTCAGATTGGCGACCGAACCGACCGCCACCCCCTCCAACGAGATCTGGAAGGCGGCCCGAAACTCGGACATTATGCGGTCCACTTCGCGCTTTTCGGAGGCAAAGGCCTTGATCAGCGAGGTGGCAGACAGCGATTCCTGCATGCGACGTGAGACGTTGGCTTGTTGTTCCATGCCCTGGTGGCTCAAGACACGCGTCTTGTGAGAAAAGTAGCGCACGCCGATCATCAGCCCAGGGAGGATGACCAGCGTCACGATGGCCAGTTTCCATTCCAGATAGAGCAGCAGCACCGCCCCGCCCACGAGGCGGAGGATATTGCTAACGATGAGGACGAGGATGCTGGAGAAAAACCAGCGCAACCCATACACGTCGGACGACAGGCGCGACATCAGATAGCCGATCTCTTTGTCATCGAAAAATGACTTGGGGAAGCGCAGCGCCCGGTCGAGGAGATCATGCTGGATGTCGAGGAGGACCCCTTGCTCGAAACGGGCGAAGTAGAACCGCCGCAGCAGGTTGGCCAGCATTTCAAGGACCTTGATAGCAGCCAGCAGCAGCACGGCCCCGGCCAGCAGGCTCAGTTGTCGCCCCAGGATGACGTCGTCAATCAGATAGCGGGTGATAAGGGGGTGAAGAAAATCAAGCGGGAAACTGAAAAGGATAAGGAGGGCACCCAAGACGCCTCTGCGCCAGTGCCGGATGGCGAAAGGGCGCAGGTTCTGGAGATTGGCCTTTAGACTGGCATAGCCCTCCCGGCCAGCGATGCGGTCCTCTGGCAATTCGTGGGAGAGCCCCTGTTTCAAGTAGGTGAGCCAGGCATTCATAGACTACTCTGCCCCATCCGGTCTGGAAATCACCAGATCATACGGCTTCTGGCATTCGAAGCGGTTCTGATGAGGCCACCAGCGGGCCACTGTCCGTCCGCCACAAACGTACTTGACCTGGGTGCCACGGTTGTTAACCAGCCGCACCCGGGTGATCCTGGGCCGCCACACCCGACGCATCAGGCCGCTGGCTCGCAGGCGTTGGTAGAGCCCACGCCCCAGCCGCGCTGCCAGGTCATACGCACGGCGTCGGGCGCGCAGGTACACAACCCACAGTTGACCAGCACGCCCACCGCGAACCAGCCGCTGCCCACCACGCTCGACATACGTAACCCGTCCCAGCAGCCTGTCTGCTGTCACGAGCCCCACATCAACCTGCGCGTTGTTGTCACCCTGCGTGAGCAGTCCCCCTGGCTTGATGGCCACAACACGATGGACAGTGGGGATCTTGCCATCATCCGCAGTCGTTGAGCGGAACGCGACAACATCCCCGGGCCGGATGGCAGTGAACGGGACTGGCTCGATGAAGACTTGATCCCCGGGTCGCAGCGTGCCCAACATGCTGCTGCCGTGATAGGCACGCATAGCATTGGGCACGGCTGACCTATCTTCCAAACGGTAAAGCATCTGGCGGTCCCAATTGTGGAAGGGGGGAGAGGCCAAGGGTGCGCTTCACGGCCATATTGTGTCCATAATCTGATCTACAGTCGGTATCGCCCCTGCGATGCATATTCCACCCACATTGTTCAAGCCTTTCTGACATCCATTTTCCTCATTCTGATTGCCCCAAAAACAGCCCATTGTGAGGTTTTGATTCCCATTACTGCAGCCCCCTGTGATGTTTGAATTCCCGTTATCACAGCCACCACTAACGTTGTGATTCCCGTTTTGGATACATTGTCCCAAAACAGAACCTACAGGTCCCAGATCCTTTGCTTCCGGTTTAACATACTTGACTTTGTGCCTCACCTCTTCGTCCATGAGATGCCTCCTTGAATTGTCAATTGTCGTGGTAGTCCGATCCTCAATCGGGCCGCAACACTATTCGGCACGGAAAGACCTCACCGTGTCGAAAGCGTGCCCCTGCTGATCCGCTCCAAAGCAATGCACCATCAGGTCAACGACGCTGCCTGACAGATCGAAAACGAGCCGATAGGCTGGGTATCCCCGGGCGATGGCCGCCACGTCTGCAAAGCTCTTGCGCCGCACGTCCGGGGTGAAAGCGTTCTGACGGACTATTTCGAAAAGGCCGTTCATCAACTGACGACAGGCCGATAGAGCATCGAGCCGTTCCAGCCGCACATGGCCTCCTTTGACCAGGGTAAACATGGCTTGCAGAGGTACGCCCCGCAGCTTGGCTGCCTCTCCTTCGCTCAGGGGCCGCAGTGGTTGCGGGTAGCCTGCATCGGCCACAGACCAGGAACCGTCGTGGGCAGGAACGAGATAGACGGCATCGTCAGCCAGAGGACGGAAGGACGGCGTCAACAGGCGGCGAATGGTGCTCTTGCCTGCCCCGTTTGTCCCCAAGAAGACCAGCGTCCCACCTGGAGCAACCACCGCAGAGGCGTGAAGCCCCCAGATCCCGCACGGGTCGGGGACATCTCTGCCCTTTCTTTGCAAATCCTCGATGAACTCGGTATTAAGCATGGCTACCCCTGCTCCATGACCGTAACCGCGTCTCCGGGAAGAGGCCCCTGGCCTCAGCTTCCGCGCACAACGACGATGGCCACACCAGGTGCCCACTATCCAAATAATTCTGAACCACGCAACTGGTCAGGCAAC
>Ga0180437_10008937_pt1 | contig 12555 bp, 20 predicted proteins | sample SS_ome_4_FD_132410 | JGI IMG/M metagenome (GOLD analysis project Ga0180437, IMG submission 132410) | Hypersaline lake sediment archaeal communities from the Salton Sea, California, USA - SS_3_D_1 metaG | ecosystem: Environmental > Aquatic > Non-marine Saline and Alkaline > Hypersaline >...
TAGAAGAGCGAACTCAACAGCTTTATGATGACGGTATAATTAGCTTTCAGACGTATCAAAATACAATGACTCGGATACAGAAAGCCTCATCAGAAAAAAGACAGGAAATAGTAGGGGCATCATTTGCAGCCGCATCAAACATAGTATCAACATTTAGTAGCTTATTTGAAGCGCAAAAGCAAAAAGAGTTGAGCGCCGTAGGCGATAATGCCAAGAAACGCGAAGAGATAGAAAAGAAATACGCCAAACGTCAACAGGCTATGGCTATTGCTCAGGCGGTTATTGATGGCGCTTTAGGTATTCAGAAAGCGTTATCAGCATATCCAATGCCATTAGCCATCCCATTTATGCTCTTAGCCGCCGCTGTAACGGCTACTCAAATAGCTCTTATATCGTCACAGAAGTTTGCCGAGGGTGAGGTTGATATTGCTGGCCCATCGCACTCTAAAGGGGGCGTACCGGCAGAGATAGAAGGCGGCGAGTCTGTTATTAACAAACATGCGACAGCTAAACATAAGGCACTCTTACAGGCTATCAATGCAGATGATACTGCCGCTATTGCAAACGCAGCATTGCAAAATGAGGCGTTCCATGATGTATGGGGCAGGGCCAATACTAGAGAAGGGATTGTTAAAACAGGCGATCCGTGGACTAAGAAGATGTACGAAATAATGATTAATACTCCGCAGTTTGTTCCAGATGGCAAGCGAATAGAGCGTTATCCTAACGGCAGAACACGAATAGTAAATGGCTAAACATTATTACATATCATTCGATGGGGTTGCATTTTCGGAAATATTTCCAGTTAATAATCCCACTGCTTCGCTAAGACAGAAAGAAGGCACGCGGGTATGGCGCGAGGAGGTTGACGAAATCAAACTACCTAAAACAACCAATGCAACTGTTTATGATACGCTACATTCATATTTTACAGATAAGACTAAATTTGATGTAGAGATAGAAATTGAAATATACTCAGGCACTCGCACATCAGGCGCTCTTTATTGGAAGGGGCTGTTCTCTATATCAGATACCGAAGATAACTTCCAAAATACCGTTGCTGTTTTAAACCCGCTAAGAATAAACGATGAATACCGCACTATCTTAGAGAAGTCGGAGATACAGTTTGAACTATCACAGGGAACTATAATATTAGAACAATACAGGGTTGGTTATGCTGTCGATGCGCCAATAGCCACTACATGGGTGAACGGATCTATTAATACAGCGTTCTCTACGTTTGTTGCTGTTGGTGGTAATATAGCAACTGCTTCAGCGCCAGCAGGAGTGGGCTATGAGGCATATCTACCCATAAACACGGGATTAGCAGATGATGATATTGTGATAATTGATGTTCATACGTTCAACTCAAATACTACACCTACTTTTGAGATAATGTTTGGGGCAGGCAATCTAATAACCGATGAGGGCGCCAAGCAGATATCTACCGGCGCAATGGGGTTTACGATTAACGGGGGTAGTTCATCGCCACGGCTGTGGTTTCAAGCCCCACCAGGCGATACAACAAACACAACATTTTCACTACGCAAGATAACATCTGGGAATAATAAACTTAGCGCAGGTGAGCTATTAATGGACTTCATCGAGGAGTTTATAACTGGCAATCTGCATATGTATCTAACTGCATATACAGGTGATGTTGTAAGTACGTTTTTTAATAACGATGCTTTACCTACCGATGCGCCCTCGTCTATATCTACTTTTATTACCGCCAACCCTAATGGCAACTATGTAACAGAAACAACAGATAATGAGCTTAACACAATCATAATCGGACTATTGATAAAATGGTTTGATACTGAAGATTCGCCGTCTTTCAAATTATCATTTAATGATATTATGGATCAGCTTAGGGATATGTATCAAGTATATTGGTTTATTGATGCGGACGGTAAGTTTAGAATTGAACATGAGAAATATTTTGTTAAACAAGTAGACGATTCAACAGCTATCAGCTTATCTAATTATCCTACCGCTGAGATTGACGCGAAAGAATTTAAATATAATAAATCACGACTGGCAGCTACCGAGACTTTTAGCTGGATGCAATCATCTAACTCTGATTTTGTTGGCAGGAATATTATCTATAATAATTTTGAAACAACAAACAACTCATTAGAGTATTCTATTTCCAATGTGACTACGGATATTAAATATGTATTAGATAATATTGATGATGCCTCAAACAGCGGATTGGGTATTTATCAGTGCAACTTTTTAACGGGTATCACCGGCCCGGATCTTTATGCTATAAGCATAGCCACTGGCGCATATACGAGTAACGCTATATCGAATGCTGCTTTTTCGTGGGCTAACCTGCATGAGAAGTATTGGAGCTGGTCGCGTATGTCAGAGAACGCCACCATTAACGGCGTGGCAACTACATTAGCATCATCACTTAGGTTTCTCGAACAAACAGATATAAGATTTTTTTATTCAACAGCTATTGATCCGTTTACAAAGATAAATGCCACATTAACAGGTGGTGCGCCTGTTGAGATACGCAGAGATTTAGAAACAGATATGGTGGAAATTATTCTGGGGTACGACCCCTACAAACTTTAGCAAATGAAAGTCCTTCCTTTTTATACGTCGACCGGCATGCGAGATGCAGAGAAAGTTAACTCGCAAGATGCTATATTATGCCCCAGACAGTCGTTTTTACCATTTCAGATACAGCGTGATCATGTTGCAGATACATACATATCCGCTGCTAAATTAGTTGACTGTTCGAGCAATGAAACAGATATATTGTCATATTTTCTTAACGAGTCTGATTTAATTGATGATTGGGAAAACGGGCCGCATCCTGCTTATAGCTTTACTACGTTTGTTGATGATGGTGCCGGTAACATACTAACAGCTATCGAATCCAGCTCTGCGACCAGCTTTTGTTATTCAACAAACGCTTTTTCGCTTGCTACGGGCGACTCTATTGCAGTTGCTTATGATCTTACTTTAAATTCAGGCACATTGCCAAACATATATCTCGGTAACTTTATTGGGCCTGACTTGTATTCGGCCAAGCAACAGATGGCAGCCGGCGGTGATATTGTTCTTTTAACAGCAACAGGGAATAGTTCTGGTGATGTTAGGCTTATGGTTGAGAACGAGGGCGGCAATAATACCTCATTTGCTTGCGAATTTATAGGCACATCTGAATATGTTAGAAGATCAAATCTTGTTATAGATGAATTTACTACATATGATTTTATAACATACAATGGAGACGCTTTATCTACCTTGCTGCCCTATGGTGTTTATTACATAAAAATATCTGACGGCATCTCTGATTGGTATTCAGAACTGTTCTCAGTCCAGGATATACAACCGCAGATATTAACAGGGTATTCATCAGATACGTATGATACGTTTACTACATCAGGAGCCAATATAACAAGTGCTATAAACCTAGCGGGTACGGCGGCTGCTTTCACAAACATCTTTAATTGTTATAAAGACGAGATATTTATTTTCACTTATGATTTAACACTAAATTCTGGTGAATTACCAACAGCAAGAATAGCTGTAGGCTCAACGGTGTCTGGCACTGCTAACACTACACTAGAAGAGGGATTGCATACATTAGAGCTTATAGCGGCTCGTAGCGGTAGCGGGCAGATTAGATTGTTTAATTCTGCCGCATCCAATTTTAAGTTAAACCTTGTTTCTTTGCGTAGAAAGGCGGGCGATTTTGTGCATTTAGAGTTTACTAATTCGCGTGACTTTAATAATGGTGACGAGAGTATTTATTATGTAGGCGGGTTTACACAACAGGCTTATTTAAGAGCTTACGAGAATCTACCTGTTCATGAGACTGTCGAGGAGGGTGATGAAAAAAATGGCGTTTTTGTTGCTGAGAAGCTTGTATCTAAATATACTCGTAGTGCTGTTAGTTATGAGACAAGAGCAATGTATAACGCTTTGCGATTGCTACCATTGCATAGCACTATAAAAATATTGTGTGAAGATGGAATTGAATATACGCCTGCCGTGGGTAACGTAGAAATACAAATGGATTGGGACACGTTTGATACCGGTACATTGCGGATAGCATGGAATGAAACAGGTCAGCAATGGACCAACTCGATGGACAATATAACATAAATTTTAAATAGAATGCTAAGTTTCATAAATTTGTAAAAAACATATATCATGAGTACATTAAAATATTGGGAAATTGCCTCCGGCGGGCAAGATAGTGTCACATCAGATGCCTCTGTTGCAACGGCCACTCTTACAGGTCTTCAATGTGGGTTGATTGATGTGAGATCAGCAACCACTTTTTCTGTGCTAACAGGGTCAAGCGTGCTAACGACAAGCTCAATTGATTATGCTGGCACAACCGTACCAACAGGCATAGCCACTGAACCGGGTTTGTTATGGCCTGGATATGGCAGACTGTTTACATCTATTCAGCACAGTGGGGGTCAGATAACATATTACACCAAGCGCAATGATTAATGTACATCTTAATAACGCGCTTGGCTATCGTACGCGAGGTATCACTAGTCCTGTTACGCTGACGATAGCTTACACGGCTACGCAGTTCGTTATTAAATGGAAAGCGCCTGCAACGTCAGAGATGATATTTTACTGGGGCGATGGCACTACTTCAACTGTAAGTGGTAATGACGCAACACTGGTGACTACTACCTCTAGTTATTCAGGGGCGGGCAGTTATATTTTCAAAGTCGGCGGTGATGTAACTGATTTGACTTATATAGATATTTCTTCTCAGGCGTTTGTTAGTGGTGATATAAGCGGGTGGAATGCGTTAACTAATTTAGTTGATATTAGAATAGCTGAAACTTCATTAGCTGGTGATATTTCAGGGTGGGCGGCGCTTTCTTCATTGACTCGATTACTTGCGAGTGGGCTTAGCGTTTCTGGGGATATAAGCGGGTGGAGTACATTGACCAGCCTTATAAATATGCAAATATACAACACTTCTGTTTCAGGGGACATTTCCGGGTGGGATGCATTAACATCTGTGGAGCATTTAAGATTCAGCAACACTTCTGTTTCGGGCGATATTTCTGGGTTTAGCACAATGACAAGTATTTCCAGTTTGTGGGCGCAAAATACCTCCGTTACTTTCGATTCTGCTCCTGCCTGGTCTGCCTCAAGCGCAACACTAACTCTTCAGGACTGCTCCATGACCTCTACCCAGGTAAACAACATGATAGAGTCATTATCTACTTGTACAGATTCAACTATAAACGTAGCAGGAACGAACGCTCACAGAACAGCCGCTTCTAATTCTGACTTAAACACTCTAATAGCTAACGGTAATACAATCACTCTTAACGATGTATTAGGTGCAGAGCTTCATACTTCACTAAACGCTGCTAATGATTCAGCTACTGAGGCTATAACTGCATTTGCTGATTATGCAGTTACTATTGATGGAGGCACACAGGTCACACAGGGGCAGGATATTAGTGATATGCTTCCCTTGGGGAGTGAGTTGTTGGCGGCTCCCGCACTTGATTCAGATGATTGGGATAAAGACGCAGGATGGACTTATGACGGTGGAGATGATGAGTATGATTGTGACGGCACAAATGACGCAGACTTAGCCATAACAGAGGCTAATGACGATGGTAAATATTATCTTTTAACTGTAACAACTAATAACTATGTCGGAGGAGATTTAAAGGCGAGGTATGGACAGTCCGATTATTATACTTTTGGTTTTACGGGAGATGAAACGCTTAGTACGATAATAAGAAAAGAGATAACCGATGACGAGTTAGAGTTACGCTCCGTAAGCTATGAAGGCTCCATATCCGATGTTTCTTTAAAAGAGATAGAAGTCTTAGGCTCTGATTTAGTAACTAATGGATCGTTTACATTAGGGAGTGATTTGAATACGAGTAATTGTGTGAATGAAGATTATACAACTTTTGCAAATGCTACGCCTAATGGTTTTGACGCAACAGCTAATGGTTCCGCTACTCATACCGGGGGCACAGCAGACGAGATAAGTATTGTAAGTGGCCAGAAATATATTGTAACATTTGATTACGTACTTAACAGTGGCACTAATCCATTTATTAATCTTACGCAAAATATATCAGGTACAGGTGTAACCGATGAAGGAAATCAAACATTAAGCGGGACTGATAGCTATGTTTTTGAATTTACAGCAAATTGGACTGGAACAGGATGTTTATTATTTGCGAATGCGGCTACTTCCACCGACTTTGAAATAACTAACCTATCAGTTAAGGACGCTGATACGGATTGGACGAAACAAGCATCTTGGTTAGTATATGATAACGCAGCACACTATGACGGAAGTGTGTCAAATCAATATATTTCGCAAAATTTAACAATGGCAGACGAGTCGTGGGGATTAGTAAAGTTCACTATTAGTAATTGGTCAGGCACGGGAAATTGCCTTGTACAAATTGGGGCAAACTTTTTTCAGTTTTCAGGCGATGGCATATATACAGGTTTGCTTCAAGCAGATACAACAAACCCAAATTTAATATTTAGAGGAGCAAATACAAATACTTTTACTCTTGACAACGTATCCGCACACAATCTCTTAGTAACAAAAGAGATTGCCGCTAGTACTGCTTACACTGGAACTCATTACGTGCTTCCCGAAGCTGGTAGTGATTTAGATAGTTTTATTATACCAGTAGATTATTCAGCAGAAGCTATTGTAGCGCAAAAGATAACAGGGGAGACAAATGCGGTTACTGGTTTCACGGCTAATAATAACGCACTTGTTACAGTCGAGGAAACTAATGTTAATACAGGAGTCTTTGCGATTGAAGCGGAAAACAATACAACACCAACAAATAAAGGGTGTATAAGTTTGGACTTGAATACAATTACAACCGCAACAAATATTTATAGAATGACGTTTTCTTATAGACATATTGGTAGCGGGGGGATATGGTCAGCAATGATCGGTTCATCTATATCAGAATATCAGACATGGATAGACGCTGACCCTATTAGTTCAGCCGAAACAACGTATGAGGACAGAACGGTTTATTGGACGCATCATGATACAACGTCTAGATATTTCAGTATATCAGAAATTAGTGCCACAAATGATGGCGGGGTCTATTTCGATAACTTCAGCGTAAAACAAGTAACATTCACATAATGGCAAAACCAGACAATGCAGAGTCCATTGATGGATTCAAATACAGAACACACCAAAAGCCAGACTTGTACTGGACAGACCCTTTTGCAGAACATCAATTTTGGAGTAGGACTTTTATGCCTGAGAAAACCAAGTACATAGAAGCCCAGGACGAGGAGGAGATGAAAACCAAGCTCAAAGCTGACAAGGATGTGAAGTTTAAAGAGTCGGAGCTTTCAGATGAGACAAAGGACAAATTTAAAGAGGACAAGGATCTGGATGATAAGGTAGAAAAAGAAATTAAAGCGAAATGAATGTAGAAGTAGACATAACGAGCCAAGATGATGTAAACATCAAATACAAAAACAACTCAGTATTTGATCTTGATGTCAATGTTCTTAACGATGGCGTTGCTTACGTCTTAACTGGTAAGACTCTGCGCATGGACATTAAAAAGAACCGTAATTATCAATCTTACGTTTACCGTCTTACGTCGGGTACTGATATAACTATATCGGGTAACAACTTAGTATGGTCTAAGGTTATGAACTTACCTAACGACACTTATTTTTACGATTTATACAACGAAACAGACAGCAATTATATCATGGGCGGTTTAATCAAAGTCGAACGAAATATTACAACATAATGTCAGATCCCTGTCCACATGTAACCAAAATAAATCAAGCCCACAAAGAGTTATACGGAAACGGTAACAAGGGGCTTGTTAAAGAGTTTGTTAAATTACGCACAGAATTTGAAGATATGAATGAAGGTGTTAAAAAACTTGCAACGTCTTATTCTGCTTTAGTTCAGTCACAAATCGAGCGCGATACTATTGACAGAGCATTGGCAGAGGGACGCAAGAAGATGACAATGGCTTTTCAGAGAGTGGGCATTGCGTTTTCTGTTATCTTGGGTATTGTTGGGACCTTAATTGTTATTTTAAAGTATGTCAAGTAGATTATTAAACATTGCTTTATCGCAATATGGCATTCGCGAAGTACCCGGCAAAGAGGACAATCCTGAGATAATGGGATACTTTAAAGAGATCGGCCAAGACTGGGTTCAAGGAGATGAGACAGCCTGGTGTTCGGCTTTTATTAATTGGTGCGTCAAAAAGAAAGGTTTTGAATATTCTGGCAAATTAAATGCTAGATCATGGCTTAATTTAGGCATGACATGTTCGTTTAATGTGGCAGATATTGTTGTATTATGGCGTGAATCCCCTGATTCATGGAAGGGCCATGTTGGTATCCCTATTCGTGAAGATGATAAATATATTTGGGTTTTAGGCGGCAATCAATCTAATATGGTTCGCATATCGGCTTATCCCAAAGAGCGATTATTGAAATACATCAAACTTAATTCCGCATGAAAAAGATATGGGGATATGTTGCTGCTTTGTTAGCTGGGTTTAGTGCCGGATTAATAGCTATGTATAAGCTCATGGGAGAACAAATCAAGATCGAAGTAAAACGTATCAAAAACAAGCGCGTGGGTGAAAGTAATACATCTATACCAATTAACCTGAGTAATCGCGAAAATAAGCGCCTATCAAAGCGACAGAAGCGTAAATTAAGAAAGGATGGAGCCTAGCTGGTTGAGAAATAACGTAAGACCGATAATGACGCTTATAATTATAAGTTCACTATCGCTTGGATGGTTGTTAGAAATAGACGTTCCTAACTGGTATTTGAAGTGGGGCGTGATTGTTGTTTCAACTCATTATGGTATCAGGCAGGCAGAAAAATGGTTCGATCGCAAAAAGTGATTAAAATATTTTGTACTTTTACGTTACGTAAATTTACATAACTAAAACATTTTGCAAAATGGCAGGAATTGAAAACATCAAAGACATTTGTCTTACGTTAGTTGAGGTCGCTATCAAGATCGAAGAAGCGACTGACGAAAACTCTCCGAAGGGAAAGAAGTTTGCTTTGCTTCAAGAGGGTCTACCTATTTTTGTTTTTCTGATCCCAAAGGCTATATCCTACGCTGGTGATGCTGCTGAGATCAGGGACGAGTTCATGGATCTGGATAGTGCTGAACTGGATGAACTGAAAGTTTACATTGCTGATGAGCTTGATCTTGAAAACGACAAAGTAGAAAATCTTATTGAAGCTGGCCTTGATTTCCTTGATGCTGTATATGATCTTATCTTAGCAGCGAAGGATCTGAAATCAGAATAGCGTCTGCCTAAGGTTGGACGATTGTTGCAACGCGCCTGCATCATTAATTTGGTGCGGGTTTTTATTTATAATGAATATTGATAAGCGTGTTTATTGAAAATAGTTGCATAAAATGTAACATTGTATATACTTTATGCGTATATTTACATAAAGAAACAAACGAAATTATGACTACCGCGGAGATTATAAAGGCAAAAGTAAGCGAGCAAATAGAAGACAATCACAGCGGCTTTAGCGATGTTTTTAATGGAATTAGAGTTGCTACCCACACTCATTATCATTTAGGGATTATTACTATTGCAATAGACGGGTGTGCATGTAAAGAGTTTGATAGATTTAATTCAGAGCCAATTTATACTTATATAATTAATACCGTAATTTAATGAACCAACCAACACACATAACAATCAGAATGTCTCCTGAGTTTAAGATTTATGCTCAGAAGAAAGCAGAGAAGAAAGGACAAAATCTTTCAACATATATTAAAGAACTAATCAAAAACGACCAATCATGAACCACTGGAACAATGATCCGCAAGCTCCTTGGGAACAAGAACCGGGCTTTGAATGTACAAGCTGCCAAGAGTTTATTGAAACTTGGAATGATGCTTGTATAATTGACGGTCATCAGTTTTGTGATAGTTGTGCATCTGATATAATGCAGCTACGTTTTGATGGCTGGATTGATCCTGTAAAAGATAAGACTAAGCAATTAGTTAAAGCTGTCGATGATGCTAATTATCTTAAAGCGTGGCAGCAGGAGTTTGATAAGAACGGTAAAGTTAAACACATATAGCCATGACACTAAATGTTCTAAAAAAGTTTACTGTAAAATTTGAGTTTTACAATCAGGAATCTGAAGAGCCCGAAGCAAAAATTATAGCTCATTGCGATACGTTAAATGAGTGCATTCGCGAGGCTAGAGAATTTGTTAAAGCTGACCCTACCGATTATTTTAATTCTTTTGAGTTTCACAGCTTCAAAGAAGTTAATCACCATTTCTGTGTTCAAGAGAATGACATTGAAATAATTGAAGGCATGAAAGTACCATACATGAGAGCTTACTTAAACATGGAAGAAGTCATGTATGAAATGATGAACGATCCTAACATGGAAGATTTATCAATAGTATATCATATGTTTAATTAAAAGCCATGACACAAGCTGAACTATACACAAGATTAAAAGAGTTTGTTGACTACTTCAAACCTAACAAAGCTCTAATGAACGATGAGTTAAGAGCTATGATAAACAGAGCAGAGCAAGCACTTGAAAAAACCAAGCCATGAGATGTCCAATATGTAATTCAGATGATTTAAGTCACACAGGCACTAATATCTGCTGCTATGATTGTGGCGAGCCACTCGACAAACGCGGTTATGCTTATTGTGATGAATGTGGCGAAGCTGATATGTCGGTTGATTGTTCAGATGAAGGTAATTTATGCGAAGATTGCTATGCCGAGATTGAAAAGTTTATTAACTATCCAAGATACGCAAGATGAAATCCGACACGGTTAATTATCGTTATGAATATGTAGATTGTCCTATATGTCAAGGGCATGGGCAAACACGATCATATGATGGCGCAACATTCGGGTGGAATATATGCGTCTGGTGCGATGGATATGGTAAGATTAAAAAACCAATACCTTATAATAGATGAAAAAACTACTCATATTATTATTGCTAACCATTGCAATAACAACACAAGCGCAGAACTGGAAGAAAGGACTATCTATTGTCGGCTATCATACCGCTTGTATTGCTATCGGAGCAGTAGCAGATGGTTTATATGATGATGGCTATAAAGAATGGTCACACGCTCTGCACGCTGTTGAGGTAGGTGCGCTGATTACTGGCCCTTTTATATTCAAGCCTAAGCGATGGGAGTTTGCAAGTTATATTCTTAGCTATACGTTTCTACGATTCAGCTTTTATGATGCGTTTTATAATTGGCAAAGATCGCTACCTGTTAATTATGTAGGAAGCACAAGTAAATATGATCAGGTTATGAGTAAGATACCACCTGATGGCCGCGCCTGGATAAAATCATGCTCATTGATAGTTGGAATTGCTATACCTATTAAATCATTCAAATGAACGAGATCGAAGCAATAAAGTCAAAGAGCGAAGCTATACTTGCACTTGAATTAGAGATAAATGATATCATTAAGCAAATGATTGTTATAGCAAAAAAAGGAGGCTCTAAATATCCCAAAGTGACTCTGAACAGAGCTTTTAAATGTTTGGCATTGGCTATGCGAGCGCAATCAATAAGAAGTCAGATAAAATTAATTCAAGCTATACCTATATGCCCGCCGGAAGGATTACCGATTGTTGGCGGCAAGTAATTTAGTTTCATTCTAAGCAGAATTATTTATACATTTATAATACCAATATTGGTGAACTAAAATTCATATTATGAAAATCAAGAAAACAGCAACACGAGAACCTGTTCCTGCAGGTGTGTTTCCTGCACGATGTTACAAACTGATTCATTTTGGTACTGTGCCGGATACGTACATGGGCGAACAAAAGATGACAAATAAGCTCAGGGTCGATTGGGAGCTACCTACTGAAACGAAGGTATTTGATCCAGAAAAAGGCGAACAGCCGTTATCTATTTCCAAAGACTATACAGCTTCTTTTAATGAAAAAAGCAATCTTTATCATGATCTGACATCATGGCTTGGTGATTTAAGTCAGTATGACGAATTTGAATTGAATCAGATTTTGGGCAAGACGTGTATGATTAACATACAGCATAAAACATCCAAAGCAACAGGTAATGTTTATGCCTATATTGCTTCTGTTATGCCAATGCCGCAAGGCATGGAATGTCCTGAAGCTATTAATCCCCAATTCGTGTGGGATTATGAAGACCACTTCGATATAGGTGTTCTTGAAAGTCTTCATGATTATTTTAAAGACAAGATTAAATCCTCAGTTGAATACAAAGCAAAGATGAATCCTGAAGATATTCCGGAAGCCCCTATGCCTAAGGCAGAAGATGAACAAATACCAGATGATTTACCATTTTAATGAAACTAACTAGAGATATAGAAGATGAGGGCAGAAATGATTTTGCATTATTTCTGCTTGAATCTTCATCTTATGAAGATCCGTGGAAGGAGGAAATAGGCAAACAGATTGATGATTCTACTCCTGATGAAATAGAGCTTATTATTGAAGATTTATATTTAAATCAGGTTGATAAATGGACTGCTTTTAGA
>Ga0180437_10008938_pt1 | contig 12554 bp, 12 predicted proteins | sample SS_ome_4_FD_132410 | JGI IMG/M metagenome (GOLD analysis project Ga0180437, IMG submission 132410) | Hypersaline lake sediment archaeal communities from the Salton Sea, California, USA - SS_3_D_1 metaG | ecosystem: Environmental > Aquatic > Non-marine Saline and Alkaline > Hypersaline >...
CCTCACGATGCTGAACGGGATAGCGTGTCCTCGCGACTGCTGGGCTGCGTCGGATATGTCCCCCCAGTAAACTACGGGCTTCCCCGCCACCGACGTCACGCTGTCACCGGGCACAAGACCGGCCATCGCCGCCGGGGAGCCAGGGTACACATCCCCGACTGTGGTCGTCTTGAGGACACCGACACCAAAAACGTAAATGACTGAACAAAATATGATGAGCGCAAGGAGCAGGTTGAAAACGGGGCCGGAGAACATCACCAGACCTCGCCTCCAGATGGGCATTTCAATGAAAGCGTTCTCGACGTTCTCGCTATCCTCCATGCCCGCGAACTTCACGTATCCGCCGAAGGGAATCCAAGACAGGCAGTACTCGGTCTCACCCCTTCTTATCCCGATGATCCTGGGGCCCAAGCCTATTGAGAACTTCAGAACTCTTGCGCCGAGCAACTTCCCCCAGACGAAATGGCCGAACTCGTGCACCAGCACTGAGAGCGACAGCGCAATTCCAGCTGCTATAAGAGTAAGCAACATAGAGTCCATCCTAGCAGGTCAGGTGGAGCGCGGCGGCGACCTTCTTCTGTCCAAGAAGTCGGTTGTATGTCTCGCAGGCAGATTCGGTCCGCTGAGCGATGAGTTCGATCCCGAGTTTGCCAAGACACCTTCCGAGCTCGTCGGGAACCGACATGGCTCCGGAGTTGCCTGTACCAACGACAAGAACCTCAAGGCCGTTGCTTAACACCCCCTTGAGGTCCTCCATACTCAACACATGCCCTTCCCTTCGCCGCCAGCCGCTTACCGATCCGTCCGCAGTGATCGTGATGTCGGTCGTGAACCTGTCGCCTTCTACAACCACTTCGCCAAATCGGTAGGAATGAATCAACTTCACTCAGTCACAAGAAATACTTTGTCCCCGCGCCGACACCTTTCCTCGGTCTTGATCCCAACTGAATCTCCAGCCTTGGCCACTTCAATCTGCTCGTGCTCGATCTGCATCGACTCTATGCTCAGAGTGAGGTCCGTAGTGTGTCCCAGTATGTGTATCGTGTCGCCCGCTTTCAGTTCGCCCGAGGTGATCTCAATGCCTGCGACACCGATCTTGGCGAAATAGTCACTCACATGACCGATTTCTGTCTCCGCCAACTCCCCCTCCTTTGTGTTGATTTGGGGATTAGGATTTTAAGGCGGGCCTTAGTTTCAGTCAACACTTTTTAGAAAATGCCTGACAGCGAATCGTTCGGGAATGCAGCAAACATTGCCCAAAGAATGACTTAGGGCTGCTGGGCCAGTCGCCCATCCTCCGTCATTGCGAACCCGAAGCATCTCCCCCCTCTCTGTCATTGTGAACCCGGAGCGAGGCGACGGGTGAAGCAATCCGCTGTCCACGGTCAAAACCCAGTTTGCTTCGTCGTTACTCGACAAGCTCCCTTCGATTCTCTCAGGACAGGCGGGACTAGTCGCAATGACGTTCTGGAAGCGGTCATTCTCTCTCCAGCCTTATGTCGCTTTGGATGCCGAGAGCATACTCCGCCTCCCCGTCCTTCTTCTTCCAGGAGAATTTCGCCGACACTTTGTGCCAGGCTGCGGGCCTGACGCTCGCCAGCAGATAGCCCATCGCCCCGCTCCCACTGACTGCCACATTCCTCATCACCCCGGGAAGGTCGGACTCGTGCTGATAGAGCCGCGCATCCCACGAGTCCGTCTGGAATACCGAGAATCTGGCTCTGATCCTGGCCCAGGATACCGGCTCAAACGCGGCTTCCCAATAGAGCATCGAACCCCTGTCTCTTGCCGAATCAGGTTCCGCGGAGGCTCCGACAGTTTCGAACCTGGCCCTGAGCGTTGCTGTTCTTGTCGCTCTATAATCCCCCTGTATCCTGAAGCCGGTCCTTTCCCTGAAGTAGAAGCCTTCGTCCTCACAGAATGTTTCCCTTCCGCTGACGAACACCCGCCCTGTGATAACCAGTCCCCTATGGAGCTTCTGTTCGATCTCGAGTCTGAGCTCCCTCCCGTTCGTCGGGTAATCACTGCCGAAGGTCGGACCGAGTGAGCGGTAGAGATCCATGAATCCAGAGATCCTGGTGCCCTTCGCTGGCCTGCACGCCGCCTCGAGATAGGCACCCTCTTCGTTGTTGTTATCAGAATCGCCGAAGCCCGCTGAGCGCGGGCTGTAGAAGTTCTCATCGTAATGCCGGAAGAGCAGACCAAGGTCAACACCCTTCTTCTTGTAGGACATCCCGACGACGTATCCTTCACCCATGGGCACCGATTTCGCCAGTTCCGCGAAACACTCCGTGGCCCCCAGTCCCACACAAAGATCGGCCCCCAGGACACTGTATGAGCTTCCCCCGAAGCTGTAGGTGTTCCCTTTAGAACCGACGACCGCCGGCCGATACCGGGCCGTGGCACCTGTCAGACCTACCCTCAAGCCTCTGAACGCCGCCACGGTTCGGGCTCCCACAAGGGATTCAGCGAGCTTCCCGACCTTTGCCAGTTCGTTCTCTGTCCTGTGCAACCCTTCAGTGTAGATGCCCGTGACCTCTCCATCTTCATTCACGGAGGCATCCAGCCTCAACCGCGACCCGAAGATATACAGATCCACACTCGAGATCTTCATGTTCGCAGCAGCACCCCGAAGCCAGCCGCACTCAACACTGGACCTGTTAGGAACGATCCCCCTTTCTGAAGCCTTCGCGGATCGAGAGCCCTTCGTCATGTACCTCGCCTCTCCCATGACAAGTCCCTCCGCGAAGGCGAGCCAGTAATCCCCCACAACGACCGATCTCAGGACATCGTCACGCACCACACGCGCGTGGAGACTGAGCATGTCCGTGTATTTCCCCTCATAGGGATCCTTCTCAGTCAGCGCACAGAGAGACAAACCGTCACCGATCGAAGCGATGATCCTGTTGTAGAGTCGAAGATGATTTCCCAGGTATCCTTCTCGTCGCGGATGGTGACCGGCCGCCCTGTTTCTCACACTGTATTCTCTTTTCAAATGCCTCTGCGGACTGCCTGTCCGCACATAAGGCAGTATCTTGTCAACCACGACGCTCGAGAACCCCGGGACACCCACAAGCTCGCCCGGCCCTTCGAGCGGGCCGTTCTTCGTCCTGTGGTGAATGAGGTTCCTTGCCATGGAAGGTGTTATCCAGGGCACCTTCACCAGCTCTTCATAGCCGGCCTTGTTCAGATCGAGGGGACGGGCCTTTAGGTTCTCGAGTATCTCGTATAGGTCCGGCGATTCGGCAAGGTCAGAGGGTGACTCAAAGGTATCCTCGAGGCTCGTCTGTCCACAGACAGACACGCTTACAAAAAGAGCGAATACCAGAAGGCAGAGCTTATTCAGGCAGCATGAATGTCCGATAGTAGAGCAAACCGGCTATGGTCTTGCCGTCTCTTATCTCACCTCTCCCTATGAGGCGAAGCGCGTCTTCAACTGACACTTCCCTGAGCCGGATGTTCTCGTCGAAGTCCGGTTTGGTCTCCGCCTTCGTGAGGCCGCGTGCCAAGTACAGGTAAAGTTTCTCGGATGTGTATCCGGGCGTAGTGTAGAATACGGTCACTCTCTTCATTTCGTCGGCCATGTACCCAGTCTCCTCGAGGAGCTCGCGCCTTGCAGTCTGATCCGGTGTTTCTCCCTCCTCCAGTCTTCCCGCTGGTACTTCGATGAGTATCTCCCCGGCTGGGTACCTGTACTGCTCCACGAGCACTATCCGGCCGTCGTCAAGGACGGGTACGAGTCCTACTGCCCCGACGTGCTTGACGACCTCTCTCGTGGTCCTCCTGCCGGATGGGAGCTCGACCTCGTCCAGCAGCACATCGAATATCCTTCCCTCGTAAAGGGTTTTTGTACTCAGGATCTTCTCTTTCATTGGCGTCACCTCCCGGAGACCGTATAACAGACAGACATCCCCTGTGTCAATCCCAATGCTTCATGGGCGGCTACGCCATAGTCAACAGAAAAGCCGCTCAGACGGAGCCCGAGGCCACCGGCGAACCCCCTGTGTTGCGGGGATGATCCCGCCCGGAGCAGAAGAAGACGGTTCAGCTCGAGTTCAATCCCAGCGGAAACGCATGGAGGCATCCCGCTTTCTTCCCTCAGGGAGAAGCAGAGCAGAAGACCCTCTGATGGGGTGTAGGCAAGACCACAATCCATGTCGACCGGCAGCTCATCGCGGTCTGATCCAATGGTGGGCATGTTTATGTTCTTCGCCGATGCGGCAACGAGGAGTCTGCTGTTTACGGCGCCTGTCGCGCCCACGTCCAAACCTACTGCGCTACCTGAACCATAGCCCTGTATAGACAGGTTCATTATCTTCCCGGAGAATCCCACAATCAAACCATCCATCGAAGTACCAAAGCCGATTGCCAGAACAGATTCTCTGTAGAGCGGCCCCCCGAAACTGCTTGCCAGTAGACCGATCCGACGGAGTTTCACCTCGCACGAAACCTGAGTGAGGTCAGTCTGTCCATAAAGCCTCGCGCTATAGCCGGAGAACTCTGCGCGGTCTTTCAGCCCGAGCAAAGCCGGATTCGTGCTCAACACAAATCCACTAGCTGACGCCGTGTTGGACTCACAGAGGCCGAGCGCTCTGGCGTCCGCCGGCAGACGCTCGAAGGCTGCATGGCACACGGAAACGAGTGCGAGGAAATACCCTATGCCTCCGACAATCCTATCCAGTTGAGTGACGGGGACAGAGTCGCACTGAGAGACCCGGGGAATTCAAAGAAAATGCTCCCGGCCGCTCATCGATCAGTGTAATCGAACCTATTCCAGGGGGACAACGGATAGATATACGCTCGTCAGGTATTCCCTTTTCAAGTCAAGAACCCACTGCGCACGGTATCCAGCGTTCATGTCTGGATCCCGAATCGAACCCATGTACCAGATCACGAGTTCTTCCGACTCCTCGTTCACCGACGCGCCCCTGTATCTGAAAGTGACTTCTCCCGGGTCATCCCTCTCATCCGGATAGAACTCTGCCGCAAGCTGGTTCATGAGCTCCGGTCGCTCCTCTATCCTGTCTCTCTGCCGAGCTACTTCTGCGTCGTAGTCCGAGGGGGCCTCGAGAGGACGACTGGGGTGAGGGTATTTCCCGGCGTACACAGACGAATGATCGCCACGACCGACCATTCTAAGGACATCAGGCGGTGGAGAGCAGGACAGACAGAGGATAAGAAGGAGGCCTATGAAGATAGGAAAGAGCCTACTCACCTGTCTTATCGCCTTCCTCCTCCCCTTCCGCCTTTCTGCCGTACTTCTTCATGAACTTCTCGACCCTGCCAGCGGTGTCCACGAACTTCTGCTTCCCCGTGAAAAAGGGATGGCATGCGGAACATATCTCGACATGTATATCCTTAACCGTTGACCGGGTCTTAATCTCGTTTCCACAGGCGCACTTTACCGTGGTCTCGAAATACTTGGGATGTATCTTGCTCTTCATTCCTCTCTCCCAGCATCCTCAGGCGCTCATTGCCTTCAGGAAGGCTTTGTTTGTTTTCGTTTCACGCATCTTGTTTATAAGGAACTCCATGGCCTCAGTGGAGTTCATCTCGTTGAGGAACTTCCTCAGCACCCATACTCTGTTCAGCTCCTCTTCGGTAAGAAGCATTTCTTCTTTCCTGGTCCCTGACTTGTTCAGGTCTATCGCGGGGAATACTCTCCTATCGGAGAGCTTCCTGTCAAGAACAAGTTCCATGTTGCCTGTTCCCTTGAATTCTTCGAATATCACATCATCCATTCTCGAACCGGTGTCGATCAGCGCTGTGGCAAGAATGGTCAGACTGCCCCCGTCCTCAATGTTCCTTGCGGCTCCGAAGAACCTCTTCGGCTTCTGAAGCGCGTTGCTGTCAACGCCTCCCGAGAGCGTCTTGCCGCTGTGGGGGATGACAACGTTGTGGGCTCTCGCCAGCCGCGTGATGGAGTCGAGCAGGATTACCACATTCTTTCCGGCCTCGACTATCCTTCGCGACTTCTCGAGAACCATCTTGGCCACCTGCACGTGCCGCTCGGCGGGCTCGTCGAAGGTAGAGGATACAACCTCTCCGTTCACGTTCCTCGCCATGTCGGTCACCTCTTCGGGTCTCTCATCGATCAGCAGCACGACGAGTTCGATCTCGGGGTGATTCTCCGTGATTGAGTTAGCAATCTTCTGAAGGAGTATTGTCTTTCCCGCCCTGGGCGGCGAGACTATGAGCCCCCTCTGTCCCATACCTACCGGCGTGAATAGATCGACGATCCGCATGTCGAGATCCTGGTTCTTGGTCTCCAGGTGGACCCGCTCCGTGGGAAAGAGAGGCGTCAGATTGTCGAACAGGATCCTCTCCTTGGCCACAAGGGGGTTCTCGTGGTTCACCGCCTCCACCTTCAGCAGGGCGAAGAACCTCTCATTGTCCTTGGGAGGTCTGATCTGACCCGAGACTGTATCCCCGGTCTTCAGGTCGAACTTCTTAATCTGTGACGGGCTTACGTAGATGTCGTCTGGGCCGGGAAGATAGCTGTAGTCGGGGGAACGCATGAACCCATATCCGTCTTCAAGAACCTCGAGGACGCCCTCTCCGAAGATGAGACCATTTGCCGCCGCCTGGGCCGCGATGATCCTGAATATGAGCTCCTGTTTTCGTATTCCGGCGTAGCCGGTGATCCCGAGCTCCTTCGCAATGTCATATAGCTGTGGAATAGTTCTACCTTTAAGCTCTCCAAAATCCATCATCCACCTTTTGGTTTAGGGGTTTACAAGATCTGTCAATGAGGTCTCAGAGTGATTAAGCCTGCTCTTTCTCTGTTCGGGGCTTGCCCCAGGGCCTATCCAATGAAATGAAGGTAGTTAACCTACCGATGAGACACACAAACTCTTGATTTATTCTACACAACATACGCTTTCTGTCAAGGTCTTTTTCGGTAACCACCTACATTAATTTTGTGCCGTTTATTGTCAGTTCGAACTTGCAGCCCAGGAAGTCGGCAGCCTTCCTGGCGATAATCATCCTTGAGAGGAATATCTCGAAGTACTCCATCACAGGCGCGATCTTGGTATCGACCTTCAGATCGAGTGATATGAACCCGCTCTTCCCCTCCACGGTGAGCTTTGACGAAGTGACCGCGTAGTTGACCCTGTCGTGTATGTCGAACTTGACGAAAGCAGGACTCCTTACACGCGACCTGTGAACGTCTGCTTTGTCGGCCAGAATCACCGCCGCCGCAATGTTGCTGACCGGCTCGCCTGTAGCCTCATCGTGATTTCCGATGGCGGACATCACTTCGCAGACGACCTCGGGGTCGGCCCCCATTTCAGACACTATTCTGCCTGCTATCACGGCCCCTGTCTGGGCATGGTTCGCCCTGTTGACCACGTTACCCACGTCGTGAAGGTAACCCGCCACTGCCGCCAGCTCTGCCTCCTCTGGTGATTCGCCCAGCTTCTTGAGTATCATGCGCGCTATCTCCGCCACGCGGTCCGAGTGTCTGGTCCCGTGCTCGGTCCAGCCGATCATGCCAAGCTGTTCGTTAGCTCTGACGACGTATACTTTGACCTCCCTGTTCTTCTTCACTTCATCGAGACTGAGCATGTTCACCTCAAATGGAATAGTGTTTAGGTTCAGCGCTTTTCCTTAGTGAATGTGAGCTCGCCACCTTCACCGTCTATTAGAACCGTATCGTCTTTCTTGAATTCTCCTTTGATTATCCTCTTGGAGAGTGGATTCTCCACCAGTCTCTGTATTGCTCTCTTCAAAGGTCTCGCGCCATAGTTCGGGTCGAATCCCTCCCTGGCGAGAATGTCTTTCGCCCCCCTGGTGATCTGGAGACCTATCTCATTCTCCGCCAAGGTATTCTTGACGTTGTCGATCTGGAGCTCGACTATCCTCTCGATATCGCCGAAGGTGAGCGGTTTGAAGACGACAATCTCGTCGATCCTGTTGAGGAATTCGGGACGAAACCTTATGCGCAGATCATCCATCATATTCCTTTTCATGCCTTCGTATTCTTCGACATCGCCGGTCGCCCTCTCAGAACCGACATTCGAGGTCATGATGAGCACAGTATTCCGGAAGTCCACCGTCCTGCCCTGGCCGTCTGTAAGCCTTCCGTCATCGAGTATCTGCAGCATCACATTGAAGACGTCCTGGTGTGCCTTTTCTATTTCATCGAAAAGTACTACGCTGTATGGCCTTCTCCTTATCGCCTCGGTCAGCTGGCCGCCTTCTTCGTATCCGACATAGCCTGGGGGAGCCCCGATCAGCCTGGAGACTGTGTGCCTCTCCAGGTACTCCGACATGTCTATTCTGACCATCGCTTCCTCTGAATCGAAAAGGAATTGCGCAAGGGCCTTCGCGAGTTCAGTCTTGCCCACTCCAGTCGGTCCCATGAAGATGAATGAACCGATGGGTCTCCTGGGATCCTTGAGCCCCGAACGGGCTCTCCTGATAGCATCCGATACCAGGTCTATCGCCTCGTCCTGCCCTATAACCCTCCTGTGAAGCCTCTCCTCCATCTCGAGAAGCTTCTGGGATTCCTCCTCCAGCATTCGCGAAACGGGTATCCCTGTCCACTTGGAAACGATCTGGGCTATATCCTCTTCTCCGACAACATCATCGAATCCTCTGTCCTTCATCCAGCGGTTCTTCTTTTCAGTGAATTCCTTCTGCACCTCATCGGTCTCGTCCCGGAGCTGGGCGGCTCTCTCGTACTGCCTGGCGGCAACCGCTTCCTGTCCTTCCTTGATCAGCGAAGAGAGCCTGTGCTCCAGAGCCTTCAGATCTGGCGGCGCGCTGTAGATGTCTATTCTGAGCTTGGAAGCGGCTTCGTCTATCAGGTCTATCGCCTTGTCCGGAAGGAACCTGTCGGTTATGTACCTCGCTGAGAGCCTGCTTGCCGCTCTTATAGCCTCGTCTGAGATCTTCACGCCGTGATGGGCTTCATATTTGTCTCTCAGTCCCTTCAGTATTTCGACAGTGTCTTCAATCGATGGCTCGCCAACGATGACAGGCTGGAACCGTCTTTCCAGCGCACCGTCCTTTTCGATGTTCTTCCGGTATTCGTCCAACGTCGTGGCGCCGACACATTGAAGCTCACCTCTCGCTAGAGCGGGTTTCAGCATATTCGAGGCATCTATGGCTCCTTCAGCCGCCCCCGCCCCGACAATGGTGTGAAGTTCATCTATAAAGAGAATGACGTCTCCCCTGGCTTTCTCCACCTCTCTCAGAACAGCCTTCAGCCTGTCTTCGAACTCACCCCTGAACTTGGAACCCGCGACAAGCGCTCCCATATCCAGGGCGATAACCCTCTTCCCCTTCAGGGTCTCGGGCACATCCCCGGCGACTATCTTCTGCGCCAGACCCTCTGCTATCGCTGTCTTGCCGACGCCGGGCTCCCCTATCAGAACGGGATTGTTCTTCGTGCGCCGAGACAGAACCTGAATGACGCGCCTTATCTCCTCGTCTCTGCCTATGACAGGGTCCAGCTTCCCCTGTGCTGCCAGTTCCGTGATGTCCCGAGCATACTTCTTGAGTGCCTGGTACTTGGACTCCGCTTCTGGGTCTTCCACTCGGTGGCCTCCTCTTATTCCCTGGAGAGCGCGGTATATCTTCTCCTTGGTTATTCCGTGTCCCTCGAGCACCTTATGCGAGGTGCCTTCCTCGTCCTCAGAGATGGCGATGAACAGGTGCTCTGTCCCTACGTACTCGTCGCTGATACGTCTTGCCTCCTCGAAGGCCAGGTCGAATATCCTCTTCGCCCTTGGCGTAATGTATATCTGGGCCTGAGCGCCGCCCTCATAGTAGACCTTGGGGGACTGCTCCAGGGCGAGTACCAGTTCCCTCCTCACGGCTTCGGGATCGGCTTCCAGAACCTTCAGAATGGCAGGAACGAGACCTTCCTCCTGCTCGAGGAGCGCCAGAAGGATGTGTTCGGTATCCAGCTGGTTGTGGTTGAATCTGGATAGCGAATCCTGGGCCTGGGCTATCGCTTCTTGAGCCTTCTGCGTGAACCTGTCAAACCTCATCCTGCATCACCTCTGAACTCTACCAATATACCAGGAACCTCCCCCATGTAAACCCACAACTCCGCTCCCGGAGAGTGAGAAAGGGAGCAGGCGACTTCCAGCACGATGGACCGAGCTTGAATCTTCAGTCAAGGAACACGACGAGGGCAGGCATCATCCCGCATCGTACAGCGTACATCGCATATCGGCCGATAGCAGACAAAAGTTCAAAAGTTGATGTTTATCCTGAGCGTTTCGAAAAGATAAGCACAAACGCAGTCGAAGGACCTGTCCCCATAGGACCAGTTGGTTCAATCTCCCTTTGCCTCTAAGTGACGCAGTAAGAGCGGCATCAGTTCACCTGCCTTGCCCATGAGCGAGATGTCAACCAGGTGACTGAGGGGCGTGGGCTCATAGTTCAGCTCTGCGACGAATGCTCCTTCCCTCTTGGCGATTAGGGGCAGGCTCGCCGCGGGCTGCACAACCGCAGAGGTCCCCACCACCAGCATGCAGTCACATTGAGCAGCGGCTTCGAACGCCCGCTCGAGAGCAGCGTGCGGAAGCATCTCCCCAAACCAGACCACGTCCGGCCTCAAGTTGCCGCCACACTCGCATCTGGGCGGCAGACCCTCGAGCTCCGGCATCTCGCTCAACTTCCGTTCGCACATGGAGCAGCGCACTTTGAATATATTCCCATGCAACTCGACGAGCTCAAGGGAACCAGCCTTCCTGTGAAGATCGTCCACGTTCTGCGTAATCAGAAGAAACCTCGAGTAGCGGCGCTCCAGCTCGACTATAGCGAGGTGGGCTGGATTCGGATGCACGCCCTGCATCAGTCCCCTCCTGTAGAGATACCATTCCCACACCAGCTTGGGGTCTCTCTCAAAGGCCTCTGGAGTGGCGAGCTGCATCGGGTTGTGCTTGCGCCAGATACCATCCTTCCCCCTGAAGGTCGGTACGCCGCTCTCGGAAGAGATCCCGGCTCCGGTGAGAACTGTCACATACTCCGCACCGTCGAGTGCCCCGATAAGGGCCTGAGGTATATTACCCATGGGGACAGGTCCTTCGACTGCGTTTGTGCTTATCTTTTCGAAACGCTCAGGATGAACATCAACTTTCGAACTTTTAGTGATCAGATCATTTGGCCGCGATGGCGTCGATCTCCACCCTCACGTCCTTCGGCAGCCGGGAAACCTCAACCGTGGTTCGAGCCGGGCTGGCGGTGCCGAACGCCTTCGCGTATACCTCGTTCATCGCGGCGAAGTCATTCATGTCAGCGAGATAGACCGTTGCCTTCACCACATTCTCCAGATAGCAGTCCGCAGCCTCGAGAACTGCCTGCAAGTTTTCGAGTACTCTCTTTGTCTGCTCCTTGATGCCGCCCTGGATCAGCTGGCCGCTCTCAGGTTCAATTGCTATCTGACCAGATGTGAAGACGAATCCCCTGATCTCGACAGCTTGACTGTAGGGGCCAATGGCCTGCGGGGCGTTGTCAGTGCTGATAACTTCGATTGCCAATGTCCTTCCCCCTGTTCGGAAAGTTCCGGATCACTCCAGGAGCATAACCTTGCCGGTCTGCGATACGTCCCCCGATGAAAGCGTAACGAAGTAAACGCCGCTCGACATCCTGGCCCCTCCATCTCCACGGCCGTCCCAGATGATGGACACCGGTGATCCGAGTTCACGAGCATCCTCGAATCCGACCAGCTTCCTGACAAGCCTTCCGGCGATGTCGTACACAGAAACAGCAAGCCGTCCCTCGACAGAAGATAAGGTCGCCTCTATGACCACACTCCGCCTGAACGGGTTCGGTCGGCAGTTGAGCATCATCTTCTCTGTGGAAAAACGTCTCGGTATATGTTCCTCTATCCCTACGGGCACCGGACAGCCGATCCAGTCAAGCGATCTGGCAAGCACCGTGTCCCTTCCAGAGTATGAGGAAATCTTGTTCAGCCCCTCCAGCCCGAACCCGTAGTATACGACCCGGTAAGTCCCCGAGTCAAATCTGACTGCAGCGACGCTGTCGGGAGAGTAGTTGAATACCGCGCTGGCGCCACCAACCGGTTCGACAACGTCCTGAGAGGACTGGTTTCCGGCTCCCCCGCCGCCTGCCGTTATGAGAGAGAGGCCATCGCCTATTGGATCGCCGGGCACACCTTCAAGAATGTGATCGGCAGTACTCGCGGCCACGAAGTTCGCGTGGAGGTAGTCCGCGTAGAAGGGGTCGGTACCAATGTCTTCACCTATGTTCTGGCCCGTCAGTATGAGACCTCCCCCGCCATCCAGGAAGGTCTGAAGATCAGCTACGTCCTGGCTCGTCAGCGTGGTTGCGGCGTCATCCCCCGTGAACCAGATGACACAATGGTACAACTGAATGGGGGGAGCGGTGACCTCGCCGTAGACGTCCCACTCATCATAGACCACGAAGAGAGAATCCAGCGCGGATTCGAAGAACATCTCGTAGACCATGCCCACGTCGTCATCCACCAGGAGAACAAGCGGCCTGTCCAGCATCAGGGAGAACCTGTGGTCCATTGTATAACCGCCAGGGTCGGCGATCACGTTCAGATCGAA
>Ga0180437_10008939_pt1 | contig 12552 bp, 12 predicted proteins | sample SS_ome_4_FD_132410 | JGI IMG/M metagenome (GOLD analysis project Ga0180437, IMG submission 132410) | Hypersaline lake sediment archaeal communities from the Salton Sea, California, USA - SS_3_D_1 metaG | ecosystem: Environmental > Aquatic > Non-marine Saline and Alkaline > Hypersaline >...
AGAATGATCCTGATGATCTGTGGAATGGCCCCTTCCACCTCCGGGCTCAGCCCTGTCCCCGCTTCCACCCGGCTGGGTTGGACACCGATGATGACCAGTTCGGCAGGGGCCACATCCAGTGCTTCAGCCAGAGCCAACACCTCTCCAAATCCTATCTGGTGTAGGGACAGGGGGGCTTCTGCCGTTTTGAACTGCGCTTCCAACGGAGTGAACCTGACTACGCGACCCGGGGGATGGCCCATGTCCGCCGCGTCCACAATAATGACTCGCTGGAACCCTTCCATTAAGCCAATAAGGCCCAGCCCGGCCGTGCCACCCTCGATCGCTGTCACTCCCTCCGGCAGTTCCAGCCTTTTCAACTCTTCGACCACCCGCACGCCGATTCCCTCATCCCCTAGCAGCGGGTTGCCGAGGCCCAGGATCAGGACACGCTTTTCACGCTTCACGCATCACACAAACTCCACGTTCAGGAGATGGGTTGAGCACGAGATGCAGGGGTCATAGGCCCGCACCAACATCTCCAGGGCCAGGGTGATGTCTTCCTGGGACTTGTCCACGACGGTAGGCACCAGAGCCTTCAGGTCCCGCTCGATGTTGTTGTGATTCATATTGGTAGGGATGATGAAATTAGCCCCGGTAATGGTGCCGCTGTCATCCACCGTGTATTCGTGGATGAGTAGACCCCTTGGCACTTCCGTCGCCCCTACGCCTGTCCTGAGCCCTGCCCTGAGCGAAGTCGAAGGGGCAGTCGAAGGGGCAGTCGAAGGGCCTGTCCCACCTTTGATTTCGATGCTACGGTCCTCCTCCTTGAGGCCCATAGCCAGGAGCTCGTTGATGATACGCACACCGTCTTCGAGGCAATGCGCCACTTCCACCAGTTGGGCGACGTTGTTCATGAAGGGGTTGTAGCACACCGGTTTCAGGCCCATTTCTTCGGCTGCCCAGCGAGCCAGAGGGGAGAGCTTTTGGTAGTTGTTGTTGAAACGAGCCAGAGCGCCAACCATGAAGGATTCGCGGGCCGCGTTAGTGTGCTTGGCCGTGGAATAGGGTACGACGAACTCGTGTATCTTCTCCCTGTATTGAGGCACCGGGGTGGTGCCGCCATCGGTAGAGGCGATGGCTCCATCGTAGAAAGCGTACTCATCGTCCCTCTGGAGGGCCAGGTACTCGGTCTCCCGCTCGAAATCGGGGATGTCCAGGGTTTTAAAGATCCCCACCCAGGCCTCCAGGTCGGGGATGGCCTCTGTGATGTGCTGGCGCAGGGCGCGCAGCTCATCCGGCGTGGGAAGACGGGTCCAGCCGTTCACCACCATGTTGATAGGATGTGTGGTTCGGCCACCCAGCAGGTCGCTCCATTCGTTGGCCAAGCGGTGCAAACGGATGGCCTTCAACAACGGTTCCTTGTGAGTGGTTGCCAAAGGAATGACACTGTTCACCCCCAGGAAATCAGGGGCCGCCAGATAGAAGACGTGCAGGGTATGGCTCTGTACCGTCTCTGCGTGCAGGATCAGCTTTCTCAAGAGAACCGTCTGCTCCGAGGGTTGGACGCCCAGGGCAGCCTCGATCCCTTGCAGGGAAGCTATCGTATGGCCGATAGAGCAGATGCCGCAGATGCGGGAGGTAATGTGAGGGGCATCGGCATAGCTCCGGCCCCGCACCATGGCTTCGAAGAAGCGGGGTGCTTCGGGTATCTCCCAGAACAGTTCCTTGACGGCACCTTCTTTCAGGTCAACTACAATGTTTCCGTGACCCTCAACCCGGGTCACATAGTGGACGTTGATCTTGCCATCTTTCATTTGGCCACCTCCATGTAGCCGTCAAACATGCGGAAGCTGTTCAGTATTTGCTCCACCGTGAGACCATGCTCTTGCAGCACTTCTTTATGGGAGTCGAGATTGGGGTCGTCCACCAGGCCCCGACACCCTTCGCACTTGTTGCCGTAGGTGGGACAGATGGCCCCACATCCGGCCCGTGTCACCGGCCCCAGACAGGTCATCCCCTTGTCAAAGACGCAGACGTTCCCTTTCGCTCTGCATTCCACGCAAACAGGATAGTTAGGGATGGGGGGCTTTTTGCCCAGGAGCAGGGCCTTGACTACCTCCACAAACTCTTTGCGGTCAATGGGGCAGCCAGGGACAGCATAATCCACCGGCACCACGGCGCTCAAGGGCCGGGCAGGGATTGTGTCAAAGTGCTTGGCGTCTTGACCGTAGACGTATTTCAGCACCTCATCCATTTCGAAAAAGTTCTTCAGGCAGTTGACACCCCCAATGTGGGCACAAGCGCCCAAAGCCACCAGGATTTTGGCATTTTGGCGAATGCCCTTCAGTCGTTCCATCTCCGCCTCGCGGGTGATAGACCCTTCGACGATAGCGATATCATAGTCGTCAGAATGTCCCGTCGTGGCCTCCCGCCAACTGACCACGTCCACCAACCCGACGAGGTCCAATATTTCTTCCTCCAAGTTAACGATTTGTAACTGACAACCCTCGCAGCACCCAAAGTCAAATATCGCGATTCGGGGTTTCATCATTCTCTAATCTCCAATCTCCCCTCTGGGTTATATTGCCTCCGGCAGATCTTTCAATTGGGCGTAGCTGAAGACGGGGCCTTTCTGACAGACGTACACGCTGTTGATCTGACAGTGGCCGCATTTGCCGAGGCCACACTTCATCCTGCGCTCCAGTGAGAGAAAGATATTGCCGTCCTGTATCCCTTTGCTCAGAAGCTCAATGAGCACAAACCGATACATGACGGGCGGGCCCACCGTCAGAGCCACCGTGTTGCGGGGGTTGATAGTAACCTTGGGGAAGAGGGTGGTGATCACCCCCACATTGCCCGTCCAGTTCTCGTCGCCCCGGTCCACTGTGACGTGAAACTCTACATCATCCCTGGCCTCCCATTGGGCCAGTTCATCCTTGAACAGCAGTTCCGAGGGATTCCTGGCCCCGTAGAGGATGATGACCCGTCCAAAGGATTCCCGTTCATCCAGGACTTGTTGAATGACGGAACGCAAAGGAGGCAGGCCCATACCGCCAGGGGCGAAGAGCAGGTCCTTGCCTCTCATCTTGTCTATCGGGAAGCCATTGCCGAAAGGTCCGCGGATGCCCACTGTGGAACCGGGCTCCATGCGATGCAAAGCCCTCGTGACATCTCCCACCTCGCGTATGCACAGCTCAAACGTGCCGTTGCGGGTGGGTGAGGAGGTAACACCAATAGGAGCCTCGCCAATGCCAAAGACAGAGACTTCCACAAACTGGCCAGCCCGGTGCCCCAGATCGCGTCCGTCTTTCAGATACAGGGTGAAGAGTTTCTCTCTCTCGGCCAGTTGTTCTATCTTCACCATCTCAGCCATAGTAGGCTGGTAAGGAGAACTTGTTTGATCCGCCATGTTTAAGCCTCCAATTCCAGACCCTAGGGTTTCGGAAACTCTAAGGGTCTAAGGGTCAGGATCCTTGTTGGTACGCTGCTACCTCCCGCTGGGCCCAGCCACCGGGAGCGCAGGTACGCTTCAAGGTGTTATATACTTCAACAGGGTCTATATGCACCAGGCAGGAGCGCACACAGCGCCCGCAGCCCACGCAACCCATCTTGCCGAACATTTCTGTCAGATATTTCCCTTTGCGGAAGAACCGGTGCCTCTGCCGATCGGATCGGGCCTTGCGAAAGTTCTCCCCTCCGGCCACGGTGGCGAACTCGGGCAGTTGGCAAGAGTCCCAGCGGCGCAGACGTTGTCCCTCTTTCAGGTTGAGGGCCAGCTTGTCTACGATGTCGAAACAATAGCAGGTGGGACAGACTAGGGTACAGGCCCCACAAGCCAGACACTTCTTCCCCAGTTCCTCCCAGAGGGGATTGTCGTAGCCGATCGCCAAGAGATTGGGTAGGTCGCTGACGTTCATTTCCAGCTTGTAGGTAAACTTGGGCCACTTGGCGTCTTGAACGGCTCTGAAGCGGGACATATCCGCCTCGGTTGCCTCCCGCGCGACCTTGTGCCTGGCCAGGAGCTCCATCCCCGCTGGTGAGCCGTAATCCACCATATAGGCGTCCCCGATGTCGGTCAGGAACAGGTCGTACCCTCCCTCCACCGCTAGGCTGCCCATGCTCTTGCAGAAGGAATGCTCATCGCAGGGTTCGTTGCAGTCGAGTCCGATGATGACAGCTTTCTTGCGCTTCTCCATATAGTTGGTATCCAGGTTGTCGGTGGAGAAAGCCAGGTCGAGGAGCCAGGTGGCGTTGATGTCACAGGGATGCACACCTATGATAACGCGGGGTTTGGCCTCGATCACCGGCTCGCTCCGTGTCGCTTCGCCCAGTTTATACTTGAGGATGGGCTCTTCCTGCGGGAGGAAGTACTGCTTAGGAGGAAGCAGGGTAATGGGGCAGTCCAGACGCAGTTGGGAGTAATGATCTATTGGGCTGAAGACGAACTTGCCGTCTTTGGCCACTGGCCCTACGACTTCCCTCTCCTCCATGAGGCTGGTCACGAAGGAGGCCATTTTCTTCTTATCAATTACTTTTAACGGCATAATCTTTTACCCCTTCCAGGACTTTTCTCAGTGTGAATGCGGCGCTGTGGCGCTGCCGATTGCAGTTCCACAGGCTGATCATGTTTGTGTGAATTGTATCACAAATTGGACGGGCTGTCAAAAAAAGAAGCTCGAGTTTGCAAGGCATGGAGAGTTTGAGGGAGGGCCCGGTACAGCACTCTCAACAGATGCGGGGCAACTGTTCGCCGCTGAGCATGTCTACCACCCGTTTACCCCCCACCTGGCTGCGCAAAATCACGGTGCCGGGATGCTCTTCTACCACCTGTCCTATAATAGCCGCCTCCTTGCCCAGGGGATGAGCACGCATGGCCTCCAGAACCGTTTCGGCCACCTCCGGGGCCACAATGGCCAGACATTTGCCCTCGTTAGCCACATAGAGGGGGTCCAGCCCCAGAATCTCACAGGCCCCTTTCACCTCGTCCCAGACGGGAATGCGGATTTCCTCCAGCACAACCCCCACCCTTGCGCTGGCAGAGATCTCGTTGAGGGCGCTGGCCACCCCGCCCCGGGTGGGGTCCCGCAGCACGTGCACTTGCGGCCCGGCGGCCTGAAGCAGCGCCTCCACCAGCCCGTTGAGGGAAGCCGTATCGCTCTCCAAAGTTGTCTCGAATTCTAGCCCCTCCCGCACCGAGAGGATGGCCATGCCATGGACGGCGATGGCCCCGCTGATCAGCACTACGTCGCCTGGGCGAACCCGCCGGGGAGCAATCTCTATTCCTTCAGGGATGATACCCACCCCCGAAGTGTTGATGAAAACGCCATCCCCTTTCCCCCGGTCTACGACCTTTGTATCACCGGTCACCACCTCCACCCCTGCCTTCCGCGCCGCATCCTGAACGGAGCGCACCACCCGCCACAAGTCCTCCATCGGGAACCCTTCCTCCAGGATGAGGGCCAGGGAGAGGTACAGAGGACGGGCACCGCACATGGCCAGGTCGTTGACCGTGCCGTTAACGGCCAGCTCTCCGATGTCGCCACCGGGGAAAAAGATGGGACCGACGCCAAAAGAGTCGGTAGTAAAGGTCAGGCGAAGGCCCTCTACCTCCACCGCCGCCCCGTCGTGGAGAGTCTCCAGAGCCGGATTACGAGAGGTGGGCAGGAACATCCGCTCAATGAGCATCTGGGTCAACCGTCCCCCTCCCCCGTGGGCCAGGAGCACAGCCGGATATTCCTGGATGGGGATGGGACACTGAAAGGCGAGTTGGTTCAATTTCTCTTCCTCTATTATCATCTCAGCGCTCTCCGCTTTCTCGGCGGTATACGTAGCGCACGTGAAACGCTGTGCTTCACGCTTCACACTTGCGACTTTTTGCCTGGTATCCGTAAATGTGATACAATTGACTCAAAATTGTTGAGAGGAGGTGTAGACTTGTCAACTATGAAAAGCGTGCCGATGCGCCATCAGACCGTCACCCTGGACACCAGCGACAGCAGAACCTCGCGTCTGGTAGTAGAAGTTCCTCCAGAACAAGAGCAGGCTATCCAGAATGCCTTGGAAACATTGTCTCGAACGGGAACAAGTATTTCTGCCCAGACCGTCGTGTTGGACGCCCTCCGCATCGCTGCCGAACAGATTTACTTCTGGACGCCGGAATGGCAGGCCAAAGAGCAAGCGGCCGACCAGGCGATTGCTGAGAGACGGGTGCGGACCTTTGATACGATGGACCAAATGCTAGACTTTCTCGACGCGCAATGAAATATCGGGCCACCGAACCCTTCTGGGAAGCTTATGCGCAGCTTCCATCCACAATAAAACAGAAGGCACGACAGTCTTTCCAACTTTTCCAGCAAGGCGCTGAGAATCCCCCTTTCCATCCCTCACTTCGTATCCGAAAGATGCAGGGACATCCCCACGTTTGGGAAGGACACATCACCCTGCAATACGTCTTTACCTTCCACATCGAAGAAGACCCCGACACCGGTGAAACCGTCTACGTTTTTCGCAATATCGGCACCCACGAAATCTATCGCCATCCGTAGTTGACCTTGCCTATCTTCACGCATCATGCTTCCCATGTGTATCGATAATAGGCAGCGCAGGCCCCTTCGCCGGAGACCATCGGCGCGCCCAGGGGGTGCTCCGGGGTACAGCCGGTGCCAAAGGCGGTACATTCGGGCGGCTTTTTGCGCCCTTGCAGGATGAGCCCGGCGATACATTCCGGCGACTCTTCCACGGCCATGTCCGCCACATCAAACCGCCGCTCGGCGTCGAGTTCGGCGTATTCCTCCCGCAGCCACAACCCGCTCCGGGGGATCACCCCGATCCCACGCCAGGCCCGGTCGGTCACCTCAAAGACCTGCCGGATGAGTTGCTGGGCCTGGACGTTTCCTTCCCGCCGCACGGAGCGGGTGTACTGGTTCTCCACCTCCCACCGTCCCTCTTCCAGGGCTCTCAGCGTCATAAAGAGGCCCTGGAGGATGTCCACCGGCTCGAAACCCGTGACGACGATGGGCACCCGATACCGCTCGGCGATGGGCTCGTACTCCCAATAGCCCATCACGGTGCAGACGTGGCCAGGGGCCAGGAACCCCCGCACCTCGTTGCCGGGAGCGCTGAGGATGGCCTCGATGGCCGGAGGGACCAGGACGTGGGCGGCAAGCACAGAAAAGTTCGCCAGCCCCATCTGCCGGGCCTGCCACACGGCCATGGCGTTGGCCGGAGCCGTGGTCTCGAACCCCACGGCGAAAAAGACCACCTCCCGGTCGGGGTCCTGCTGGGCCGCCTTCAGCGCATCCAGGGGGGAATAGACCATGCGCACGTCCCCGCCCTCGGCCTTGACCATCAACAGGTCCTTGTGGGAGCCGGGCACCCGCAGCATGTCGCCGAAGGAGAAAAAGGTCACCCCTGGGCGGGAAGCGATGGCGATGGCCTTGTCCAAAAGTTCCACTGGCGTCACGCACACGGGACAGCCGGGGCCGTGGACCAGGGTTACCTCCTCCGGCAGCATCCGGTCCAGCCCAAACTTGAGGATGGTGTGCGTCTGCCCGCCGCAGATCTCCATCAGCGTCCAGGGCCGGGTGACCGTCTGCCGGATGGCCTCGACGTACCGTTGTGCTGTTGTCTCGTCTCTATATTCGTCAACGTATTTCATGGTTGGTTAACACCGGCAATAGTAGTGTGTTTTGCATTGCTCTATCTGGTCACCTTCGCATGAGAAAAGCAACGCCACTTTCAAAGACAACGAAATTTTCAGCCTAAAAGATGCGAACTGAATGGCCGGGGGGATCAATGCACTCGAATTAAGGGCCGCGCATCCTCGGCCCTCTCCAGCGAGTTGTTATGCCACATCCATACTATTCGTATGAAGGATGATATTCGATAGGATCACCTGAAGTCATGTCCTTCGCCATATCAGCTGCTTTTCCAAATAGCACAAGATTTACAGCTTCAGGGTTACTCTTATATTCACCTCTTACACTAGGGTATTCCACGGCCAAAACACCCTTCAATCGGCATAGATAAGCCACGAACTGAGTTGCCCTATATGAAACGGGTGCAAACCATGTTTCCTCAGGTAAATACTCACTATCAAGAAGTAGATAGTGGAGGTGAGGGTATTTTTCTTCAAGATCCTCTGCTAATCGTAAGACTTTTATCTCAGGAATACCTAAATCAAACCTTTGTATGAATATCTTGGGTTTGCTCTTATTAGGCCCAGATTCAATCGCAGCTGTTTCAATATTTCGAGAAAGATATAAAACCACATCTCTGCCTTCTGTATACCTTCCCTCTCCTTGTTTCTCTAAAGGAGGTGGGCCTAAATCTTTTGATGACGGTATTGGCGCGTCTTTGGCAAAACGCCTGGAACGGAAATAGGTTCCTCGCAGGCCAATCTGAGCAGCGGCGCTAACTTGCCTGAATAACCTCCAAGCAATTGGGTTACAAATCAGTATCCAAAACCAACATGGCTTCGATTGCGTAGAGCACAGTTTAGTAATAAATTCCTGAACAAGGACATGAGCAGTAGGCTTGTTATTGATTAGGTGATACCCGCTGCGACCTGTTTTGGCACTAATTTTTTTTATCGAGAGATCGCCCTTCATGGATCAACCCTAATGAGACCGAATGAAACAAATGAATATGGAATTCAACGGCTTCAAAAAGGAATAGCCAGATGCGTCATTAGGACGGACGTGTAGCATCAGTCCTATTATTGTTTTAGACAGAAATGTTTCCGCCTAACTCCGTTTTGGCCTCTTTCAACCATATTGGGGGTGCTCCCTATGCCTGATAGCGTATGACGGCAGATATACAAACCTACCGGAGGGTGAAGGTGAGAGACTCGTCTTGCTCCTCCGCTATCTTCTCCAGTTCGGCCAGGGCCTCCAGCGTCTGCTGGGCCTCTTCCTCGTCCAGGCGGCTGATGGCAAAGCCAGCGTGGACGATCACGTAATCCCCTACCTGGGCCTCAGGCGTAAAGGCCAGGCAGACCTCCTTGACGATCCCTCCAAAGCTCACCTTGCCCATGTTGACACCGAGGGGATTTTCCTCGATGCTCATGATTTTACCTGGAACTGCTAAGCACATGGTTCCTCCAAAAACCGCGAATAGTGAATGGCAAATAACAACTTTTTGCCTGGTATCCGTAAATATGATACAATTAACTCGAATTTGTCCCGAGAGGATGTGCAGACTATGTCAACTGTGAAAAACGCGCCGATGCGTCACCAGGCCGTTATCCTGGACACCAGTGACAACAGAACCCCGCGCCTGGTAATAGAAGTTCCCCCAGAACAAGAGCAGGCCATCCTGGATGCCTTGGAAACATTGTCTCGAATGGAAACAGGTATTTCTGCCCAGACCGTCGTGTTGGACGCCCTTCGCATCGCTGCCGAACAGACCTACTTCTGGACACCTGAATGGCAAGCTAAAGAGCAAGCGGCCGACCGGGCGATTGCTGAAGGACGGGTGCGGACCTTTGATACGATGGACCAAATGCTGGACTTTCTCGATGCACAATGAAATACCGGGCCACTGAACCCTTCTGGGAAGCTTACGCGCAACTTCCGCCCGCAATAAAGCAGAAGACACGACGATCTTTCCAAATCTTCCAGCAAGGCGCTGAGAATCCTCCTTTTCATCCCTCACTTCGTATTCGAAAAATGCAGGGACACCCCCACATTTGGGAAGGACACATTACTCTCCAATACGTCTTTACATTCCACATTGAAAAAGACCCTGACACTGGGGCGACTATCTACGTCTTCCGCAATATCGGCACCCATGAAATCTATCGCCATCCATAATTCACTTTAGCTGGCACAGAATCGTCCTGCGGCGACAGCCACCTGGCCCAAGGCGATGCCGCCGTCGTTGGGCGGGATGCGCTGGTGGACGTAGACCCGGATGCCAGCTTCCGTCAGACGATGATAGGCCCGCTCCATGAGGATGCGGTTCTGGAAGCAGCCCCCGCTCAGAGCAGCCCGCTCCACCCCCAACGTCCGGGCCACGGCGACCATCCCCTCCACCAAGGCATTGTGAAACCGCGCCGCCATCACCCCCACCGACACCCCCTGCCGCAGGTCGGCCAGCAGCGCCTCCAACAGCGGTCCCCAGTTCCCTACTAGGGGTTGGGCATTGGTTATTGGCAGCGGATAGGCTTCCGTCACCGTTTCATCCACCGCGTACTCCAGCATCATCGCCGCCTGGGCCTCAAAGCGCACTCTTTGGCGCAGGCCCACCAGGGCAGCCACGGCATCGAACAGGCGGCCGGCGCTGCTGGTGACGGGCGAGTTCACCCCCCGCTCCAGCATCTGCCGCAACAGGCGGCGTTCCCCAGAGGAAAAGGCGGCCACCGGGGCCAGGTCCTCCCACTCCAGGGCCTCCGGGCCAAAGTGCTCCCACAGCACCCCCAGCGCTGTCCGCCGGGGCTCCTCCACCGCCGCTTCCCCACCCGGCAGGCGGAAGGTGCGCAGATGGGCCACCCGCTCAAAGCTCGAAGCATCCCCCCACAGAAACTCTCCGCCCCACACCGTCCCGTCAGAGCCATAGCCGGTACCGTCCCAGGTCACTCCCAGGGCTGGTCCTTCCACCTCGTTCTCGGCCAAGCAGGAGGCCAGATGGGCGTGGTAGTGCTGGACGGGTACAAGTTCGAAGGGAGAGGCAAAAAGGTCGCTGTCACAGGCGGCCTGCCGCGCCCATTGGGTGGAAAAGTAATCAGGATGCAGATCGTGAGCGATGGCCACGGGCTCGACCTCGTAGAGCCGGATCAAGTCGGCGATGACCCGCTCAAAGGCGGCGCAGGCCTCCGGCGTGTCCAGGTCACCGATGTGCTGGCTCAGAAAGACCTGCTGCCCCACGCTCAGGGCGATGGTGTTCTTCAGGTGCGGGCCTACGGCCAGGATGGGGGGCGCCTCGTGCTTCAGAAGCACTGGCAGAGGGGCATACCCCCGCGCCCGCCGCAGCACCAGTTCCTGTCCCAGCACCACCCGCACCACCGAATCGTCGCTGTGGCGGACGATGGGCCGGTTGTGGACCAGGAAAAGGTCGGCGATGCCACCCAGTCGCTCTCGGGCCTCGTTCTCGTCAATGCAGATAGGCTCGTCGGAGCGGTTGCCGCTGGTGGCCACGACAGGAAAGCCCAACTCTTGCATCAACAGGTCATGGAGCGGGGTGTAGGGCAGCATCACCCCCAGGTACGGGTTCTCCGGCGCTAACGCTTCACAGACCCTATAGAAACCTGGTTTTTCCAAGAAACCAGGTTTCTGCTCCCGTCGGCGCAGCAGTACGATGGGCGATTCGGGGGAGGTCAGCACCCGCTCCTCCAAAGGCGAGACGAAACAGTGCTCCTTGACCGTCTCCAGGGAGGGGTAAAGCAGAGCAAAGGGCTTTTCCTCCCGATGCTTGCGCTCCCGCAGCCGTTGCACCGCTGCCTCGTTTCGTGCGTCCACGATGAGCAAAAAGCCCCCCAGCCCCTTCATGGCCAGGATGCGCCCCTCCCGCACCGCCTGGGCTGCCTGTCGGATGGCCTTATCGCCCGTGCCACTCCGCTCCTCATCCCACAGTTCCACGTGGGGTCCACAGACAGGACAGGCCACCGGCTGGGCGTGGAAGCGCCGGTCCAGGGGGTCCTCATACTCCCGCCGACAGTCGGGGCAGAGGGGGAAATGGGCCATAGAGGTGTTGGGTCGGTCGTAGGGTAATGCCCGGATGATGGTGAAGCGGGGACCACAGTGGGTGCAGTTGGTGAACGGATAGCGGTGGCGGCGGTCGCCAGGGTCCCCCACCTCGCGGCGACATTCCAGGCAGGTGGCGATGTCAGGCAGGATGAGGACGGTTTTTTCTCCCCCCTCTTCGCTGTGGCGGATGACAAAATCAGGGTAGCCGACAGGGTCGAGGAAGGAGAATTCCAGACTGTGGATGATGGCCCGGGGAGGCTTCTCCCGCTCTATGCGCAGCAGGAACTCTTCCAGCGCCGGGCGTTCCCCCTCCACCTCGATGAACACCCCCTGGGAGGAGTTGAGCACCCATCCCCTCAGCCCCGACTCTGTTGACAACCGATAAACAAAGGGGCGGAAGCCCACCCCTTGTACAGCTCCATGGATTATGACTTTCAGGCGGTCCATCTCTGCCCTGGCTACTTCGCCCCAGACCTCATTGATAACGGGACTCTCCCATGCTCATCGTGATACGGGTTTGGCTCAATAAATTATCTACTGAAGACTGCAGTTTGTCAAAAAAGAGGTTGGGGAAGAGACCGATCAGAAAGATCAAGACGATCACAGGCACCAGAACAATGACCTCGCGGGCCGAGAGGTCCGGCAGTTGGCGATTGACTGGCTTGTCCAGGGGGCCGTGCATCACCCGCCGGAACATGGTCAGCATGTACCAGGCTCCCAAGACAATGCCGGTGGCGGCCAGGGCGGCGTAAATCCAGTTGGACTGGAAGGTGCCCACCAGGATGGTGAACTCGCCAATGAAGCCATTGAGGCCCGGCAGCCCGATGGACGAAAGGGTGACGATGAGCAGGAAAACGCCAAAGAGAGGCAACTGCTTCCAGAGCCC
>Ga0180437_10008942_pt1 | contig 12548 bp, 10 predicted proteins | sample SS_ome_4_FD_132410 | JGI IMG/M metagenome (GOLD analysis project Ga0180437, IMG submission 132410) | Hypersaline lake sediment archaeal communities from the Salton Sea, California, USA - SS_3_D_1 metaG | ecosystem: Environmental > Aquatic > Non-marine Saline and Alkaline > Hypersaline >...
CCGGAATTTCTCGGGGTTGCGCGGAGCGTTATTATAAGCCTGTTGGCTGGCTGGCTCATCGGCAAGTGGACCGAATACGCCACGAGCGACGAATTCGCGCCGACGAAGCGTCTGGCTGACCAGGCCTTGACCGGCCCGGCCACGATCATCATCGGCGGCATCGCCGACGGGATGAAGAGCGTCTGGGTTCCCGTGATTGTGGTCAGCGCGGCGACGTTGGCGGCCTTCGGATTTGCCGCCGATTGGCAATTCAACGACATCAACCTGTTTGCCATGGGCCTCTACGGCGTGGGCATCGCCGCGGTCGGCATGCTGAGCACGCTGGGCATCACGCTGGCCACCGACGCCTACGGACCGATCGCCGACAACGCCGGCGGCAACGCCGAAATGGCCGGCCTGGAGCCGGTGGTCCGCGAGCGGACCGACGCCCTGGACAGCCTGGGCAACACCACGGCCGCCACCGGCAAGGGGTTCGCCATCGGCTCGGCCGCCCTGACCGCCCTGGCCCTGCTGGCCGCCTACGTCGAAGAGGTGCGCATGGGCCATAACCACTGGGGCAACTCGGTGGCCCAGGAAGCCGAACCCGGCTGGTACAAGGTCAACGAGCAATTCATCGCCCAGGTCGTCGAACAGAAGGACGCCGAAGGCAACGTCGTGATGGGCAACAGCGGCAAGCCCAAGCACGAAGCCATCGGCTATATGGCCATGCCCGCGGATCTCCGTGCCTTGAAGTCGGCACTCAACGAGCGGATCGCCGCGGAAAAAGAGGCGGAAACGGCCGAAGGAGAGATCACCGCCAACTGGGACGATGACGCCCTGGACACCAAGGAGGGTCCGGTGGCGATCGACAAGTATATCGTGGACGTCGACGCGCAGGGCGACGCCGTCGCGCCGCAGTTCGCCGAGACGGGCGACGCCCTGGTCGCCGTCCAGTCGGCCAACATGAACGACTGGATGACGTACTATGACTGCACCCCGATCAATCCGAAGGTGCTGGTGGGGATCTTCCTCGGCGCCATGTCCACGTTCGTCTTCTGCGCGATGACCATGAAGGCGGTCGGGCGTGCGGCGTTCGGCATGGTCGAGGAGGTGCGGCGGCAGTTCCGCGAGAAGCCGGGCATCATGGACTACACCGAAAAGCCCGACTACGCCACCCCGGTGGCCATCAGCACCAAGGCGGCCCAGCGGGAAATGATCATCCCATCGTTGCTGGGGCTGGCCACGCCGGTGGTGGCCGGCCTGCTGCTGGGAGTGGCGGGCGTGATGGGTCTGCTGGTCGGGGCGCTGACCTGCGGGTTCTGCGTGGCCATCTTCATGGCCAACGCCGGCGGCTCCTGGGACAACGCCAAGAAGTACATCGAGGCCGGGGCCCACGGCGGCAAGGGAACCGATGCCCACAAGGCGGCCGTCGTCGGCGATACGGTCGGCGATCCGTTCAAGGACACCAGCGGCCCCAGCCTGAACATTCTGATCAAGCTGATGAGCATGGTCAGCGTGGTCGCGGCCGGGTTGATCGTCCGCTACAGCCTCACGGCCATGGGGCTGTTTTAGACCAAGCGGTAACAGGTGTCCAAAGAGAAAACCGTTTAGCCGCCGCGGCCACTCGGCGGTCGCGGTTGACGCGCTCTCTGCGGGTCTCGCCGCGTGGCCCTCGGGGCCGAGGATCGCGAAGGCAATACGTGGGGCACGATTTCATCGTGCCGGGCACGTTACAAACGTGCCCCACGAAGGTCCCCTGCGAACCCAACCGGCATCGAAGCGTTACTCCGCCGACTCGGCGTCCGGGGTTGAAATTCCTTCGCCGGCCGACGCGTCGGAAGTCTTTTCGATTTCGAAGTAGGCGTTGTCGAAACCGCCCTCCACGTTCTGGAAGTTCTTGAAAACGGGCCAGACGGTCGTGGGCGTGAAGTAGCCCGCGTTGGGCGTTGCTTCGCCCTGTTCGTTCGACAACTGGGACGTATCGGCGATGCTGCCCTTGGTCACCTCCCCGGTCGGCTTGCCCTCGGCGTCCAACTCGACGAAGGTCACGTCGATTTTGACCGAGGTGTCCGACAGCTTGGTGAACTTGGCCCGCAGCCGATACCACGTGTCGCCGTTAAGCTTCGGCAGCGCGACGATGCTTTTGCGTCCCCCGTCGTCGCCGAACTTCTCGCCGTCCCAATAGGCCTCGAGGTTCAAGCCGCTCTCGCCTTCGCCGCCGGGATCCATCTGCACCCCGAAGATGTTGTTGGACGAATCGCTTTCGTTGGAGATGGACCAGCCGGCGCGGTCGTCGTCGAGTTTTCCGTCCGCATCCGTCTGCCAGTCGCCGCCGAGGGTGACCGACACGAACTGCTCGTCGTTGAAGTTGAACTTCTTGGCCACCCAGGTGAAGGCCCGATCGCCCTCGGAGATGCCGTACTTGCCGCCTATCCCGATGTCATCCTCGCAGGTCGGGCTCTCGTTTTCCTCGCCAAAGAACCAATCGGCGTGGACCCGCAAGGGCTCGCCGTCGGTGTAGCCCGACTCGAAGTCCTCGGTCACCGCCTTGTCGGAAAACGCCGCTGCCGGAAAGGCCAACCAAGCCATCGTCAAAACCGTTGCCAATCTCGTCATGCCAAACCTCCTCTCGACTACCAAGGTGAAAGACGCACCCGCGTCACATTGGCCGGGGTCTCGGAACACCCCGAGATCTGCTGCCCGGCCGGCCAGAATGCCGCTATGGTACCCCAGCACGCCGCGTCGGGCAAATTGCCTCACGTCGCGGCGGAAAGTCCAGCGGCCTGGTACGACCGGTGCAATCCGCACGACCGGTGCATTCGGCACCGATTACCGGTATGTCTCGCGCCACAGCGCCGCAGTCCGGCTCGGAGGCGGCTCCCGGGTCGCAACATTTTTGCCGGCACATACTTACGTCCAACGACACTGGCAAATCTCCGGCAGTTGCCGCCAGGACGCAACCGTCAAACTCGCCGTGTCCCCAACTTGGGCGATGTTCTCGCAGGCATCGGTTGGCCGAAGAAAAATACGGCCGCTGCAGTATCCCGGCCAAGGAAACGCGATCGCGAAAGGAGCGTGAAGATGCGAGGGATTTGTTGGGGGGGCGTCCTGTTGGTTGCCTGTGGACTGTCGGGCACGGCTGCCGGATTGGAGAACGGGATGGACTATTCCTGTTTCCAAGTCGGCTGCGGACACTATCACACCTGCGGTCACGCTGCTGGGGGCGGCCAGTTCTACGGGATGACGCCCGGCTGCTGCCAATGTCCACCTACGGCTTGCGACAACGCCTGGGACGGCTACTGCGAGGAGCGGGCCAAGTGGAAGGCCTTTTGGTATCGCGTGGGTACCGGGGCATACCTTGACCATCACGGTAACTGCGGCCATCGCGGTAACTGCACCAACTGCCAGCCGATCCCCGCGCAACACCAGCCGATGCCCGTCTATCACCAACCGCCGCCCACCGAATATCAACCGGTGGTCCGCCCCTTGCCGCCGGTCGATTCCAATCCGGACGACGTGGAGCAGGCGCCCTTGCCGCCGGTCCCGAAACCGGCCCCCGAAGAGACGGCCCGGCCGTGGTACCTGCGCTGGATGAGGTGAAAACGGATCCCCCAAAACCGTTGCCACCGGAAGGCTGCATGCGGCGTGAAATATCGGAGCGAAGGTCAAAATCGGCTCCAGGAACCGGAACGGGAGAACCGACTTAAAGAACAGAGACCTGCCGGGAGGGCGGGATACGCGGTGTCCCGTTTCAGGATAAAGATCATGGTATGGCGACGGATCGGCTTACCATGATCTTTTTTTGCGCGGTGGTGCGGGGACAAGGGCTTAGATCTGAGACGCTCCAGATCACGTGCAGGCCATTAGCCCGCATGGCCCACCAGTCGGGGAGACATGCGGGCTAAGACATAACGCGGCCGGTGGCCGCAACCAAAGGAGGGTTCAGGGTTCAGGGTTCAGCGGTCAGGGTTCAGGACTTCGGGGTAACGATTGGAGCCGGAGTGCTGAACCCTGACCACTGGACTCTAAACCTCTCTGTCAAAAGGCCCTGCAGACATGCGCGCACCGTGCGCAAAAGTCATCATCAAAGACGCTAAGCCCTAAGATGCAAGCTCTCCCCCCACCGCCTGCCGAACTCAATTGCCAAGTTCCGCCAGCAACGCCTTGGCTTCCCGCTGCTTCGAGAAGGGCCGGGTGCTCTTCAGCGCGTTCTGCAGCAGTGCCTTGGCTTCGTCCTTGCGGCCCATTTCGGCGGCCACTCGGGCGATGAAGTAAGCCGTGTCCTGGCTGATTCTTCCGGACCGGGCCAACTGCCGCAGCACGTTGTCCGCCTCCTGAACGCGGCCGGCCTTGTAGAGGACCCAACCGTAGGTCGAGGCCGCCTCCGACGCCTTGGGGTACATCCGCGCGTTGTTGGTGGCATACTCCACGGCCTTGCGCTTCTTGGTGTCGTCGTCCTGCTCGCACAGCGCCAAAGCCAGGTTGTTGGTGGCCGCGAAGTTGCTGGGCGACTGCGAGACGGCCGCCTCGAAGTAGGTTTCCGCCGAGGCATAGTCCTCCTTGAACAGCGCGATCACTCCCCGGAGGTTCTTCGCCTGCAAGGAATCGTGGTCCAGCCGCATTGCGGTGGCGGCCTGGGTCTCGGCGTCGCCCAGCCGACCGGCGTCCAGCGACCACTGCGCGGCCACCAACCAGACGTTGAGGTCTTTCGGCGCCGCTTGCAGGGCGTAAGTCATCCACTGCTTGGCGTTTTCGTCGTCCTCGGCCTGGGCATAGAACTGGCCCATGATCGCCGCCCAATGGAGCATTTTCGGGTTGACTTCGTAGGCCGCCTTCAGTTGGTCCCTCGCTTCCGCTGCCTTCTTCTGTCGGAACAGCGCGATGGCCAGCCGCTGCATGGCCGTGTCGCTTTTCGGCTCCAGCGTCAGCCACTTCTCCAGATGCGTCTGCGAGGTGGCCCAGTCGCCTCGCGCGGCCGCCACGGCCGCCAGACCGGCCTCCACCCGCGGCGCCAGCTTCTGCTTCCGTTCCTCGTTTTGCACCCCGCCGATCAACTCCGCCGCTTTGGCGTACAACAAGTCCGCCTCGGTCTGGCGGCGGTCCCGGGGATTGTTCAGATTGACGTCGCCGAGGATGATGTACGCCTCCGGGTCATTGGGATTCTCCTTGACCGCCGCATCCAGGTAGAGCCGAACCGCTCCCGGCTGGTTGGCCCGGGCAAACCACGAGGCCATGATGACCTCGGCCGGAGGGAGCTGCGGATTCTTGGTCACCGCCTCCTTGAGCTTCGATAGGGCCCCATCAAAGTCCAATTTGTTGAATCGCTCCGCCGCATCCTTGACCTCCTGGATCTGCTCGTCGACCGCGGGGGCCGGGGTGTCGGGCATCTCGCCGATTTCGAGCTGATTTGCGGCCGATGCGGAAACGGCCAGGATCGCGCAAATGGCGAACGCGGCGAGAGTAAGCGTCAGACGGATCGGTGGAGGGGTCATGATTCTGTTTCCCTTTCGAGGTTTAGGCGGCCCCGGCAACCCTAGGGGCCCGGTCGAGATTCCAATGGTCTGCCCGGATTCAAATCTAGGTTACGCCGGAAAATGATGCGCGGCAAGAGCCCCACAACGTACCGCCGCATCAAAGTAGTTCCAGCGGAAACGATTGTATGGATTGGACAGTTTGGGCGCAGTTCGCGGCGAGTGAGGACCCGAGAACCCCCTCTGTTGCGGGGCTTTGCCCCGTGAATCACGCGGCGAACCCACACTTTGGTACAGATGTTCATGTGACCTCCAGAGGGGTGAATCTTGCTGCTGATTTCAGGCTGCTTGCAACAAAGCATCTATACCACTATGATAGGCCCAACTCCAGGTGGACCTTGGGGAACCGTGAAGTTGCGGCGTTGGTGTCTCTTTGCGGTCTGAATTCGCAACGCGTCGCTCGTAGTCGGCGGATTGACGGTTCATTTGGTCGTGGATGTGCGTATCTCGAACGACTCGAAGGCGAGTCCGTAAAAACCCCAACTCAAAGGAGCGTGCGATGAAACGATCCATTGCTGTCCGAGTGCTGCCTTGGCTGACGTTGCCCCTGTTAGCCATCGTCTTGCTGTGTGCAAACGGTCCGGCGACCGGCCAGGAGGAGGAGAGTGTGGAACCGGCCGCGACCGCGAAGGCCAAGAAGGTCCGCGGCCGCCTGCCCAACTACTACCGCCACGTCGTCGACGAGAAACAGCGCGACACGATCTACAAGATTCAGGAGGAATACGCCACGAAAATTGCGGCCGTTCGGGCCCAATTGGAGGCGATCACCAAGGAACGGGACGAAAAGGTCGCGGCCGTATTGACGGCCGAGCAGCTGAAGGAGGTTGCCGAGCTGAAGGCGGCGGCCGAAGCGGCGCGAAAGAAGAAGGCGGATCAACAGAAACAGAAGCTCGCCGGCGACACTGCTGTCGCCGAGTGACGGCCGGAGTCCGGATCCAAGTCATGTGACCCGGACGATGGGAAGAAAACGTTTGCCGCTGTAGAAGTTCGCCGGACCGACGGGGCACCGCGCGGATACGTCCAGGGATTGCCCGCGCGCGGACTCGCCGCGTTGGCTCCTTCGCGGTTACTTCAGCGACACCGTGCGGCGGCGTCCCTCTTCCTCGATCCAGATCTTGTCTTCCCGCGCGAGCCAACCCAGGGCCTGCATCACGACGTCGCGCGGCTGGTCGACCAATTTGACCAGCCTGGCCATGCTGAGCGGGCCCTCTTGCATCAATGCGTTCCACACCGCGCCGGCCGTGTCGCCGATTTGTGCAACATGCGAGACGGGGGGGGCCGTTGCCATCGTCATACCTCCTCTTTGGAACCTAAGCATCGTATCCGGGCAACAAGTAAACCTCTGCGAAGTATATCGCAAAACGGGTTTCCAGCAAGATCCGATCGCTGGAGCTGCTGCGGGTCGTCCCCTTTGCGTATAGAAAAAGGGCCCGGCTGGATGTGCGGGCAGCCAGCCGGGCCCTCGGACCGTGAAAAACCGGCGTTTCCCGAAGTGGGTCTTCCCGTCGCGGGTTGTGCGACCTTACCTAAGATTCACGGTGCATACACGCAAGCAGGCTCATGCGACCCCCGGAGTGCGGGGGTTCCGGGGATCGCTCGGGTCGAATGCGTCGGATCACTGCTTCGATGGAGTTTTCCCTAAGCAGTTGACGTGCCAAAACGTCGGCCGGCTTTCGCAACGGGTGGACGCGAAGCACGTAACCGAACTGCGGGCAATGGGTTACACGAATCGATCCCGTGCGATCCGGGCTTCTTCGGCGACGGGCGATTGTAAGTCTTACAAATGGCGGCACGTCCGGCGTCAAGCACCGTCTCTAGCGTGCCCCACGAAATGTGCCCTAACCGCGCCGCTTCAGTTCGCCCAGCAAGCTGGCCGTCATCGCCCGAAACACGAGTTCGATCTGGTCGAACTCCCGATCTTCGGCCTGGCAGAAGATCGTGTAGACGGCCCGATCGGTCTTCAGGCAGCGAACCTGTGCCGTGTTGGTCAGATCCAAACAGTAGAAATTCAGATCGTAGCCGGTCAGTTCCCGCCCGGCCACTGACTGTTGGGCTTCGACGACCTCGAGTTCTCCGTATTCCTGTTTCATCGCCTCGACGGCCGCCCGGGCCAGCTCGCCCGGATCGGCGGAACGTGGATGGATAGACACCGACCAGAAGCCCCCGCCGGGACTGTATAGGGTCACCGATCGGCGGCCCGACAGCGCGTCCTCTTCGTCGAGCGTCCAGTTCTCGGGATACTGGAACGCGATCCCCATCTTTCTGAATTTCGCCGGCATCTCGGAGCCGTCTTCTCGGGCCAGGCTGAACCGGCGCTATCGTAGCAGACGTAGAGAGAAGCGGGAACCGGGCCAATTCGGCCGAACCGGGGCAATTCGACCGAAACGGGCTGGTGATGATCCGGCGGTTTTGCTACCGTCCCACACTGGGAGTCTGTGGGCCGTTTTTGCCTGGGTTCGGGCATCCCACAATCCGTCCGTTGAGTCAATCTGCAAAAGATGCGGTACTTCGGGCCACATTCCGTTCTCGCCGTGTTGCTCTCAGCCCTGTTGCTGCCGGGTTGCCGATTGCCGGGCGGTGAAGGGCCGGTATCGAAGTCGTTGGCCGAGTCGCGCCAATTGGCCCAGCAAGGGATCGCCGCGGCCGAACGGGGCCAGCCCCAGCAGGCCGAATCGCTGCTGGCCGACGCCGTGAAGGCCTGCCCCGTCGACCCTGAGGCCAGACGCCACTACGCCGAGGTGCTCTGGTCGCGTGGGGCCACGCGGGAAGCAATTGCCCAAATGGAGGAAGTGACCCAACTGGCCAGCGAGGACGCCATGCTCCGCGTGCGTCTGGCCGAGATGTATCTGGCTGCCGGCCAGATGGGACTCGCCCGCCAGCGAGCGGAGCAGGCGCTCGACTTGAACCCCAAGCTGCCGGGCGCCTGGGCCATCCGGGGCCGGGTGATGCAAGCCGCCGGCGATCAGCAGCAGGCCTTGGCCGACTATCATCGCTCGTTGGCCTGCGGCCCGGACGATCGGCAGGTCCTGTTGGATCTGGCCGAGTTGCACCTGCAGTGGAACCGGCCGCAGCGGGCGTTGGCGGTGCTGCACCGGCTCGGCGATACCTACTCGCCGGGCGAGGAACCGCAACGGGTGCTGTATCTGACGGGCCTGGCCTATCAGGCGTTGGGCCGCTACGAGGACAGTGCCGAGAATCTCTCGGCTGCCGCCAGTCGTGGGGATCAGACGCCGGAGATCTTCTATCGCCTGGGCGAGGCCGAACTGCTTGCCGGGCATCCGACCGAGGCTGCCGCCGCCGCACGGCGCGCCCTGGAACTTCAGCCCCAACACGCCCCCAGCCGGAATCTGATGGAACGCATCCAGCTGGCCAGCCAGCCCCACGGCCCGGCGCTCCGCTGAGCAAGCTATATTCTGGGAGGGTTGCCAGCAGGCAGCCGTCCGTTGTCGCAAGCATTGGTCGAATCCGTTCGTAGTGCCCCGATTCATCGGGGCCGCGCCGTGAAACAGCGCGAATGGCCGCATGAATGCGGCCACTACAAACGACGCCAGACGGGCTCGATGAATGTTCGCCCGTTGTCAGTCGCTCGCTGACAACCAAGGGTCAACACCACCATGGAACCACGTCCCGCCCAAGCCGATCGCCCGCGATTCCGCGCCGCAACGCTCCTGATTGCGGGCAACGCCATCGGGTTGCTGCTGGTTTCTGCCTGGTTCCGCTGCCGGTCGCTGGAAAACATCCCCGGAATCAACGGCGACGAGGCATGGTACGGGGTCAAGGCGCTGCAGTTCCTCTGGGAGCGTCAATACCACGTACAAACGCCGACCGGCAACCCGCCCAACCCGTTCTTCTTCGGGCCGGTCCTGCTGCTGCACCTGGTCTTCCCGCCTTCGATCGCCTTGCTCCGTTGGGTTTCCGCACTGAGCGGACTGGCCATGCTGATCGTCAATTGGCTGATGTGCCGATGGGTATTCGACCGCCGCACGGCCCTGATTTCGACGCTGGCGTTGGCCGTGCTGCCGATCAACATCGCCTACAGCCGTTTCGCCTGGGACGCCAGCCAGTCGGTGTTGGCGACGCTGCCGATCGTCTATTTCTCCTTGGCGGCCGTGCGGTTTCCCCAGCAGCGCGGCCGCTGGGTGATGGCGGCCGGGCTGGCGCAGATCGCCGCCTTGATGGTCCATCCGACCAACATCTTCGCCGGCGTCATCATCGCCGCGGCACTGGCCGTCTGGGTGCCGTGGTGGGAAGTGAGGCGGACCCTGGTCAGCCAAATGCGCAGCCACCCGTTGCGGTCGGGGACCGCTGTCGTCGTGATCCTGCTGCTGGTTTTCGCAGTCGGCTCGATGGCAGCGGGTTCGCCCCGCCTGTCGCGTTTTACAAAACACATGGCCAAACGCGACGAGTTGCCCCACCCGGCGACGGAGTCCCGCTACGCCGTGCTCTACGCCCGGCTGTTCACCGGCGGAACCGTCTATCGGGACATCGCCGGGTCGCGTTCGTGGTGGGAGTGGCCTTCCGCGGACGACGCCGAGGGCTGGGGAATCGACGCGGTGTTGTTCTGGGCCGTTGTGGCGGCTGCCCTGTGGCTGTTATGGCGGTCGCGAAAAATGGAAGGCCGCTTGGAGGATCGCGTGCTGATCGCGGCCTGGGTGCTGCAGTCGCTCGCCTTCTTGCTGGTGGCCGGACCTCGCGGCCTGATTCCCGGTTGGCAACGCTACGCGATGTGCCTTGTTGCGCCCACGGTCGTCTTAACGTCGCGCGGTCTCGCGTCGTGTGGTGTCGATTCCGTCTGGCGACGCCGGCTTGTATTGGTGGCAGCTTCCCTGACGGGCTGGCTCGTGCTGGCCGACTTCCACGCAAACTACTTTCGCTTCATCCGGCAGACCGGCGGTTGCGGCCATGAGACCTTTCGCACCGCGGCCGTCGAGCCCAAGCAACGGGCGCTGCAGTACATCGTGCAGCACAGAAACACGCAGACCGGCAACGACGCGTCGACCACGTGGCTCGTGACCAGCCAGTGGTGGAATTACTGGCCGCTGCGATACCTGGCCATGGCCGAAGAGCGTATCCGCGTCGTCGAGCCCGCAGAGATCGACAACTCGCCCGAATTCGAGCTTGCCCGGCGGCAGGGCCGCGTGTGGTGCGCGGAGTTTTCCGGCAGCGAGGAGCTGGACCGTGCCCGGGCCATTTTCAAGGATCATACGGTAGACAGGTGCAATTTCCCCGATTACGGCGGGCGTCCGCTGTTGACCCTGCTGCACGGTAAATAAGTCCAATGGAAGCGGTCACGACCGGTCTAATCATTTCGGCCGCTCGATTCGGCACAACCGGTTTGACCAAGGTTCAGTTGCATACTAACGTTGCGTAGGGCACTTGCAGGCAGGTCGCGGGAAACAAAGCGCGACCGGACTGCACATCGTCAGTGAGGAGAGCGCGTCAAATCGGACTGGTCGTAAACCACGAGAGGAAACCAAGACATGTCGCAAGGACTGGAAACCCCCACGGAATCGTTTGTGGATCGTCGCAGCCGCGCGGGCGAGGCCACGCCGCCGGTGGGTGAACGCCGCCAATTCACCGATTCGCACGACGGACTCTCGCCGGACGCCGCAGAACTGGCTCGGGCCATCGACGAGTACAAGCTGCACCATCGACGACGCTTCATCACCTACGAAGAAATGCTGTCCGTGATTACGTCGCTGGGCTACCACAAGTAGTCAACCACGCGGCGGCCGACGGTTGCACTTGCGCACCACGCCGACCATGAAGCGGCTTTTTGTGCCGACGTCACAGCGACCGCCCATTCTTGAGAAGCCCCAAGCCGGGTCGCGGCGTTGTATTCCGCCAAGGGTTGAGCCACTATCCACGAACACCGTGAAACAGCGGCTCCCGCAATTGATCGATGGCGACGATCCCCAGGGTCTTTCCCTGGCTGTTCACCACCCGGGCGAGGCTTTCGTTGGCGCTTTGCATCCGCATCAGCGCGGCCACGTGGGACGTCTCCTCGGAAATCTCCAGCAGCCGATGGATCGGGCCGAGGTTGTCCGATTCGCTGAGCCCCAGGTCGATCACCCGCACGTAGCCGATCAGCTCGCCCTTGGCGTCGGCCGCTTCGACCGCCACCACCGCAATCCGGAACCGCTGGGCCAACCGCAGCACTTCCTGCTTGGTCATGTCGGATCGCGCCCGGGGGAGTTGCGCCAACGGGGTGATGAACTGCCGCACGGGCCGATCGGCCACGGCGAAGATCCCCTGGGCCAGGCCGCGCTGGGCCGGGTGCAGGATCCCGACCTCGTGCCCCTCCTCCATCACCTGCTGCAGCTCGCGTCGGGCCAGGGTCAGGCGGACGCGTTCGGGCGATTCGCGCAACAGCCGCCCCAGCATCACGTTCAGCCCCCAAAGCAGGAAGCTGATCGGCGAGAACAACACCACGCAGAAGAGAAACAGCGGCCCGCCGCGGCGCAGCAGCCGGTTGGGGGCCTGCAGATAGAGGTTCTTGGGCAGCAGCTCGCCGTAGACGAACAGCAGGGGCGCCAGCGCCAACGGGGCGATCAACTCGGCCGGATGGCCCTGGCCGGCGACCAGTTGTGCGCCGATCACGATCGCCAGCGACGTGACGTAGTTGGCCAGGTTGTTTCCCACCAGCGTGGTGGCCACAAACAGCAGCGGATGGTTCGTCAGCCACACCAGCCCTCGCGAGATGGGGTCCCCGCCCATGGCGTCCAGCACCAGCCGCAGCCGGGCCGCCCGGTAAAAGCCGGTCTCCGAGCCGCTGAAGAAGGCGCTCAGAAAGAGCCCTACCGCCGCCAACGAGATCACCACCGACCAGCTCATGCCTCGTCCTCCTCGGGCCCGGCCATGGTCAACTCGACCAGCAATTGCCCCCGTTCCGGCGCCTCCAGCACCTTGAACCGGAAGGGCCCCCAGCGGCACTCATCGCCCATTTGCGGAAGCCGCTCGAGCACCTCCTGGACGACGCCGGCCACGGTCACGCCCTTGCTGGCGGGCCGCTCGACGTCGAAGTGGCGGACCAGCCGC